>Ga0209181_10010749_pt1 | contig 11831 bp, 9 predicted proteins | sample MAT05_FD_187208 | JGI IMG/M metagenome (GOLD analysis project Ga0209181, IMG submission 187208) | Freshwater microbial communities from Lake Fryxell liftoff mats and glacier meltwater in Antarctica - MAT-05 (SPAdes) (version 2) | ecosystem: Environmental > Aquatic > Freshwater > Ice > Liftoff... | reverse complement strand
AAGCGTTCGGGTTCCAGGGCGAGTGGGAGGTGGGTTAAAAGTTGGCGGCTGGGAAGTTCGTAGATCGAGAGCATGCGGGCTTGGCTGGCCCCGAAGAGGATCGCTTTGCCGTTGCCTTGGAAGCGGGCGATGGTGGCCCGGTGGGGCAGGTCAACGGTCGCGACGATGCGGGGCTGGCGGCGGTCGATGAGGGTGGGTGGGGCGTCGGCGTAGAGGACGAGGGCCCAGGGTTCGCGTTGGGCGAGGGCGAGGGCGACGGGTTCGGCGGGGAGGGGAACCTGACTGGTGACTTTGAGGGTGTCGGGGTCGAGGAGCATCAACTTGCGGGGGGAGCGGGCGAGGGCCCAGAGTTCGCCGTTGTCGGCAAGTTGGAGGTCAACGAGATCGCTGGCAAGGGTTACCTTTCGGCGGAAGGCTAGCTTGGCGGGGTCGATCTCGTAGAGGGCCCCGTTGCCGGTGCCAAGGGCGTAGATGGCTTCGCGGGTGGGGTGGGCGAGGACGGACTTTGGTTGTCCGTCGATGCGGATGTGTTTGGCGACTACGAAGGCGGTGAGGTCGACGGCGGCGATGGCCTGGCCTTCCTGATTGGCGACAAAGGCGTAGCCTTCGAAACCTTTAGCCCTTTCTTTTCGGCAGGCGGAGACGGCCAGGGTGGAGGCGAGCAGTGTGCGTCGGGAGATCAAGTCTGTAGTGTAATAAAGACAGGATGTCCTGGGCACTTTTCCTCTTGGCGACGGTTTCTCTTTCTCCCTCCCTGGCGACATGGCGAGAAGCGATTGAGAAGACGGGGAAGATTGCGGTGGTGCTGCTGCGGTTGCCGGCGAACGCGCAGACGGTGGCGTTGGCGCTGCCGGCGGATACTCCGGAGCGGGAGGCGCTGGCCAATTACACCGACCAGCCGGGGTTCGTTTCGCAATATCGCGGGGCCCAGGCGATGACGGTGAATTATTTGGGGCCGAAGGGGCGGGTGAGCTTTGTGCTGGTGAATCCGCAACATGCGGGGACGGGGGCGGCGGAGGAGGCGGTGATTGCGCACGAGTTCGGGCATATATGGTTGAAGGCACAGCGGTATCCGGCCCCGGCGTATGCGGGAGGCGATACGGCGTGTTTGAGTGTGCATGCGCTGGATGCGGTGCAACATATCCTGATTCGGGAGGAGATGGAGCGGCGGGGCGTCGCGTGGAAGGCGCCGTGGCATGCGGCGTTGGGGGCGGCGTTGGCGCAGATGGAGAGCGAACCGGGGGCGGCGGCGAACGTGGGACGGTGCCAGAGTTTGGGCCAGGCGGCGATGTGGATAGATGTCGCGTTGGGGGCGGGGGACTGGGGTAGGCAGGGTGATTTTTTGGCGGCGATGCGACGTCGGTTTCCGGAGATGGTGCCGGCGGCGGAAGAGATCACGACGTATCTTCGTTCGGCCGGGGTGGAGGACGTCGGGCGTCACCGTGCGGCGTTGACCTTTGTGTTTGGCCGGATGAAGCGGTTAGCGCTGTCTGTGCCTCTGTAATTTACTGAAAAGAAAAGGCTCCGTATGCTACCCTGAGGCTACTGCCGTCATGAACCTGCGTTCCCTATTTAGCCTTTTCTCCTCCGACCTTGCAATTGACCTTGGCACCGCCAACACCCTGGTGTTTGCCAAGAGTAAGGGTATTGTTGTCAATGAACCATCGATAGTCGCCATTAACAAAACGAATGGCGAAGTGGAGGCCGTTGGCAAGGAAGCCAAAGAGATGCTTGGCCGGACGCCGGGCAATATTGTCGCCATCCGGCCCATGAAAGACGGCGTGATCGCCGATTTCAAGGTGACCGAGCGGATGCTGAATTATTTTATTCAGAAGGCGCATGGGCGGAAGATGCTGGTGCATCCGCGGATTGTGATTGGGGTTCCGAGCGAGATCACGCAGGTGGAAAAGCGGGCGGTGATTGATAGCGCCTATCGGGCCAAGGCAAGCGAAGTTTTTCTGGTGGAACAGGCGATGGTGGCGGCGATTGGCGCGGGTTTGCCGATTACGGAGCCGTCGGGAAACATGGTGGTCGATATTGGCGGCGGGACTACGGACGTGGCGGTGATTTCGCTGTCTGGCATCGTCTACTCGCGTTCGGTGCGGGTGGCGGGTAACGAGATGGACGACGCGATCATGCAGTATTTGAAGCGCAAATACAATCTGCTGATCGGCGAGCGGACGGCCGAGATGATCAAAATGACGGTTGGTTCGGCGTATCCGTTGGATAAGCCGCTGACGATGGAGATCAAAGGCCGGAACCTGATAGAAGGGGTTCCCAAGACTTTGACGATTGACGACACCGAGATTCGGGAGAGCTTGAGCGAATGTGTGGCGACGATTATGAATGCCATTCGGGTGGCGTTGGAGCGGACTCCGCCAGAGCTTTCGGCTGACATCAGCGACAAGGGGATTGTGTTGACGGGTGGTGGGGCGATGCTGAAGAATTTAGACAAACGAATTCGGGAAGAGACCGGGTTGCCGGTTTCGATTGCGGAAGACCCGCTGGCCAGTGTGGTGCTGGGTACGGGCAAAATGTTGACCGATTTTAAACTGCTTCGCCGTATCGCTATCGAGTAGTTTCTAGAGTAGTTGCCGTATGCTCAGCCGGTATCGAAATTTGGCCGTGCTCGTCCTTGTCGTGGCCGCGCAACTAATCCTGGTGGCCTACCAGGTGCGGACCAGTCAGGATGTAACCCTGTTGCGCGTTTGGACGGTAACGGCGGTATCGCCGCTGGCCAAGGGATTAGAAGTTTTGCGTTCCAGTACGCTGGGCCTGGCAGAACGGTACTTTTTGTTAGTGGGGGTGAATCAGGAGAACTTGGCGCTGCGGGCGGAGTTGGATCGGTTTAAGCTGGAGAATCAGTTTCTGAAGACGGAGTTGTCGACGGCGGACCGGGCTCGTTCGCTGAGCGTGTTTCAGGAGCATAGCCGGAGCCGGACGGTGGCGGCGCGGGTGATTGGTACGGGGACGGGGGCGAACTCGAAGGTTGTATTTATTGATCGGGGTAAGAGTGATGGGGTGATGCGGGGGATGGCGGTGATTACGCCGGACGGGATTGTGGGCAAGATCACGTTTGTGTTTCCGAACGCGGCGCAGGTGTTGCTGGTGACCGATCCGACGTTTGCGGCGGGGGTGATTTCGCAAAAGAATCGGGTGCCGGGGACATTGAAGGGGCTGGGGCGGAGCCAGGTGCAGGTGGATTGGGTACAGAACGAGGTGAAGGTGGAGGAAGGCGAATGGTTTTTCACTTCGGGGGACGATCGGGTGTTTCCGAAGGGGCTGCCGGCGGGTCAAGTGAAGGTGGTGAAGGCGGGGTTGGCGTTTAAGGAGATCTACCTGGACCCGAGTGGGCTGATGCGGGGGTTGGAAGAGGTGTTGGTGGTATTAGAAGGGATTCATTTAGCGATTCCGGAAGGGGTGCTACCGCCGGAGGGGCCGATTTTTGTAATGCCGGCGGTTCCGACGGACGTAACGAAAACGAGTCTGCAGAATCCAACGGCACCGGACGGCAATCCGGTGCTGGCGACCGATGCGGATCGATTGCGCGAGAAGATCCGCCGGATTGGGGAATTACAGGGTGTTCATTTCGGGACCGCGGGCCCGAGGCTGCCGAATTTCAATATGGACCCGGCGCAGGTGACGCGTCCGACCCAGCCTGTTTATGTACCGTCCGAGAAGCCGCCGGAGGTTAAGCCGGCGACGCCGGTCGAGCCGGTGAAACCAAGTGTTCAGCCCTAATGTATGTCCGAACTGAGTAACCAGATTCTGATTGACAATCCGCGGCGGAGTAAAATCTCCCGTTATCGACCTTATTGGTTGGTTGTGGTGCCGTTGCTAGCGATCCTGTTCCAGGTCAATATTCCACTTTTCTTTAGGCATTTATCGTATTTGGAGTTACCGCTGCTGGTGACGGTGTATTTTTCGTTGATGCGCCGGGAGCCGGTGACTTGCACCTTGATTGGAGCGGCGATCGGGCTGGTGCAGGATTCGATGTCGAACCATTACATTGGGATATTTGGGATTGTGAAGACGTTGGTGGGCTATTTTGCGGCGTCGGTGAGCTTGCGATTTGATGTGCAGAATACGACGGTGCGATTGGTGCTGAGTTTTTTCTTTTTCTTTTTTCACCAGTTTTTTTCGTGGGTGCTGAGCCGGGGGTTGTTGGGCCAGAACGTGAACTTTGATTTGCTACAGACGTTGTTGTTTGGTGCCTTCAACGCGTTGGTGGCGGTGCCATTGTTTTTGATTTTGGACCGGCTTCGTGATCGGACGTGACAGATTCCCGATAGAATAGAGTGGAGTACTTAGATTGCCCCCGCTATCGCACGACGCCTCGCAGCACGAAACACTAGACCCGGCGGTGCTCCGCGACGATACGAATTTTGCGGCTTGGCGCATTGCGTTTTTCCAGTACACAGTGGTGGGCGTTTTCCTGTTCATCCTGTCGGGTTTTTGGACGCTTCAGGTGCAGGACAACCTGATCTACAGCGAAGCGGCCGATCGGAACCGGATCAAGTCTATTCCGATTCCGGCGGCTCGGGGGAAGATCCTTGATCGGGAAGGGCGGGTTATTGTTGATAACCATTCCTCATTCAGTGTGCTTTTATCGCGCGAGAATCTTAAAGACGAGCATTTAGCGATGATTGCGGAGGGATTGAATTTAGACCACGAGGATTTGCTGGCTCGTCTGCGGCGCTGGAAATCGGTGCCGAAGTATCGGGCGATTGTCATTAAGGGAGAGTTGACGCCGGCCGAGATTGCGTTTGTGGAGAGCCACAACGATCCGGATACGTTTCCGGAGTTGGAGTTGTTGCATATGCAGGATCGGCTGTATCCCAAGGACAATATGATGGCGCACGTGATTGGTTATGTGGGAGAGGTGACGGAGGCGGAGTTGGATCTGCCGGATTTCGCCAAGTACAACCAAGGGGACTTGATTGGCAAGACGGGGATCGAGCGGCAGTACAACGACATTTTGATGGGAAGGGATGGCGAGCGGCAGGTGGTGGTGGATTCGAAGGGGAACGAGCGGGAAGTGATTGGTTACAAGGACGCGATTCCGGGTCGGAGTTTGCAGTTGACGGTGGATTTGGATTTGCAGATTGTGGCGGAGTTGGCAATGGAAGGGCGGCGGGGAGCGGTGGTGGCTTTGGATGTGCGGTCGGGCGAGGTGCTGGCGATGGTGAGTCGGCCGGCGTACGACCCGAACAAGTTTGCGGGGCGGATTCGGCGGAAGGATTGGGACGAGATCATCTTAAATCCTGATAAGCCGATGTTTAACCGGGCGATTCAATCGAATTTTGCTCCGGGGTCGACGTTTAAGCCGCTCGTGGCGCTGGCAGCATTAGAGGCTGGGGTGATCGACGATAAGACTACGTTTAACTGCACGGGCAGCATGTCATTTTATGGCCGGCCTTGGGGTTGTCATCTACGGAAGGGGCACGGACGGGTGAACTTGCAACGGGCGCTCGAACAGAGTTGCGACATCTTTTTTTACAATACGGCGAACCTGCTGGGGATCGATAAGTTGTTTGAGTATGGAGACCAACTCGGGTTGGGAAAAGAGACGGGGATCGACCTGCCGTTTGAGGGCAAGGGGCTGATGCCGTCTTCGAAATGGAAGGCGCGGACGTTGCGGCAGAAGTGGATGGGCGGGGATACGGTGAATGTAGGGATCGGGCAGGGCTATGTGAACGTGACGCCGATTCAATTGGCCCTGATGATTGGGGGGATTGCGAACGGCGGGATTTGGAATCGTCCCCATTTGGTAAACGACCCGAACCGGCGGGAGACACACAAGTTGGAGATTAATCCGGTGAATACCGGGAGCGTGATTTACGGGATGTATGGGGTCGTGAATCTCGGCGGGACGGGCGGTTCGGCGCGGTTACCAGGGGTGGAGGTTTGCGGGAAGACGGGCACGGCGCAGCTTTACGGATATGACACAAAGGCGCGGGGTTCGACGATTGCGAAGGATTTGCGTGACAACGCTTGGTTTGTGGGTTTTGCGCCAAGGACGAATCCGGAAATAGTGGTGGCGGCGTTGTTTGAAAACGGTGAGCACGGGCCGCTGGCGGCGCCGATTGTGCGGGATGTGTTGAAAGTGTATTTCGATAAGAAAGCGCGGAAAGTGACGCGGACGCCGACGCTGGCAATGGCTCCGTTGGGGCAGAAAGGGTTCGCGGTGAACTGATGGGATCTTATCGGACGCTGCGGGATTTAGATTGGGCGTTGTTGATTTTGTCGCTGTTGATTTGCGGATTGGGGGTTTTGCAGATCTTCAGTGCGACGCAGGGGACGAAGTGGCAGAACGCATGGTGGAAGCAGGTGGTGTGGGTGTTGGCGGGGTTGCTGTTGATGTGGTTGATCAGTTCGATTGACTACCACACGTTGTTGGGGCAGGTGCCGGTGCTTTATGCGGGTATGGTGGTTCTGTTGTTGCTGACGTTTGTGATTGGGAGCAAAATATTTGGGGCGAGGCGTTGGATAGCACTTCCCGGGGGTGTACTCCTGCAGGTCTCGGAATTCGCTAAGATTGTTGTAGTTCTTATGGTGGCTCGATTTCTGACCGAGCTGAAGACAGAGGCCATTCACTGGCGTGATCTGTTGAAGCTGGTTGGTTTGGTGGGGCTGCCGATGTTTTTGGTCATGAAACAGCCGGATTTGGGCACTTCACTCACGTATTTACCGATTCTCGCGACAGGTATCTTCCTGGCGGGATTGCGGTGGCAGTACGCTTTGAGTATTGGCGTGCTCGCGGTGTTGTTGATCCCTTCCAGTTGGTTTCTTTTAAAGGATTATCAGAAGAGCCGTATTGAAACGTTTCTCGATCCGAGCCGTGACCCGAAAGGGGAAGGCTACCAGATCATCCAGTCCAAGATCGCGATTGGGAACGGCGGCATGTGGGGCAGAGGGGTGACCAAGGGGACGCAGACAAAGCTGCAGTTTCTCCCGGTCCCTCACACGGATTTCATCTTCTCGGCATTTGCGGAGGAGCACGGATTCGTCGGCGTAGTCGTCGTCTTAGGGTTGTACTTTTTATTATTGATGCAGATTGTGCAGAATGCGCAGACCTCGCCGGACCGTGCGGGGATGTATATCTGTATGGGAGTCTGCTCCCTGTTGTTATTTCACATGCTGGTGAACGTCGGGATGGTAGTGGGGAAGATGCCTGTAACGGGCATTCCGCTGCCGTTTATGAGTAGTGGTGGATCCGGCATGTTGAGCGTTTTTATGATGTTGGGGCTCGTGCACAACGTGCGGCTCCGGCGTTTTGTGAATTGAAGAATCGAACTGGAAGCAGCGGCAATCGCAGCTCCGGCGTAGAGGACCGATCAAGATCAAAATTGGGATTCGATTTCCCGCCGAGGCCGGCTCAGTAGCCGCTCGCGCGACATTCTTGCCCTTCTTTCGCCGTACCGATAGGCCGCATGCTCCACGAGGAGAGTAGGCGATGAGTAAAGAGTTAGTTATATCGTCGAACCGCCACGAAACAAAAGTGGCGATTTTAGAGGACGATCAGTTAGTAGAACTTTATTTTCAGCGGGCGAACGAGTATTCGCTGGCTGGAAGTATCCATAAAGGCCGGGTCACGCGCGTGCTCCCTGGGATGCAATCGGCGTTTGTGGACGTCGGTTTGGAGCGGGACACGTTTTTATACGTGACTGACTTTTTTGAGGAGCATCACGATGACCTTGACAAAGTTGGTGGCGACGAGCGACCGCCGGAACGGGTGTCGGAACCACGGATTGAGCGATCGAGCGAATCCGGAAGGGATCGGGATCGGGATCGTGGACGTGGCGGCCGGGATCGGGATCGGGACCGTGGGCCGCGTCCCCCGGCGCCGGTGGCGGCGGTAGCCGCTGCTCCGATGGGTGAAGAAGCGCCCGTGACGGAAGCCGCGGGCGAAGCATCGGTGGCCGATGGCAATCTGGCGGGTGATGAAGCGGCGCGGGAACGGGATCGGCGGGGCCGGCGAGGCCGGCGTCGTGGACGGCGGGAGCGCGGGGGCGGGAATCTGCCGGACTCGAAGTACGCGAGTGCTGGTGAGGGCGAAGGGGAAGAGCGTTTGGCGGAGACGGAGCCGGTGGTTTCCGTGGTGCCGCCGGTGGTGGTTGAGGCGGCTCCGGTGCGGGTGGAGCCGACCGGATCGATTTGGGCGGCGCCGATTGTAGAGTCGATCATGCTGCCGGGGGAATCGCTGGCGAAATATCGGCGTCAGCCGGTGCGCCCGGTGATTCAACATGAAGCGGTGGTGGAACCAGTCGCGGCCAAAGTTGAAAATGAAGCGGTGGTGGAGCAGGTTCTGGCTCAAGTGGAAGCCGCTGTGGAGCCGGAGCCGCCGCCGTTTGTGGTGGTTGTGGCGCCGGAACCGGAGCCGGAGCCTGTTTTAGTTGCCGCTGAACCTGTGGTTGTCGCGGAGCCGGTGGTTATTGCAGGGCCTGTTGCTGAGCCGGCTATTGAGCTGGCCCACAGCGTGGAAGAAGAGTTAGAGGCGGACGAAGAGGAAGCGATCGAAGAGGCTCGGGAAGAGCTGGATATCGACTTGCACGTTGACCACGAGCAGGAAGAAGACGTCATTGACGCGGCGCAGGCGGCGGCGGAAGCAGCGATAGCGGCCGAGAGTGGCGAAGAGGTTTTGGCGGGGTCGGAGGAAGACGAAGACGACGATGAGGGCGAAGACGAGGAAGGTGGGGAGCCGAGTGAAGAGGGTCCCGAGCCAGCGCGGCAGCCGCAGAGCTTGACGGCGGCGTTGCGGGATCGGGATCGGAACTCGCGTTTCCAGGCTAGAGGCCGGCGCACGCGGGGCCGGCGTCGTGGTCCGCGGGAGCGGGGCAATGAGATTGATGGGCCGCCGGCGGTGGCGGCGACCGCTGATCCGGCTCCTCCTCCGATCGTCAATGCTGCTGCTCCAGAAGTGCGGGAGCGGTCGACCGAACGGTCACCGGATCGGGATAGAGAGCGGGGCCGGGATCGGGACCGTGGCCGCGATCGGGATCGGGACCGGGAACGGAGTGCTGAGGTTAATTCGGAAGGTGGAGGGGAGCGGGAGCGTCGCGAACGTCCGCCCTTGCCGCAAATTACCGATTTGCTGAAGCCGGGTCAGGAGATTCTGGTTCAGATTTCGAAGGAGCCGATCGGCGCCAAGGGTGCGCGGATCACGTCGCACATTGCTTTGCCGGGCCGGTTCTGCGTGTACATGCCGACGACGGATCACAACGGAGTGAGCCGGAAGATTGCGTCGGACGAAGAGCGGTTGCGCTTGAAGCGGATTTTGCAGACGCATCGCACGGGAATGCCGGGTGGTTTCATCATTCGGACGGCCGGCGAGGGTCAAAGCGAGGAAGAGATCGCCGCGGACATGAACTTCCTGTACAACCTTTGGCTGGACATCCGGTCGAAGGCAGAGAAGCGCCCGGCTCCGTTGCTCGTGCATCACGACCTGGACATCGTGCAGCGGACGCTGCGGGATCAACTGACGACCGATTACAAGACGATTTGGCTCGACAACGAGGAGTTGTACGAGAGCACGGTGAACTTCGTGCAGCGGTTCCAGCCGGCGCTCGTGAGCAAAGTGAAGTTGTGGACTCGTCCGGTGCCGATCTTCGACACCTTCAACATTACCGCGGAGCTGGAAAAGGCTTTGCGGCCGAAGGTATGGCTGAAGTCGGGCGGTTACATTGTGATCAACCAGACCGAGGCGCTGGTGGCGATCGATATCAACACGGGTAAGTACGTGGGTAAGTCGAATCGATTGGAAGATACGATCGTCAAGACGAATACGGAAGCCGTGAAAGAGATCGTTCGTCAGATCCGGTTGCGCGATTTGGGCGGCATCATCGTCGTCGACTTCATCGACATGGATGAGCGCAAGAACCGGCAGAAAGTGATGCAGGTGCTGGAAGAAGCCATGATGGTGGATCGGGCGCCGTACAAGATTCTGCAGTTCAATGACTTCGGACTGGTGGCGATTACCCGGAAACGGGTGAAGCAGTCGCTGGAACGGACATTGTGTATGCCGTGTGTTTACTGTGAAGGCGCGGGCACGGTGAAGAGCGTGCAGACGGTGATTGGCGAGATTTTGGCCGAGTCGCAGAAACTGGCGCGGGCGGTGGACGGCAAAGAGGTGATGCTGCGGGTGCATCCCGAGGTGGCAAAGGTGCTGAAATCGCACAAGAACCAGTACCTTGAGGAGCTTGAGGGCATCTTCGGCCGGCCGGTGCTCGTGAAGGGTGACGCGGCGGTCCACATTGAAAAGTACGATTTGGGCTAATGGATCGGCTAATTGCAGTTGCGATTAGTTGTGCGGCGCTGGTACTTGGTCAGGACCTGACGGTTCGGAGTGAGTTCCAGCGCCCCGGCGTGGATGGTGAGGTGGTCGCGGCCGACCAGTCGGGCCGGTCGCGGGAGATTCTTTCTCCTGCGGTCGGGCGGAACGCGTATGCCTCGTACTTTCTGACGGTTCGTGTACCGGCGGGGGTGGAGTGGTATTTGGAAGTTGGTCAGAACCCGGAGAACGCGGCGCGGGCCGTGTTATATCAAGTAAGTTACGACGGTGCAGGTTTGCCGGACCAATTGACGAAGATCGAGATGCCGGTGAAGGGAAAGGCGGAGAAGGCGGAGGTTCGGAGTTACTGGCTGGACTTATGGTTGGACGCCGCGGCTCCGGTGCGCCGGATCAAGGTAGAGCCGCAGGTGTGGATGGGAGACCGGTGGATTGTGTACCCGATGGAATTTCGGGTGCAGGGGGCGACGGTGCCGGCCTTTATGCCGCGATTCTGGGGTCATGCCGATGTGGCGACCCGAGCGGACGCGGTAATGATTAGCGGGTGGCGGGATTATTTATGCCGGCAGTTGCCGGCGCAGACTAAGGCGGATACGGCGCCAACGGTGCGGCTGTTGCAGCACCGGAACGTGTTGCAGGATGTGGCGCTGGCGAAGAAGCTGGGCAAGGCTTCGGCGGAGGCGGCTTTGCGGGCGGGCGGGGTGACGCTGGGAACCGAAGGGTGGTGCGCGGCGGCCTCGGTAGAGAGCTGGCAGAAAGATTTGCCGGTGGAATGGTACTTGCGGGCGCGTGACTTCTTATATCGGAACGCGGTAAACTGAGAGTTCAATTTGCGGAGAGATGGCCGAGTGGTTTAAGGCGCACGCCTGGAAAGCGTGTGTACTCGAAAGGGTACCGAGGGTTCGAATCCCTCTTTCTCCGCCATTCCTTAAAACGTGTAGCGGAGCGAGAATTGCAGCATCCGCGCAGTATCGTCGAGGCGACTGGCTCCGACGAAGTTGAAGGGATTTTAGGTACTGGTGGCGCGACCGAGGCCCAGGCTTTGGGCGCTGCGCGTGGGTACGGCGAAACGGGGCGTGCCGAGGGTATTGTCGAGCCGCCGGCGGGATCGAAAACGCGTTGGCCAACTGAGGTAGCAATTGTGGGGAAGAAACCGCTGAGGGGTAGCTGGCCGGTGGCGAGGTTGGCCCGACCAGTGTCGACCCTGGTTCCATAGAGCGTCTGGTTAACGGGAAAGCGTGTGTACTGGAAAGGGCACCGAGGGTTCGAATTTCTCTTTCTCCGCTATTCCTTAAAACGTGTAGCGGAGTGAGAATTGCAGCATTCGCGCGGTATCGTCGAGGCGACTGGCGCCGACGAAGTTAAAGGGATTATAAGTACTGGTGATGCGACCGAAGGCCAGGCTTTGGGCGCTGCGCGTGGGTAGGGCGAAGCGGGGCGTGTTGAGAGTGTTGTAGAACTCAGCGCGGAATTGGAGACGGTGACCGTCCCGAATGCCGGGGAAAGTTCTGTAAATGCCCGCGTCCCAGTTGGCCATGCCCTG
>Ga0209181_10010744_pt1 | contig 11833 bp, 12 predicted proteins | sample MAT05_FD_187208 | JGI IMG/M metagenome (GOLD analysis project Ga0209181, IMG submission 187208) | Freshwater microbial communities from Lake Fryxell liftoff mats and glacier meltwater in Antarctica - MAT-05 (SPAdes) (version 2) | ecosystem: Environmental > Aquatic > Freshwater > Ice > Liftoff... | reverse complement strand
CCTCGTTTTAAGAACGGCGATCGCTTCGGTAGGTTGGGGCGCAATGACAGCCGGACAACAGGGTTTAAGAATGCCTGCTTTCTCATAGCTAATCTCTGCCAAAGTGTTACCCAACCGTTGCCAATGCTCGCGGCTAAGGGACGTAATGATGCTAACGAGGGGGCGATCGCACACATTCGTCGCATCCAGTCTGCCCCCCAGCCCCACCTCAACCACTGCGATATCTACCTGCTGCTGTGCAAAATACAACCACGCCACCGCTGTAATTACCTCGAACTGCGTAGGCGATGAATAATCAGGATTAATAGCACCAACAACTTTTAGCAAAAGATAATGCAGTTCAGCAGGTGAAATATCTTGACCATTCAGTCTAATGCGCTCACACCAGCTCATCAAATGGGGAGACGTATAGCGCCCTACCCGATAACCCGCCGCAGTCAAAACCGACGAGAGAAATGCACAGGTAGAACCCTTACCGTTACTGCCTGCAACATGAATGATCGGGACTTGCTGCTGGGGATTACCTAAATCGTTTAACAGGCGTTCAATTCGCTCTAAACCTAGCTCTACCCCAAAATGAGCAAAGCGGTTGAGAATGGCATTGGCTGGGGCATCAGAAGGGAACGGCATTTAGAGTTTTTGAACGAGTTTACGGAGACATCGGAACAGAGTGAGTTTACCAAAGTATAGATTTAGTCGCATTTCCACACTTTTCCATCACTCCAAATCGTTTTATATCTGCTCAACTATGCCTATTCTCATACAACTCTTAACCAAGCTGCCTAACGATCAAGTTGAGCAAAGGTAGACCAAATCGAACTTTTACAGACAAACTCCGCTCTGTCTGCACAATGCAATGTTAGCTATCCGTCATCAATGCAACTTTAAAACTGACGCGGATCATCTGATGGAGGATGTAACCCAGTTTTAATCCAAAAGCGTCTCGCTTCTCGAATGGAATCATTTTCTGGATAGCGTACATCATTTAAATCAAGACGAATACAGGTTGCTCGACCAATCGGTGTAGCTCCCTCAATAACAACGCCTTGGTCTACCCAAACAAAATGCTCCTCCCACTTTTGCCGACGTGGACTAAAGAGAGGAACAATTTCCTGAGTGTCTGGATCGATACCAGCAACAAAGTTATAACGTCTCTCATTGCAACGGCGACAAGCAAGCGCAAGATTATCAATTTCGTCGGAACCGCCTAAAGACTTTGGAATAACATGATCGACGGTAAAACGATTGGCGCTTAAACGTTCTGGAGAATGACAATACTCACATAGATATTCGGCTCGTCCTCGGATAGTCTGCTTAATTTCATTACTAATTGGCATTTTGAGCAGCAAGCATCGCATTGACATGCGTAAAAATGCGATCTAACTCTCCGATCGCATCTAGTTCAGTAATTTCATCTGGAGTGATCTGGTCAGCCTTTTTTTTCTCTAGAAGGTTTTCCATCCGAAGTTGAAGAGATTCACTAAACTTGAATAAATTCCAACTATCAACTTTTTCAAGCTGAATCTCATGAATCAGTGAGGACGGCTTGTTGAGAGTTGTAACCATTTTTACTCCTGTTACCCGGCTATCGAGAAACGATTTATCCTTGTACGTGTCAAAATTATAACTTTTCCCTCAAATGGCAAGATAGAAATTTTACCGACCATGACAAGCTTAATCCATCAACACATCCTCCAAGCTGTTCTCCGCCTCATGGTCATAGTCATCCCACTCGACGTTTGGCATTTGCTCAAACGCTTGCCTCAAAGAACATTCCCACAAGTGCCGAATTTTTGCCAAGTACGGATCACCTAACGGCAGCCGCAACTGATGGCGAATAAAAAAGCTATCGGTTTCATACATTGCCAAGTTGATGGGAGGCCCAACCGAAATGTTAGATTTCATGGTTGAGTCAATGGACAGCAAGGCACATTTTGCCGCCTCTTCTAGGGAAGTTTTGTAGGTGAGGGCACGATCTAAAATGGGTTTCCCATATTTGGTTTCGCCAATTTGCAAGAACGGCGTTTCGGGCATCGCCTGAATAAAATTGCCCTGGCTATAAATCATGAACAGCCCCGGCGCATCTCCCCGAATTTGTCCACCGAGTAACAGAGTGCATTTAAAGTCAATGCCATCTTTGGCAAGCCAAGGGCGCTCTTGCTCTTGAAGCTGACGAACTTTGCTGCCAATGTATCGGGCAACGTCATAAAGCGTAGGCAGCGTGTGGATCGTTTCTTCTTGAGACGAGTTGAGGTCTTGCTGAAGGGCATTCATCACCGCTTGAGTAATGGACAAATTACCCGATGTGCAGAGCATAATGACTCGTTCTCCAGGGTTAGAGAAGTCAAAGAGTTTTTGATAGGTCGAAATGTGGTCTACGCCTGCGTTGGTGCGAGAGTCGGCGGCAAGAATTAGCCCGTAACAGGTGAGAATGCCGAGGCAATAGGTCATAGCGGAGGGTGAGATATTAATATGAGAATGACTGAACACTCTTCTGGATTTTATAGCGGCTATGGCAGAGATGGACAAGAGCGAGGAAACAATTAAGTTGGATCAGTTTTTGAAACTGATGTGCGTGGTGCAGACGGGGGGCGAGGCAAAAATGTTGATTCAAAACGGCGATGTTAAGGTCAATGGCGCGGTTGAGGTGCGGCGGGGGCGGAAACTGGTGCTGGGCGATCGCATCACCACCCTAGGCGAAAACTTTGTGGTTGAAGAGGCAGAATAGTTCGTGCTTGTTGTAGCCCGCCCTAAAACCTGTCCTAAAAAGTGATAATCTCTACCTTATAAAGCTGTGTTTATTTTGGACTTAATATGATTTCCGACGCATTGAAACTGGGAGGGATTTCAAGAATGAAACGCTTGGTAGGGACAATAATGGCTGTGGGGCTAATGCTGATCGGTTGCTTGGGCATCTTCGGCTTTCCGCAACAGGCTGAAGCAGCCCGCTCACCGCTAGTTGCAGAGTTTCGCAACAGCATGGACGACAAGCTGGCAACTGATTTTGGCAAAAAAATTGATTTGAATAATACCAACGTGCGGGCATTTGCCCAGTTCCCTGGACTGTACCCCACTCTAGCTCGAATGATTTTGAGCAATGCACCCTTTGAAAACATTGATGACATCTTCGATATGCCCGATTTAACAGAGCGCCAAGCAGAAATTTTGAAGGCAAACCTCGATAAATTTACTATCTCTTCTCCCGATTCTGCTTTGGTGGAAGGGGGCGATCGCTTTAATAACGGTATCTATCGTTAAAGCTCAAGGTGTTAAAGCTCAATGCTAATTTTTTGGAGACTGAAGGCTGAGATTTAAAACTCGGTCTTCAGTCTTTTTTCGTTATTGTGTTTTAAATAACCCTTACTTTTTCTACTCCTGTGTCCCATCCAACCTTGCCCGATGCCTTTGATGTCCTAATTGTGGGGGGCGGAGCCGCAGGACTGTACACCGCCCTCTGCCTACCCAAAACGCTGCGAGTTGGGCTAATCACCAAAGATTCTCTTTCAGTGTCGGCAAGCGACTGGGCACAGGGAGGCATTGCAGCGGCGATCGCCCCCGAAGACTCACCCCAACTGCATGTTGAAGATACGCTCAAAGCCGGAGCCGGATTATGCAACCCCGAAGCCGTTCAGCTATTGGTCGAAAAAGCGCCTGAATGTGTGCGATCGCTTGTAGAAATGGGCGTGGCGTTCGATCGCAAAGGAGAAGATCTGGCGCTGACCCTAGAAGCTGCCCATTCCCGCCGTCGGGTTCTCCATGCTGCCGATGCAACCGGACGAGCTATGGTTTCTACCCTGGCGGCTCAGGTGCTCAACCGCGACAATATCCAGGTGCTTTCCCAGGGATTTGTATTGAATCTGTGGATGGAAGACCAGACCTGTCGAGGAGTCTGCCTACTGTACGAAAACCAACTGTGCTGGCTGCAAGCAAAGGCGATCGTTCTGGCGTCTGGCGGCGGCGGTCAGGTGTTTGCCCAAACCACCAATCCCTCCATTAGCACTGGCGACGGGGTCGCAATGGCATGGCGCGCGGGTGCCGAACTTTGCGACTTAGAATTTGTTCAGTTCCACCCCACGGCACTAACCCACCCTGGTGCGCCTCGGTTCCTCATTAGCGAAGCCGTTCGGGGTGAAGGTGCCCACCTAGTCGATGATCAGGGGCATCGCTTCGCCTTCGACTATCACCCCGCTGGCGAGCTTGCCCCTAGAGATGTTGTCAGCCGCGCCATTTTTAGCCATCTCCAAAAAAATGCGGGTGGTTCTGGTCATGTTTGGCTTGATCTTAAACCCATTCCCGAAGATACTATTCGTCATCGCTTCCCCAATATTATTCAAGTCTGTCAGCAGTGGGGCATTGACCTTTTTAAGCAATCTATTCCTGTTGCTCCTGCCGCCCACTATTGGATGGGGGGGATCATCACCGATACCCAAAGCTGCACTTCCATCTCCGGTCTGTATACGGTTGGCGAGTCTGCCAGCACCGGGGTTCACGGTGCCAATCGCCTTGCTAGTAATTCATTACTTGAATGCCTTGTCTTCGGGGCACAGCTCGCCCAAATTACCTTGCCTAAAGGTGCGATCGCCAAGCCTCCAGCTCTCACCCAAAATCTTCCGCCCTTAGAGCTATCCCTAACGCCCCAAATTGAGGAATGGCGACAATTACTTCCCCGCCTGATGTGGCAAAGTGCTGGCATTTGTCGGGATCAGCCGTCGTTAGAACAGGCGATCGCCCAAGTCGAAACTTGGCAAGCAGAATTTGCGGCAATCAGTCAATCAGCGATCGCCTATATCGACCAGCCAACGGAGCGATCGTTCTCGCTCACCTCATCCCAAGCCACCGACCTCCGCACCTGGAGCGAAACTCGCAATTTGCTCGATTTATCCTACTTAATCCTAAAAAGCGCCCTATTTCGCACCGAAAGCCGAGGGGGACACTATCGCACCGATTATCCCGACACTGACAACATTAACTGGCAAGTTCATACTCTTGTTAAAGGCGACACTTGGAAGCAATCAAAAGTATAGAACGCTACAACAGTGGGGCGATCGGGGGAATCTCTTGCCCAATCTTGAATAGAGGGATAGGAGAAATTGTAAAGATTTCAAAAAATCTTCTGAATTAGGGACGATTCCTGTTGTTTCCTCTTTTCAAGTCTGAGCGGGAGCGGTACAGTTAGGGCAGCATTTGCGAACCTTGTTTACTAAGGTAAAAACTGGAATAGTCAACGGCTAGGTGATATGGGATACAGCTAAGAGGTGATGAATGATCGCCCCCATTATCGCCGCATTCAATCAACACTCTCCTAGTTAACCCATTTATTGCATTGACAAAAGATTTAAATCTTGGCAGAAGGTCTGTGAGTGGGACTGTAGGCATAGAGTTGGGAGTTAGCTTTAACAAGCTTTTGAGTTGAACAAGTTTTGAGCAAGGTAGTCCTAAGAGGTAGTGCAAAGTCTCAATGGCTAAAATCTTGATAGTCGAAGACGAGCGCATTGCCGCTTGGAGTATTCAAGAATCTTTAGAAGGTTTTGGACATACCCTGGTTGCGCGCGTTAGTTCAGGGTCAGACGCGGTTCGAGCTGCGGGAGAAACTCAGCCAGATTTAGTTTTGATGGATATTCAGCTAAAAGGCAAGAGTGACGGTGTAGCTGCCGCCGAGCAAATTCGTAGCTTGTTGAAAATTCCAATCATTTACCTGACCGCCCATGCCAATAGTCGCACCTTAAAACGAGCCATTTCTTCTAGACATCCCCAGGGAACTCCCACCACCACTAGATATCTCATCAAGCCTTTCAATCAAACTGATTTACATACAACCATCGAAATTGCCCTCCTGCGTAACCAGTTTGAAAAGCGCTTAGAAGCCATTGAGCATCAGCTATCATCCCAATCTAGCGATCTCTTCGAGTTACCCGCAAGGGGTCGCCCCACTCCAATTGAGTTGCTGCATCCCTCTGCTGAAGATCTAAGTGGATGTGAGCAGCTAGATCTTTTAGCACGAACCTCTAATTTTGATTCAACTTTAGTGAGTGCAGAAAGCAGCCAGACACCAGAAATATCTTGCCTGCCAACGTCTCTAAAACCGCAACGGGTAACGCTGCTGGAACAATGGCTGTTGCCCGCTAAGGACGGAGAAGGAAAATTCATCGCCAATAACGCTGCGACCACTCAAGAGAATAGCGGAGCGACAACTGGCAGCCTAACGATGTTTCCTGACATCTACGATCTACGACTGGTAGAAGCACAGCTTGAGCAACAGGTTCAAGAACGGACAGCGCAACTTCAGCAAGCACTTGATTTTGAAGCCCTTTTAAAGCGCATTACTGAGAAAGTCCGAGATAGTCTTGATGAAAGCCAAATTTTGCAAACTGCGGTTGAAGAAATCACCGCCGAATTAAACACGACCTCCTGCGACACAGGGCTGTACGACCTTAATCTCGCCACCTCAACGATCGCCTACGAATCGATACAGGCAGGCGTGCCCGCTGCCCAGGGCAGAGTATTTTATATGGAAGATGAAGAGGCGCTCTACTCTCAGCTTTTGTCAGGAAGAGCAATTCAGTTTTGCTGGATTAATCCAACAGAAAAAAACTTACGACCTTGGTCACAAGGTTCTACAACCCTAGCTTGCCCCATTATTAACGATCTTGGGGTGATTGGTGATATATGGCTTTATCGGGTGGGTGAAGATGGCTTTGGAGCCGCCGAGGTTCGCTTAGTGCAGCAAGTTGCCAACCAATGTGCGATCGCCATTCGCCAAGCCCGCCTTTACACTGCCGTCCAGAAGCAAGTGACCGAGCTTGAAAGTCTCAACCAGGTTAAAGACAGTTTTCTCAACGCTGTCTCCCACGAACTTCGTACTCCCATTTGTAGTATTAAAATGGCGGGTCAACTCCTCCAAATTCGGCTGAATGGACTGGGGTTGCTAGAAACGGACGGCGAACAGATTAAGCGCTATCTTCAGATTTTGCAAAGTGAATGCGATCGAGAAATTAACTTAATCAACAACATGCTTGATCTTTCTCGTCTCGATACCCAAATGGAGCCAATCCATCCCACTCCTATCAAGCTTCAAGATTGGATTCCCCATCTGCTCGAACCTTTTGCCGCTCAACAGCAAAAGCAACAGCAGCAGCTCATAGTCGATATTCCGGTCGATCTATCTCCCGTTGTTTCAGATTTAGCGACCTTAGGGCGCATCCTAACCGAACTCTTAAACAACGCCTTTAAGTACACTCCCGCCCATGAGAGCATCAAAGTCACTGCTGGCATTGAATCTAAAGAATTTTTCCGTTCTCCAAAACCCATTGTTCGAGGACTAAAAGCACATTTTCCCCAGCAAAACCCCAAAAATTCTCAGTTGCCCCCCACAGTTTTTGCGATTCGGGTCAGCAATTCCGGTGTAAAAATTCTTCCCAGCGAACAACTCCGCATTTTTGAGAAATTCTACCGGATTCCCAACGCCGACCCCTGGAAGCATGGAGGCACAGGACTAGGACTGGCGCTCGTAAAACGCATGGTGACCCACATCAATGGCGATGTTCAAGTGTTCAGCAAACAAAACTGGACGACATTCACGGTCTATCTCCCCCTAAACTAACGACTTCCAGAACCAGCGCTAGGGGGCACACCTTCTCGCCCCTCCATATCTGGGCTATCTCCCTGTCCTTGAACCATAGGATGAATAGATCTGGCGTTACTAACCTGCATTCTATTCGAGGAGGTCACTAGCGAGGTTGGCAGTGCTAACACTTGAGCAGTAAGTAGCATCTGTATTCCAACAGCAGCAATAGTGAAGCTAACAAACTTTCCAATAGTGTTCATAGAAGTGAGCGATTGATGTACGGTATTAGGCTGTCTACTCAAAGACCTGCACCTGACGGTGAACAATTTTATACTTGAAGGAATCAGTGCTTTATCCCTTGACATTAATAGATCGATCCTATTAATCCCGCCATACATTACAAAAATTAACAATTAAATGGGTTCAATTCAGTAATTTCTCTGAACCCATTTATCTTTTTTAACAATTGCACATGAAACTTAAGAAAAATTTCATGTGCTAACTGAATTCTCAAGCTACGCAAAAGGATATTAAGGATATTTGATGTTTCTTGATATTTTTGAACAACTTTAAAGAAGTAAAGGGTTCTACTGAAAAGGGATAAACTCAGTAGAAATTCGACCCTTCGTTCAGAGCACCAAGCCCCTGATATGCTGAAGGTTGCCTCTAGAAACCTTAGCCGCGCCTTATGGAACCTATTTCAACTGATCAAGAAGCCCTTGTCCTGAACGAGGAAGCTACCTCTACGGGGCTTTCGACCGAGCAGTATCAACGGAAGATGCAGCGGCGGAAGGAAGTACAAGAGCAGCGTCTGGCAGAACGATCGCACCAAAAGGGCTTAATTATTGTCAATACAGGTACGGGCAAGGGCAAAACCACTGCGGCACTAGGTATGGTATTGCGATCCCTGGGGCATGGCTATCGAGTGGCGATCGTTCAGTTTATTAAAGGAGCCTGGGAGCCTGCCGAAAAAACGGTGTTCGAGCCTTGGACGACAGGCGAAACGCCTCTTTTAGAATTTCACGCTATGGGCGAAGGCTTTACCTGGGAAACCCAAGATCGCGATCGTGATATTCAGAAAGCGCAGGAAGCTTGGCAAATGGCGCTGAGCTTTATTGTCAATCCTGAGTTCAAGCTAGTGCTATTAGATGAAGTGAATATTGCTTTGAAGCTGGGATATTTGCAGATTGACGAAATTTTGGCGGGACTAGAGCAGAAGCCCGATGAGTCCCATGTCATTCTGACCGGACGAGGCGCGCCCGCAGCGTTAATTGAACGGGCTGACTTGGTGACAGAAATGACGTTAGTGAAGCATCCTTTTCGAGAGCAGGGAGTGAAAGCGCAGGCGGGAATTGAGTTTTAGCACACATCTAAATAAACGCACATCTAAACAAACAAAATGCTGGGCACAGAATGTCGAGTTAAGAGCAATCGCCCACTATCCCCACATCCTATGCCCAGCAAAAAGTTTGTCAAAGATAACTAGCTCAACCCGGCATTCGCTCCGGGTCTGCCAGTAGCCAATTCTACCTTGACAATTTTGCCGCCCATCTTCATGATGCGCTGCTGCTCTTTGAACCAGTTGTCGTAAGGAACCAACTTGGTGAAATAGGTATTTTGTAGTTCCCGCTGGGTGCGAATCCGAGTTTGGCTGGGAACACAGGCTGTAATTTTGAACATCCGCATTTTGTATATAGCTCCTGTGTAGGCTAAATTTTTGCGCCTGTTTTTTTGCGCCTAATACAACAAGGCTGGGAGTTTGAGATCAATCTTAGACCGTCACAGCTAGCTCCCATGAACCGCCGTTGACCACCTAACACTCACCCCAAACTTCCCAGACCTCCAAAAATATTGAGTTTAAAATTGTCAAATTGACAACTTGCTCACATTTAGCTCAAGCCAGAGCAGATGTAGTCGAAGTACACGCCCATTTCTTTACCAGCATCAGAACCCACTAAGCTAGCGGTGACTTCTTTCATTGCTTGGATGGCTTGGACGGTAGAAGAAACAGGTACACCTAGGGAGTTGTAGGTTTCTTTCAAGCCGTTCAAAACGCGCTCATCCAAGATGGAAGGGTCGCCAGCCAACATGGCATAGGTGGAGTAGCGCAGGTAGTAGTCGAGGTCACGAATGCAGGCTGCATAGCGACGAGTGGTGTACATGTTGCCACCGGGACGGGTGACATCTGAGTACAACAACGACTTAGCCACAGCTTCTTTAACGATCGCCGCAGCGTTAGCGCTGATGGAGGTAGCAGCCCGAACGCGCAGTTCGCCGCTAGAGAAGTAGCCTTTCAGCTTTGCTAGAGCAGACATATCCAGGTACTTGCCTTGAACGTCTGCGGAGTTGATTACAGAGGTAATTGCGTCTTGCATGATTTTGCTTCCTTAAATTAAATGAATGTCGATCAGGCTAAAAATGTTAAAAGCTTTGAACAGCGGATGATTCCTCAGTTCAATCTTTCACTACTGCATAGCACCGATGACGTAATCGAAGTAAGCACCTGCTTCAGCAGCATCCTCACCCGACATCATTCCAACGGCTACGTTTTTCATTGCCGCAACGCCCGAAGCTACTGCGTCGATGGGGGTGCCGAGAGACTTGTACATCTCACGAACGCCCACGATGCCGATTTCTTCGATGGAGGTAACGTCACCTGAAACCACTCCGTAGGTCACGAGGCGCAGGTAGTAGTCCAAGTCACGCAGGCAAGTTGCGGTCATTTCTTCGCCGTAAGCGTTGCCACCGGGGGAAACAACGTCAGGGCGCTTTTGGAACAGTTGGTCGCCAGCTTGCTTGACGATCCGCTCACGGGATTCACTCAAAACTTGCGCAATCCGCACGCGGCGTTCGCCAGATGTGACAAAGTTCTTGATTTGGTCTAGCTCACCGGGGCTTAGGTAGCGAGCCTCAGCATCGGCGTTCACGATGGACTTCGTGATAATACTCATTAAGGGATTCCTCCGAAAAGCAAGATGTAACCGAGTTTGTTTAAATCAGCGTTCACGAATGAACGGCTGAGCCATGAACTGTCAGGACGGCTGTTGATGGCAGATTTAAGGAAGAAATTCTTCTTTATCTCTACGAACCTCGAACCTTCCTCGTTTGAGCATACTGATAAAGCGGACGCGATTCAAGGATGCTTAAGCAGTTCATTCTTCAGTCTCTATGCAGTAATTTTCCGGCATGGCGTTCCCCTTCTTAGGCGAGTGCAATATTTTGTAATATTTCTCCTCATTTAACAGCGCACTTCAATGGGCTGCTCCGCCTTGAGGTTTTACTTTTTTGAAGAAGATGATCGCTAACCCACTCAGCAACAGAGCTAACCCAATGAAGTAGAAGCAGTCGTTGAACGCCATAACAAATGCTTCTCGTCGAACGATGTTATCGAGGGTGGCGATCGCCTGTTGTTTTGCCGTTTCCAGATCAATCCCTCGCCCCATAAAGGCTTGCGTCAGTTGGTCAAGTCGCTGCCGAGTTGCAGGGTCGTAAACAGACAGGGCTTCACCAATCCGATTCGAGTGAAACTGCTCGCGGTTTTTTAACAATGTCGCCAAAATCGCAATTCCCAGGGAGCCACCTAAATTTCGCATCATGTTAAACAAGCCTGAGGCTGATCCGGCTAAAGCGGGAGCAATGCCTGCGGTGGCGATCGACGAAAGAGGAATCATGATCAGCGGCTGCCCCATTGCCCGGACAATTTGCGACACCCGCAGATGGTCAATCCCGGTGTCATGGGTCATAGAGGTATTCATAAAACAGCTAACGGCAAACAGGCTAATCCCGATCGCAATCAGGATGCGGATGTCGATCACTTTCATCAGCTTGGGGACAAACGGCACCAAAAAAAGCTGGGGAATCCCTGCCCACATAATGACTTCGCCAATCTGCAAGGCGTTGTACTGCTGTATTTGCGCTAAGTAAAGCGGCAAAACATAAACCGACCCATATAGACCAATACCTAGAGAAATATTGACGATAGAAGCCAGTCCAAAATTGCGTTCTCCTATCAGTCGTAGCTCAATAAAAGGCTTTTTGCGAGTGAGTTCTATCCAAAAGAAGATGGCGAGGAAGATGGTGGCGATCGCCGTTAATCTCACAATAAAGCCTGACCCAAACCAATCCTTACGGCTGCCCTCCTCCAGCACTACCTGAAGCGAACCTAGCCCGATCGCCATTGCTGCAATACCGCCCCAATCTCCCTGCTTTAGCAAGCCTAGCTGCATTGGTTCTGGCTTATAGGCGTACCAAACGGCAGCAATTAGCAGC
>Ga0209181_10010742_pt1 | contig 11833 bp, 6 predicted proteins | sample MAT05_FD_187208 | JGI IMG/M metagenome (GOLD analysis project Ga0209181, IMG submission 187208) | Freshwater microbial communities from Lake Fryxell liftoff mats and glacier meltwater in Antarctica - MAT-05 (SPAdes) (version 2) | ecosystem: Environmental > Aquatic > Freshwater > Ice > Liftoff... | reverse complement strand
ACCGGGGTCCGGTCCGCTGAAGTCGGACCTAGACCCTCACCAATCCTGCTGAAGCCGGATGAAGCCTCTTGGCGTTTGCATCTCGGATCGATCGACACCCTCCACAGGGTCGTGTCCTTCACCGCGCGGAAAGCGGGTTCCAAATGAAGGCACATGAGGTTCCCTACGGAACGTGTTCGCTGGTTGAACTCGTCCCCTCCGATGCAGTGAGTTTCGACAGCTCTGTGGCCTTGAGACGGGAGATTGCGATTCTGTTCTCCGAGTCCACGGGTCAATCACTCCTGCGTGCCGGTCCGACGGCAGTCAGCGTCATCGGGCGAGACAAGCAAGCGCAAGCCATCCTCGCCCGACTGAGGGACCGCAATCTTCCACGACTCGGGTGGGTTACCGCAACGACGCCGAAAAGCGGTCCCATCGAGTGGATTCAAGTGCAAGTGCACGAGTTCCCCGTGCAGTACTCCTGGCCAGGTGACATCGACGTTGGGGTGGACGAAAAGGTTGTCGACGTCATCCGCCAGAAGCTCGGAAAGAGCATTTCCGCAACCGAAGTCATCGAATGGCTGACCGAACGTTTCGTCCTGATCGACCAGGAGTCGGGGTCGAAGGTGTTCATCTCTGGAAGTCCAACGCCGGAGAGCGATCACCGGCGCCCGTTTCGCATGCATGGGAAGGGCTATGCGATAGACGTTCAGAAGACGCCAGAAGACAAGTTGCTTCTGACTCGGCTGGTCGAGGCAAGACGCGGTGCCTCTGCAGAGGAAAGACGCCCGATCGTCCCCGTCCAAGGAAACGTCCGCTTTTGCGACTCAACTATTGCAGGCGCTTTCAGGGGTGCGGCGAGGTCTCAGTTGGATCAACTGGTCGAGCAAGCAGGCAGCTATCTGAACGTCTGGCGGGAGTACAACAAGCTTGAGCGAGACAGTGTCTTTCGCCGAGCAAGGACACTGGGCTGGCTCAGCTATTCGGAGGCCAAACGGCAGGCAGATGGCCGATGGCGGTTTCGGATTCAAGATTCGAAACAGCTCGACACCGCGTTGAATCTGCTGCGAGGTGCAGAGGATGTGGAGCTCGAGGCTGCATCACAGCCTCCGCGAGAGTTGCAGGACAACTCGGACTCGTCGAGCAGTGGTATGGCAACCGAGGGCGGCGCCACCAGGAGTTCAAGGGCATTTGTCGGGTCTTTCGTCGGGGGCGACTCTGGGCGATACCTCGACGTTCTACCCACGGGAGACCTGGACGATCGCGAGCCCCCGATCCCCGGCGTGCTGTTCATGAGCATGAGTGGGGACAGAAGGCGCTTGGAACGCAGGGAACGGGCCCAAGCCAGCATCGCTTTGGCCGAGTGCCCCATGCCTCAGCTGGGCCTACTGCTCGAGGGTAGCGCTGTGCCGGAGCGACGGAGAAAGACCGAGACCGCGCTGTCGGCCGTCGTCCGAGAAGTGTTCGGGGGCGATCCGACACCAAGGCAGGTCGAGGCGATTCGGGTTGCCCTGAACACGCCGGATATCGCCCTGATTCAGGGGCCTCCGGGGACCGGGAAGACGAAGACCATTGCCGCGCTCCAGGCGAGATTGGCTGAACTCGGCGAAGACGGCGACCTTGCTGGCCAGACGCTCCTCACGAGCTATCAGCACGATGCAGTCGAGAACGCAGCGGCTAGAACGCTGGTTTTCGGTCTGCCTGCGATAAAGGTCGGCAGAAAGCACGGGCGTACCGACGACGGCGACGGGTTCGACCGTTGGCGGCGCGAGCGCGTCGACGGCATTCGGGCTGACCTGGCGCGATTGCCGGAAAGACCGGTCAGCGAGGTACTGAGGAAGGTCCGGTCCATGTCCGCGGCCTACCACGCATCCCGATTCAGCCCAACCGAGACCACGAAGATGGTCCGCGATATCGAGGACATCGCACGGCCATACCTACCACCGTCACTGTTGGATCGTCTCCTGGCCATTCGGCAGGAACTCTCTGGAAAGCAAGACGGAGGACCGACCTTTCAGTCCGACGATCGCGACTTGCTTCTCAAAGCCATTCGGGGATTGCGTGTTGATGCAATCAGCTTTGGCGATGACGGTCCAAGGAATGCCACGAGAGTCCTACATAGGCTCGACTTGCTCGGCGCGTGCGATGGCGACGCGCTACGGCTGCTCACCGTTGCCTCCGATTGGGATGCGGACGGTGAGCCTGCATTCCTGCCAGAACTCAAGGCACTGCAGGAAGCACTCTTGGATCGATTCTCTGAACCGGTCGCCGTTGGTGGGCCGAGTCGCCACGGCGACCTGGAGGAGATCCTACCCGAGATCGTCAATGAACTTTTTTCGCGGGCACGGGAGTCGTCCGGCGGAGAAGACGCCGTCCTCTATGAGTATCTGTTCGACCTTGAAAACGACGTCGATGCGGTGCGGTCTGCGGTGCGTGACTACACCGTCGTTCTGGCGGCCACGTGCCAGCAGGCAGTCGGATTTCAGATGAGCGCGCTGAAGGGTGAGCGAAGCGTGTTCGCCAACGTCATCGTCGATGAGGCGGCACGTGCCAATCCTCTCGATCTGTTCATTCCCATGGCACTGGCTGAACGCCGCATCATCTTGGTCGGCGACCATCGACAGCTGCCACACATCCTCGAACCAGATGTCGAAGAACAACTGGAATTGTCGGTATCTGAAGAGACTCGCTTGGCATTGCGCCGAAGTCTCTTTCAGCGCCTGTTCGAGTCGATGCGCCAGCGAGAAGCGGTCGACGGCATCAAGAGGACAGTCACGCTTGACGTGCAATACCGGATGCACCCGGTGCTTGGGGGTTTCGTCAGCGATACCTTCTATGCGCCCTACGGGGAGGCCTTCAGGTCCGAGACGCCTGCCGATCAATTCGAACATGCCCTGCCAGGCTACCAGCCTCACGTAGCGGCCTGGGTCGACGTCCCTCTGTCGGCAGGGAAGGAGCAGGGCGGGCAGAGCAAGCGCAGACCTGCCGAGGGTCGCTGGATCGCCAAAGAGCTCAAGTCGCTGGCTACTGTGCGACCGGATCTGAGCTTCGGGGTCATCTCCTTCTACGCGGGTCAAGTCGATGGAATCCTTGCGGAATTGGAACCGCTCGGCATAGCCGAACAGTTGCCAGACGGATCGTTCCGCGTCGCCGATGCCTGGCGTGAGACAAGAGGAATGGATGGCCACCTCAAGGAGCGCATTCGGGTCGGTACGGTGGATGCCTTCCAGGGCAAGGAGTTCGATGTCGTGTTTCTATCCATGACGCGGTCGAATGACCTTCCGATCACGGACAACCGATCGTTGAGGCGAAAGTTTGGTCACCTCATGCTCGAGAACCGGCTGTGTGTCGCGATGAGTCGCCAACAGCGGCTGCTGATCGTGGTGGGCGATTCAGGGATGCTCCGCGGTGAAGTTGCGGAACAAAGCCTCGCTGGATTGGTGGCCTTCCGCAAACTCTGTGAGGGACGGCATGGCTGCATTGTTTCAGCTTGATTCGCCGGTCTTGCACTTCGGCCCCCGCATGCCTGCGGGAGTCAGGTACAGCCAACGCAAATTCCTTCTGTGGCCTGCGTTGATGTACCGGGTCGTCGCACCAGAGGTCAGGCCTCGCCAGATCAACATACTTCAGAAGGCTGTGCTCGGCATGTGCCGCGCCGGTGTGACCTCCCCTGTGCGTGTAGGTGAAAAGCTGAGGATCCACCTAGATTTGGCCGAGCTGATCATGAAGGAGCTGCTGCAGCGGGCGCTCATCAAGCCTGACGGACTGCCGACAGCCGCCGGCAACGAGGTTTTCGAGGACGAGGCTCTCGACATGAGGCCCCCTGTGACAGGCCACGTCTTCCAGGACCCGTGGTCGGGTGAACTATGGCCACGATTTGTCCAGCGCTTGGACTATGTGGAACTGGACCGTCGAGACAACGGGTTCCCCGATTTGATCTTGGGGACCAAGGGCAAGCCGCGGCGAGAGCGCGCTTTTATGTGCCGCCCGGTCGACGATGCAGTGCCTCCGTGTCCGGATGTGCGGCAGATCCTGCGCGCCACCCATCGACACAAGTCTGCCTTGCGCAACTCGGAGTCATTTGAGGTGCCGGAAGACGATGAGCAGATGTCGCTCGACGTTGGCACGGCCCTACAGCGAATCTCGCTGGTCGACGACGCACCGAACCCAGTCTTTCTCACCACGTTCATCTATCTCGCAGAGAACGAGAACACCGGCGAGTGGCACGCATGCGATCCCTTCGGATTGGGAGAGAGCCCGGTACTCAGACGTGCCATAGATCGTGAGGTCGCGTTCTTTCCAAGGCTCCGAGAAGCCGTCGAGTCTCTCATCGGCTCATCGCTTGATGCGCAGGTCGAGAAGCAGCGCGGGTGGATTGCCGAGTTGAGGGAACTTGCCACTTCGAATCTCGAGCGCAAGCTCACGGTCAATGCGCGAGACCTGCCGGCTTTCGAAGAACTCCTGCAACTCGAGATGGCCTATCTGGATGCCGAACTTCTGGGGGATGCCTGTCCTGAGCAGCGCCTACGCGATTTGCTGGGTGCGGCGAGACGGGCGCTGGAATCGACTTTTAGGTCGATCGCATCGAAGTTTCCTCCGGGGGATGTCTGGCGTTACGTCTACTTCAAAGACAAAGCTGGGAAGGATCGCCCCGTTCAAGACCAAGTCTACGTATCGGACGTCTACAGAGTTTGCGCCACCAATCTCGGTTTCGCTACTCCCCTTCCGGAGGCCGTCCAACGTACGCGACCGAATCATTTGCGGGCCGCATGTTTCGAGTCTGGCTGGAGGCTTCGCGGCGCGATCGTCGCTTCGATGATGGCCGCAGTCAACAACCCATCGCACCCGCTGGTTCTGGCCGCAAAGCGCCGTCCTGAACTGATCGAGGACTTGGATGCGGTGGCCTCGATGGCCGGTGAGGCTATCCATGCGGGAGACAGCATCGTAGAGCTTGGAGCCATTACTCCAGTGATCGATTCGGTCTACCGGTCCATTGCAATCCTCGGCGGCATCGAGGTTGGCGAGAAGAATCAAGTTGAGAAGGGTCGATAGATGTCAAAGAACAAGAACAAGCACAGGCAGCAGGCAGCGCCGGTCAAGAAGCCTGACCTGCCGCCTGCCCCTGGAGTGACAACTTCGGCGCCGGTAGGCATTACGCCGTCATTGAATCCTGGCGAGGTAGCGACGCCTGTCCAAGCTGCCCAGGCCATCACCAGCATTCACTCACAAGTGCTCGAGGCAGCGACTGAGTCGGACATCGAGGTTGCGATGATCGCGACGCCGTCCAATGGCGACGGCATAGATCTCGAGAAGGCGGTGCGCGAGCTCAGCGAAGCGTTTGCGATGTGCAAAGCGCGATCAGAGCGCATGGTGCGACTCGAAGCCGGGGAGGCCAGCCTTCAGGAGTCGCAGGCGACGCTCCTTCAGCAGCAGAGTCGACTTGCTGCGGATCAGAGAGATATCGATGAACGTGAGGCGGGCCTAAAGAAGCGCGAGGAAGAGTTCCGCTCTCTAGAGGACAGTCTTCGTGGTCGCGAATTGAATGCAGAGGCCGGGTTCGTCGCTGAGCGACGTGCCTCGCTGCAGATGCTTGACCAGGAAGCCGCTGCTGTCCGCGAGGAACTCTCACGCGCACGTGGATTGATGGCGGCCGAACGTGCTGAATGGGACTCGCGCTGGCACGAGCAGGACATCAAGGTCCGCGCAGATCTTGAAGCCCTCAGGGCCGAGCAGAACGCTGCGCACCTCAAGGTCGCAGCGGAGCTGTATGAGCAACGGCGGCAGTTCGAGAGCGAAAGCTCGCGAGCCCGCACTGACGTCAAGAAGCAGCAGGCGAAGTTGGATGTACTGGTAGAAGTGATGGCCGAAGATCGCGCAGCCTTCGACCTGCGGGTGCAACAGCGAGCCGGCGCACTGTTGGAAGACGCCGGCGCCAAGTACCGTGACCTGGAATCTCGCCTCGATGCCGCACGGACCGAGCGCGACGCACTCTACGAGAGGCTGCGCGAACGCGAGGAGGCAGAACGTGCACTGGGCAACAGACCTCTCAGCGAAGTCAAGCGGGAGTTGGACAACCTGATCAAGGAGAGGAAGTCTCTGGCCGATCGCCTGGCCAAGCGTCCGAGCGAGGACATGGTCGCGCGCCTGGAAACGCTGGAGCGTGCCCAGGAAGAGTGGGAAGCCGATCGTGCGCGCCTGTCCCAGGAGTTGATTTCCAGTCGTGCCGCGGTAGCCAGGTCCTCGATTGCCGTCACCGAGATGGAGTCGCTACGAGATCAGAAGGCTGCACTGGAGACTGGCAGGGACTTGCTTCAGGCCGCGCTGGAGGAGCTGAGGAAGGATGTGGATGATCGAATCCGGCGCTCCGATGGCGTGAGCCCCTTCCCATCGTGCAGCGAGATGGACAGGGACGAGGCGCTTCAGGTCAGCCCGCCGATGTACGACGAAATTCCCGACCTCAGTGCCTTCTGCGAGGACCTCCAGCAGCGGATCGCCATTGATCCAGCTTCCAGCAAGGTTCTGCACTACTCCCTTTCCGATATCCGCTGTTTCCTGGCCGGTATGGCCATGAGCAGGCTCCATCTGCTGCAGGGCATCAGCGGCACAGGTAAGACGAGCCTGCCGCTTGCCATGGCCCGTGCGCTTGGCGCCGGGTCGACGCTGGTCGAGGTGCAGGCAGGATGGAGAGACCGTCAAGATTTGATCGGCCACTTCAATGCTTTCGAGCGGCGCTTCTATGAAGCGGAGTTCCTGCAGGCGCTCTACAGGGCTCAGTGTCCGCGTTATGCGAACAGCGTGTACATCGTGGTCCTGGACGAGATGAACCTCTCCCATCCGGAACAGTACTTCGCAGACTTGTTGTCGGCACTCGAACAGGACCCCCAGCACCAGAAGCTGGATCTGATGACCGCGTCCGTAGAACCGGCTCCTGCCTTGTTTCAGAACGGTCGGACGCTGCCGCTGCCTGGCAATGTCTGGTTCGTAGGTACAGCGAATCATGATGAAACGACGAAGGACTTTGCGGACAAGACCTACGACCGTGCACATGTGATGGAACTTCCCCGTCATCGGGAGTTCTTCAAGTCCAAACGGTCGAAGGCGCGGCCGCCCGTTTCTCTGACTGCTTTGCAGGGGGCCTTCTCTGCAGCTCAGGGCCTGTACCAGAAGCAAGCCACGGATGCCTATCGGTTCGTGGACGGTTCCTTCGCCGACATCCTGGGACGCCGATTCCGGGTCGGCTGGGGCAATCGCCTGGAGCGGCAGATGCTTGACTTCGTTCCGGTCGTGTTGGCGGGTGGTGGCACCTTGACCGAGGCGGTGGACCACGTCCTGTCGACCAAACTACTGCGCAAGATCCGGGATCGGCATGACACCAGGCCGGAAGACCTGGAGGCGCTGCGGATCGCTGTCGAGGACGCATGGCCCCGGCTTCGCTCCGAGGGCGAGCCTTTGAAGTCGAAGGAAATCATCCGCAGCGAACTCCGGCGACTGGGTGCCGACGAGGCCGCATGACTTTTCGCTTCGTCGATCGTTTGAGCGGAAAGGCTTGTGAAGTGCAGGCCGGGGGCACTCTGCTCGGCCGCTTCATCTTAGAGCCCTCCGGCGATGAGGCGATGTTCCTCAATTCCGTCGCGATCTCGGAATCAGCCTACTGCGTTCCCGATCTGCGAGGGCAGTGGCAACTCCTGCAACCAGGGCAGGAGCGAATCGAAGGAACGATCTCGCGAACGCAGGTTCTGGATCGACTCGACACTTCGAGCATCCTGGACGTTGGAACCAGCGTCGAGGACGTCATCTCATCGGGAGGCACTTGGCTGGACGCGCTCGGTGTATCTCCCTTGGTTCCGGGTATGTCCGAGAGGGCGGAACTTCAGGACTTCGAGAAATTCCTTGCCGAGCATCTTGGCCATCTGATCGAGGTCTGCAAGCGGCCGCGGACCCATCTGAGGGTGGAAGTCGAGCGCACGGCGGTCTCTCGTGCAAGGCGAGTAGCGACGCAGGCATCCAGCTATCTGGCCGCCCACACCGAGGACTGGGATCGACCGACGCTGAGAGCGGTCATACCCAAACGCATCCTCTCGCTCGTACGGGAGGACCAATACGACATCTACGAGAACCGGGTGGCGGCGCGCCTGGTCGACCATGTAGATGCTTACCTTTCACGCCGTCTGACTGAAGTTTCCAGGCTGCTTCGGTTGTTCAGCGCGGCTGGGGATCACCGTTCCACCGCAGGGCAGGGTTCGCATTGGCGACAAAGGCGTGTCTACCAGCTCTGGGGCTCATCGATCGATGCCGGTGATGCTCGGCGCAAAGCTGAACGCACCCTCGAGCAACTCAAGTATTTGAAGTACTCGATTTCTGGTCTGATGGACTCGCTGCTGTACCGCGAGGTTCCGAGAAGGGCGTTCGTGGGCACGACCCTCACGATGACGAACATCCTTGCAAATGACGCGCACTATCGCCGTGTTGCAGACATCTGGCTCGCATGGGCGCGATTGGGGCTGGAGCAGTCGCCGAAGCCGGAGAAGCATTTCGAGGAGATGCAGTCGCTGTGCCGATGCTTCGGTTCGTTCGCGTTGTTGCTCGTCATCAGGGGGCTTGAGCAACTGGGCATAGAACCGGTAGACCTGTCGCAGTCTCTCGCTGGGCAAGAGATTGAGCTGGCAGGGCAGGGCGCACGTGCGCGGCTGTCGTGGTCGGCCAGCGACGGCGTACTGCGTCTTACAGTTGACGATGGCAAACCCTTGCGAATCGTACCGATTCCAGCGTCTGTAGCCATGCTGCCAGATGGCGGTATCGCCACCCTGATGCGTGATGCCGATGTGGCCGGAAGTCTGGATGAGACGACATTGGTGCTTTATCCAAGCCCATCGACTGAAGTTGTTTTTCAGCGCATGGAGCCAGCCCACGCCCATCGGCTACACGCTCTTGCGCATGAGATCGCAGAACTGGGCCAAACGAAGGCTGGGTTCTTGCCGGTTTCACCTTGGGATTTGAGTAGCGTGGAACGAATTGCGCGTCAGCTCCGATGGGCAATCTCGGCGCCGGCGTTCTTGGCGTATCCGCCGACTTTCGCCAATCCCCTGGCTGCGGAATTCGCTGCCAACGCACCATGGCTCAAGGTGTCTGGTCCGGAAGTCGTAGTTGTTCGAGCACCAGGGTCGCATGAAGTATTGTTAGTTGACGAGGTGCTGAAAGCGGAGAAAAGCCGGCTTGTGGCGTTGGAGGCCGAGCACGCAGATGTATCCCAACAGCTACGCATGGCGGTGCGAGACGGGCGAGCGAGCGGTCCCCTGAACGGTCGGAAGAAGGGGCTAAATGCCCAGATTGCCGACCTTCAGTCGCGCATTGGCCTCCTGACTTCGCTTGAAGCCGACTTGGCGGCTGGAGTGGCGGTCGTCCAGTCACTTCTCGCTTGTCCAACTTGTGCGGCGGTTGCCGACCCTCGGCGTGACTTCAAGGGCGGCCCCGACCATCGCTTCCTCTGTGAGTGTCCTGATTGCTCAACGCAGTGGGGAGCAGAAGCCTGTCCTAGCTGCAGGGCATGGATTCCCACGCTGCTGCCGGAAGTGACTTCATGGACGGTTGACGAGGCTGCTGATGTGGGCTGGCTGGACCAGTTCCTGGGAGCGGATGTGCTGGCCGTGCCGTACAGGTTGGATCGCGGTGCGATCGGTTATGCGTGCCACTTCTGCGGGCACGGGCGGGCAGCAAGGCCGCCCAGAGTGGAGTAACAATGAGCTAGCATGTTCGTGCTGGGAGGTGGTTCGTGCCAAGAGACGCGCTGAGCCTTAACGCCAGAGAGTCCAGGGAATTGTGATCTTTGATTTTGGTCCTGGGGCGGCCGATTGCGATCACTAACCCGAGGGCTATGCGGCTACGTCTAGTCCTTGCCGCCCAAGAACTTCTTTGCGTCATCCACCAACGTTGGTATGTCCTGCAGCGGCAGGAGGTTTCGCAGGGGCCGGAGACGCTGCGATGAGCGAATCGATGTGGGCAAGACGAGCTAACAACCTGTCGCGTTCAGCGATCAGTTCATTTGCGTGATCCTCGCTGGTCGGTTGGCTTGGTTCGACGATGTTGATCTCGACATACTTCGACCCACCGGCCAGGACGAGTGCTTTGGGGACATCGAAGAGAAGTACTACCGTCCCGGCATCGACGGCCGTTGTCCAGTTGACGTAGCTCCCTGCACTGCTGATCTTTCCCTCTTCAAGCACAACGCCGTTGCCGAGTCTCGCGCCGGAGTCTCTCGCCTTCGCCGATCCGATGACTCGGCCGAAGACCGTGATCGGCCCCTTGCTGGCTACCAGGTCTCTCAGGAATTTGATCCTGATGTCAACGAGCTCTTCAAAGGTTGTCCCATCATTGCCATAGCATTCAATGCATAGAGCACGTACCTTGTCGCCAACCCGAGCGTCGAACACCCACGCCGCCTCTCTCGGATTCCATCGGCCCCCGATCTTCTTGGCTCGTTGGCCAAAGAGGGTGTTCATGGGGGAACGTACCTGAAGCTGGTCGTTCTGAACCTGGAGTTCGATCTTTGGTGCGGGCATCGTCTGTTCCTTTCTAGGCAATTTGATCTGATCTCAACCGAGTTTCTTGGCCAGTGCGTCTGGCTGCAGGTGCGTGTACCGACGCAGCATGTTCAAGGTCTTGTGGCCAGTGATCGAGGCCACTTCCATTGGGTTTAGACCCTTCTCGAACAGCCGCGAGGCGGCCTCGTGCCTCAGGTCGTGCCATCGCAGTCCGTTGATTGCAAGGCGCTTGAGCGTCTTCTTCCAGACGCAGACGATCGCGTTCTGGCTCGTAGCGAAAACTCGGCCGTCCGTGGAGTGCGGCAGTCCTCGAAGCACCGCTACCGCCTTCTGGGACAGCGGAAGAGCCGGAGGTACGCCCTTGTTGCCATGGCGCCTGAACTCGGTGGGAATCCAGATGACCTGGCGCGACAGGTCGATCCACTCCCAGCGGAGCGCCAGCAGCATGCCTTGCCGGAGCGACGTCTCGATGGCCAAGTCAAAGGCGGGGCGTACCCACGTGTTCTCGGACTCAGAGAGCGCCTCTGCGATGGCCGCGTACTCACCCTCGCGGAGCCGGCGATCTCGTTCGTTTGACCCGGACGGCTTCCTGATGTTTTTGAGGGGGTTCAGCAGGCCCTCCATGCCCCATTCCTTGCGCGCGATCTCGAACACGTGGCTCACCAGCGCGAGTTCAAGGCGAACTGTGTTGGCGGCCCTGCCCATGGCCAGGCGGGCATCGCGGTACTTCGCGAAGTCCGCCCCTCGAAGGTTGGCGAGGAAGTAGTGCGCTAGGTCCTGGCGCTTCCAGTGGCGAATCCGTTGGTAGTCCTGTTCCGGGTGCGCCTTGCCGACCGAGATCTCTCGCTCGTATCGCCCCAACGCCTCAGTGAGCGTCGTTTTCTCCGACTCGACCCGCGACACGAAGATGCCGCGATCCATCTCGGACTCCATGGCGCGTGACCATGCCTCGGCCTCGGCGCGGGTGTCGAAGGTGCGGTACTGCGGCGGATAGCCCCGCCGGACGATCTGCGCGCGCCAGTAGCGACCGCGCTTGGAAATGCTTGCCACGTTGACCAACCTCCTAGGTGAAGCAGGTCATCAGTCTTTGGCAGTGGCAAATTTGTGGCAAACACTCGTTTTGGACGGTGTTCGCCAGTAAAAAAGGACCTGCACTCTCGTGCAAGTCCTTGTTTCACTTCGGCTTTCTTTGGCTCCCCGACCTGGGCTCGAACCAGGGACCTACGGATTAACAGTCCGGCGCTCTACCAACTGAGCTATCGGGGAATACAGCCCATGAGTGTATCTCGGAAAGCTGTGCTTCTAGACTTCCACCT
>Ga0209181_10010739_pt1 | contig 11835 bp, 10 predicted proteins | sample MAT05_FD_187208 | JGI IMG/M metagenome (GOLD analysis project Ga0209181, IMG submission 187208) | Freshwater microbial communities from Lake Fryxell liftoff mats and glacier meltwater in Antarctica - MAT-05 (SPAdes) (version 2) | ecosystem: Environmental > Aquatic > Freshwater > Ice > Liftoff... | reverse complement strand
CCGTTGTAAAATTAGAATCATTAAACATTTCTATTTTTCCCTTATTCATAATTTCATCCCATACCTTGGTGTACATTTTAATATTGGCCTCAACAGGATCAGGTTTAACTGAATCTTTTTCCGGAGACGAACAGGCTGTAAATAATAAAGTAGCAGAAACGATAAGTGCTAGTAGAAAACCTTTGTGTTTTGAGTTGAATTGCATAGTTTTTAGTTTTATTGTTGTTTTAAAAATTGTTTGAATTTATTTTTCTTTTAATGCCACCACGCAACAGGTGTTGTTATGAAATTCATGTTTACCGGTTTTTCCAGCCTGTCTGGCAGACAGGGATTTCCCATATTCGCCATAAGTAAAAAAGCCTGCCATGGGCGCATCCCACACTTTTTGCACCTGCTCTATCTCCTCTTTCATTAATGCCCCAAAGGATAAATGTCTGGTCACGCAGGAGAACATGATCAAGGCATCGGCTTGCTGCTGTGCGTTGTCTTTAAGGCTCTCACATTCCGCAACGACTGTTTCGATGGAATCAAAATCCGGTGGCATCGAAAACTTGATTTTTGACCCCTGAGGCACACTTCCGGTACAAATAAGTGAACGATCTTCACTATTGGCAAACCTGGTTGCACGTATCACAGAATCTCCATTTTCCCGTTCCAATTGCAAGGGATAATACCAGGAGTTTTGGAATGTCACTATTTCCTTGTTTTCATCCGGCTTTACCTCAACGCCAAGGTATTTCATCAACATATCCAATGCTGGTTTATCGTCTATGGTGTACACAATATTACCTTCGCTTTTAGTAACTGTTTTTGTGGTGCCAATAGCATTCCAGCCACAAGTAGCGATACCTCTGACATCTATTTTGTCTTCATCAATAATGAGTGCAACAATTGCGTTGTCTGTACTTTTCCCGTTGGTGAAAACAAGTGGTTTTACCGCTAACAAATCATCTCCTGCCATACCTCCAAAGACGGTTACTTCCTTGTGTGCGGACGAGGCAGGTTTTCCAAAACCTTGTATAATGCCTTCTATAATTTGATCTCCGTCTATGAACACTCCACCTGTTGCTATTATCAACGCCGGGTTGGTAAAGATTTCTTTTCCTGCAACACCTAATTTTGTTGCATCTTCTAAGGCGGTCTCCGGGCTTATTTCGAAAAATTCCAATTTAAAATAAGCTGGATTCATGTCGAGCAACATCATTACGATACTTTCTTTTTCAATGTCTCCATCGATAAACTCTCCTGCAGTGGTAGCACCAAATATCTGAATGCCTTTCTCTTCAAGTAATCTGGAAATAGCTTCTCTGTCCTGTTTAATGGATATAAAAACAATGGCCAAAGTTGGTTTAAATCCATCAGCCATGCTTTCATACAAAGCAGAGGCAATTTCTTCTGTTGATTTTCCTTTGATTGATTTTGCTTTCATGATTTTTTATTTTTAATTTTCAACAATACCGACCATAATCGTTGTACCACAGGTTGCAAAATTTGAGACGTCTGCTGCCATAGCCTGCCCTTCGGTTGGTCCCAATGCCTGCTGCATTTCTGTAGGTCCTATAAAATAGAGTTCCGCCATGCGGTTATAAGCTGCGTTGTACCATCGGGATCAGGCAGGAACTTTGTCAATTCTGTTTTTGCAATTCCCTGCGTTTTATCATTGAGCGGCACATGTGTCTTCGCATAATATTTTTTAAATGCTTCCGGGTTGTTGGGGTACCCGTAAAGGACTGTTGCTTTGATCATGATTTTTTGATTTAAATGATTATGAAATGGGAGCCATATTTTAATGATTCGTTATTTTTCTTTTAATGCCTCCACACAAAAGGCATTGTTATGACATTCATATTTTTATTTTTTAAGGCCATCCATTCCACCGATGATTAATCAGGTGCTACCAATTTTTTTCCATGTATGAGTAATCTTGTATGTTTCCTTTTTAATGATGCCTGTTTTTGTATTAGTAAAAACATAATCCTCATCATAAAAAGTCATCACGATATTATCAACTACATTCACCGCCTTTTTATGAACGTCAATTGTATATTTTACCTCCTTGTCTTTAAACATTTCAGTAATCCAATTGGCGATATGCCTTTTATTGGTAATGGTATTATCAGTATATCCTATAAAATCTTTGTGCCATAGATTTTTATAAGCGACTGTATCCTGTTTTTCCACTATTCGCCAATACAATATTTCTCTTTTCCAAACTTCATCTGCCATCTTTATCTTTATTTGTGAAGCTGCGAACAGACTGAGCAAAAGGGATGCAAAAAGCAACGCTAAAACTTTTTTACAGGATGTCGTATTCACTTTAATTGACTTTACTTTCATAATGAAATTTTTACCCTATAAATGCAATGTTTACAATTATTAATATCACTGTAAAACCTCGGAACGCAACCTCACCGATACTTTTCTTCTCTTCTATTTTTTTATTTCTTTTCAACTGATTCAATTACCTGTTTCATGAGCTCGCCCATTTTACTGTCATCCATCCACCTTGTTACCACCACTAAGTCATGCTCATTATCCACCACTATATAATTACCACCAAAGCCTGCCGCATAATAAATTTGGGTTGAAACATCCGGCCATTTTTTTGTGCTGTTGATCCACCACATGTATCCATAATCTTTATTAGGAGTAGAAGGGCGATGGGCTGCTGCAATCCATTTTGTTGACAACAGTTGCAGGTTCTTCCATTTTCCGTTTCTTAAAAACAATAAGCCAATTTTAGCCATATCAGTGGTATTGATGAATACGCCGCCACCATGATGTCCGCCACCACTTACCGATTGTATCATAATGCCATCCATATTTACAAAACTGTTGTGGTAACCATACCAGCGCCAGGTGGTAGATGCACCAATGGGATCCATCAGTTTTTCTTTCAGCACCATTGGCAACGGTTTGCGGTAAACATTCAGTAGTGCGTAGGCCAGCAGGTTTACTCTTACATCATTGTACTTAAAACTGCTACCGGGTTCTAACTGCTTCCTGTTTTTCCAGTCGTCGATATCGCCTTGTTTTGGAGGGCGGTCGGCCCAATCATGCAACCCAAACAAGGTTCCGCTCCAGTCTGATGATTGATTGAGCAAATGTTCCCAGGTAATGGTTGAATTGTGCGCTCCCTGAAAAGTTTCATCCCATACATAATTAGTTACAGGGTCTTGTACATTTTTTATCAGGCCATCATCAACAGCAAGGCCTGCTACTGTGGAGAGAAAACTTTTGGTGGCACTAAAAGACATATCTACCCGGTTAATATCACCCCATTGTGCTGCGATGAAACCATTCTTAATAACCAGCCCGGCCGGGCCACCTCTTTCTTTCATAGGTCCAACAATCTCATAACCCGGTTCTCTCGAATAGGCTTTAAGGACTGCAAGGCGCAGATCCCGATCTACTTTGTTTTCATTGTTCTTAGCAAACGAAACAGCACTGTCTAGCTTTTGCTTGTTCATGCCAAGCTGCTGTGCTGTTTTTGTTTGCCAGGCTGTATCTGGGAAATAAAATGTTTGCGCTTTGGTTAAAGCTGCCAGCAAATTAAAGGCTACAAAGAATAGTAGGAGTTTATTTTTCATGATCGTTTTTATTGATAGTTTATTTTTCTTTTAATAATACCCAACTATTTGTAGTTGAATAAAATTCCTGTCGGCTACCTTCGCTCATGCCATATCTCCCATAAGTGAAAAAGTCTGTCATGGGGACATTCCATATTTCGCTCAAGTCATTATTTTCTACTTTGGCCATTCAGCCAAATACATTCAGTTTTCTGGTATAGGAAAAAATCAGTAAAGCGTCTGCTTCAGTGCCACCATTAATAGAATTTGTAAATCAATGAAGTAGGGTAGAGGAATTAAAGTAAGTTTGGTTTTCTACCTTGGGTATCGGATTATTGTGTTGCTAAAAAAAGTTAATCTAAATTATCTGCATTAAAATTATCATAAAACTTTTTTACAATCATTCTTTTATTGCAATAATCACCGTAAATAGAATAATGGGTTTACAAAAAAAATGTTTTTCTGTTAGCCTGGATTACTTCGGTAAAAGAAGTATTTATCATCCGGATAAATGGCCTGGTTCTCTGTTTTGCAATTACCAGCTTATTTCAGTGTAATTCCAACAATGATTTCTTATGCATCATTTGCAAAATTCTGAACCATTGAAGACCTATTTACCTGCATGTAGCTTTATGAACGGGGGATAACATAAACTAAACGCATAGGCTTTATAATCAATAATTATAATGGACTAATCAATTCTCTTTTACTTTGGAGTTCAGTATTAATTTCTCTCAATCTGAAATAACTTTTAGCAACTTAATTAAATATTTTGATACGTTATTTTTAATCTTACGATGCCGATGCTACCTCATTATCTTACGAAATATATAGCAGGTTTACCTTATTTTGTATGCGCTTTTTGTTTTAAAATACCACCGGCTGCTTCATTGATACTTTGCACATAAATAAAAACTTTGGGGTCAATCAGCATTAAAGACTCATGTATTTGCTTTATCTCCAGCCGTGTTACAATCGTAACTATAATATCGGTTGGTGTTTTTACCTCGAAGCTGCCAGGCAGGTAACCTCGTTCTCCTTTGTACACGGTAATACCTTTGCCCAATTCGTTCACTAAGTAATTTTTTATTTCTTCCGGTTGAGATGAAATGATGTTCATGGCAGTAAACTCTTCAATACCATCCACCACATAATTAATGGCCCTGGTGGCAGTAAAATAAGTAATGATGGAATACATGGCCGTTTCTATTCCAAACTGAAGCGCAGCCACTGCAAAAATGATTGTATTGATGAGCAAAATTATCTCGCTATTGGAAAAGCCTGTTTTTCTTCCTGTGAAAACTGCTATTACTTCGGCCCCATCTATTACACCGCCGCCTCTTATTACCAGCCCTACGCCAGTACCAATCAATATACCACCGAAAATGGCGATCAGTAATTTATCATGGGTAATGGGTGTAATCTCAACAAAAAGTAACCCTATGGAAAGTAGCAATACAGCAATAGAGGTTTGCACCGCAAAAGTTTTACCGATTCTTTTGTACCCTAAATAAATAAAGAATGCGTTTAAAACAATGACTAAAAAACTAATGTTGATGTGGAATATTTCGTGGAGTAAAATGGAGATTCCGGTAATGCCACCATCCATAAATCTGTTAGGAATCATAAAACCCTTCATGGCCAGCACGGCCAGACCGGTGCCAATAATAATGAGTAGTAAATTATTGGGGCTCCAAACCTTTTTCCAGTCTACAGTATCGCTTTTATATTTAGATTTCATAATACTAATTGTGTTTTCAATTTGATTTGTAAGTTAAGGTAGTCTGTTGGGTTTTAAACCTCCACATTTTAGACTCTTCTGTTTTAGTTCAATTTATTCCGGTTCAAATAATTTATCCATCGTTATCTCGTTGTCTATTTCCCCTAAATAATATTGGTTTTTAATAGCCGGGTAAGTCGTTATCAAAGTATTAAACGTTGTTTTTTTTGTTTGCGTGGCTTGCCTGAAGATTGATTTTTTCATTCTTAATTGTGCGGCGTAATTTTTTGTAATGGCGAAATTTTCTTTTGTAAACTTCGCTTCACACAGGTTAATCGTTTGATCGGATCTATCTATAACCATGTCTACCTGGCAACCGGGTAAAGCATCATTTCCTTTAAACAGCCAGGAGCTTGTAGTACTGTAAATACCACTTATGCCCAATGCTTTTTTTATCTGGTCAATGTGCAACATGCAGATGTTTTCAAATGCATATCCACTCCATGCAGTAAAGGTATTTTTATTAGAGAGCTTCTCCCAGGTTCCTTTTCCACCTGTCTTGTTGGCTTTTATGAATTTTAAATAAAACAGCGAATACAAATCGGTGAGTTTGTAAATGGCTGTTTTCTTTTTATTGATTAAGGGGTCGTAAAATGATATAAAATCACATTCCTGTAATTCTTCCAGTGTTCTTGATAAGGACGCTTCACTGATCCTTGTTTTTGCTGCAACATCTGCTCTTGTCATACCTTGTGGTTTTGCTGCGAGGGCTTCTATTATTTTTACATGCTGCTCTGCATTTTTAAAAAGTGAATAATATAATTGCGAATACTCTTCGTTCAGCAAACCTTTGGGCGAAAAACAAATTTCATCTATCAATTGTATGGCACTTTTACCCTTGGTAATTTCTTTCAAGTAAAAAGGAATGCCACCCATTGCCATATAAATTTCTACTATTTGGTAGTGGGTTAGTTTTGCCCCAAGCGTATTAATAAACAAAGCGGTTTCGTGCAAATTAAAGGGCAGTAGTTTCATACGCTGCGTTATCCTGTTATATAAGCCTCCTCTGGCATTGATCAGTTTCTTTTTTATCCAGGAAGAAGCAGAGCCACATGCAATGAGTAATAGATTGTCCATATCAGAAACATGCTGGTTCCAAAAGTATTCCAGTGCCGGGATGAAATTTGATTTCGGGGTATCTAACCAGGGCATTTCATCAATAAATACAACATATTTCTTTTTTCTTTTGGGCAATGCTTTAAGGTAAGGTATCAAATACCTGAATGCATCCTGCCAGGTTAAAGGTGGTTGTGTTTCCAATTTGCGACTTGTTCTTTTCAGGTATTCAGTAAAAAAATTTTTAAGTTGCTCTTCTTTTGATTCGTCCCTGGTACCTGTAAAATGAAAAATAATATGATCTTTTAAATACTGTTTTATTAAAAATGTTTTACCCACTCTTCTTCGGCCATATACGGCCAAAAAATCGGCACTGCCAGAAATTAATATGCCATCCAGCTTTGCTGTTTCCTCTTCCCGGCCAATCAGTTTACTTATTTGTTCCATTCATTTATTATTTAATACTTGGAGAAATCGACCTAAAAATACCACATTTCTCCAATTATAAAATTTTTAGTTTGGAGAAATGTAGTAAAAATAAGCACATTTCTCCAAGGATAAATCATCAAACATTACTATCCAAATAGGCGATCTGCCGGGCTTTACAGTTTCCGCTACCAAATCTTCTAAAGTATTTGCTGCTACCATAAAAAAAATAAAAAAAAGAGATTGCTTATTTTTTTATGGTTAGCAATTGCCAATCGTGCTAGCATGTTGTTCCAGCACTTATTGTTGCTTCATTTCCATCCTATCGCCGTTACCGATGAACCATCCCTTGATCATCTTGCCTGTTTTGTCAATTTCAAATTCAATAAAACGGTCTGATTGATCGGCGTAAAAAAAGCGTTTTTTAGATTCGGGTTTCAATTCAATATCGGGTACGCCATTACGGTGGCGATACAATTTCCCATTCGTCTTAATAATTTCAATAGGGCTGGTTGCGATGTATTTGCCCACATAATTATTGAGTATAGCCGTATCTATTGTTACTTCCTTAGGCGTGTACGGTATTTGTACCGGCAGGTTAAACATAATTGACTCTAATGCTATACCAAGCCTGCTTGAATTTGATCCGTTATTCGAAATAATTACCACACAAAGATCATCATCGGGGAAATAACCCAGGTATGATAAAAAACCAGGAATACCACCACTATGCGATACCCTTTTGTGATTCTTTAAACTATCAATTCCAATGCCGTAGCCATAATTTTCTTTATAAGGGGTTAACATTTTTTGAGTAGAAGCTGCCGAAAGTACCTTGTTACTATGAAGTGCTTTTGTCCAATAGTAGAGATCATCAACCGTGGATACCATGGCACCTGCACTGTACGGACCTTCCATTGAAATTTGCATTGCGTGCTGCCAAACACCCGCATTGTTTTTGCCATATCCTTTTGCCCGGAAGGACAGCACAGAATCCAGGTTATCCATCAACGTATTTTTTAGTGCCAGCTTTTTAATGATGTGCTCCTGTAAATAATCAGTGAATGTTTTTCCGGATGCTTTTTCAACAATTACACCCAGCAAAAAAAATCCAGAATTGCTATAATTCCATTTGGTGCCGGGTGAAAAATCTAGTGGTTTATTTTTAAACAGCGCAATCATCGAATCAGTTGAAAGTGGCAATATCGCCGTTGGCCAAAACTCAGGGAGGTCGGTATAATTGGCTATACCTGATGTATGGTTGAGCAACATGTGTATGGTAATGCTGTCGCCCTTTGGATAATCGGGAATGTATTGAGTGAGTTTATCGTCCAAACTAAGTTTGCCTTGCTCGGCCAACTGCAAAATGCAGGCTGCAGTAAATTGTTTGGTAACGGAGCCAATGCGAAATTTGGTATCTACTGTATTGGGAATATTCCATTCCCTGTCAGCCATGCCAAAGGCTTTTTTATACATCACTTTTCCTTTTTGCATCACCAGCATGGTACCATTAAAATCTTTTATTTTAAATTCGGCTTGTGCATATTCATCCAGTAGTTTTGGATAATTTTTTTGTGCCGTAATTGCAAGTGGCAATAAAAGCAGGAGCATAATTGTTTTCATGATTTTGTTTATTTTTAGTGGAATGATTTTAAATGTTACGATATTTGATTTATTAAAATTCCCTTCCCACCGGATACAACAAATACCGGTCGTCATAAAATTTTGTTTTGCTGTAAAACCAGGTAAGGATTGCATTTTGATCATTGAAAAAAACTTTATCTGCTGCTTTCTTCTCCTCAAATTCTTTTTGCAAATCGGGTGAATCTTCCAGCATTTTTTTCGCCATAGGTTCCATTATATAAGGTTCTATATATTCGGTTCGCTGAAAAATTGACTGAAAAAATCCCCAACTGAAATATGAATCTTTTGAAACAGGTTCCAGCAATAACATGGCAAGGTGGCCCAATGACTGATTGGTGGAAATATAGACAGCCCCTGCAGGAAACAATTGCTTTCTTGTTTCGGTTTTTGTTGTACCGCTCACTTGCATATGTCCTTCAAAGGGTTCCAATTGATGATTGTCGTCGCCGTAAACATATTTGGTAATGCGATACATTTCTACGGCTACCTCACGGGCTTCATTTATTACATCCATTTTAATACCGTGCAATTTTAATCTTGCAATTACATCATCGCATGATGGCGGAATCCAGTACCCTTTTGGGCGGGTGATAAAATCAGTTGGTTCTGTTCCTTTATAATTTACAATTGTCATGGTTACGGGTTTACCCAGCCATTCCACATAGTCGGCATTTGTAACCGGTGATTTTAAAATACGGGAGGCTATCCCTAATAAATTAAGACTATCTGGCGGAGCAGTTGCAGCAACTGAAATCTTTACATTGGCAGCCCTCTCAAAATTTACCATACCATCCATTTGCGGAATTTTCCATGCCATCGGAACTTTGGCTAACCGGATTGCTTTATCTTTTTCGGTAATTTCTTTAAGTGTTTTTCCTTGTGTTGTCAAAAGTTTTAAAGTGCTTTCCAGTAAAACATAGGTACCCAATACCCGTTGCTTAAATGGTTTTAAAGAATGATTTTCTACCAGTATAGAAGCCATGTGCCGAATGTTACCATAGCTATCAGAAAATCTTGGTCCTCCTGCAGTCAATACATTACCTTTTGAAAAATCTATATCATTCAATGCCGTTAATAATTGGCCGGGTATATGTCCGTTTGCTGTTAAATCTTTATCGGCTGCAGGTTTATAGGTCGTTTCCAGCCATTGAGCAATGCCTGGCGAATTACCCTGCAAGCCAAGGCCGCCAAAAGTAATATCGTACTGATAATCGACACCGTCTGTTACATGAATATCCATGTACAAAACAGGATGATATTCATTCATCACCTGTATCACGGATCGTATTTCCCTGGTATCGATTTTTGCATAGTCCCTGTTGAGGTTTAAATTTTGTGCGTTGGTTCTCCAACCCTGGTTTTGGGGGCCCCGTTGGTTGGGCCTGTTATAGGGAGAAGAATGTTCATGTGCATCTACGCTGAGAATGGGGATGAATAAAAAATTCACTCTATCCAGCAATGTTTTTTTATTGCCAAAAGCAATATCACGGAGCAACATCATGCCTGCATCTTTTCCATCTATTTCACCAGAATGAATACCAGCCTGCGCCAGCAAAATTGGCTTGCCTGATTTTTTTAATGCTGCGGCGGTTGTATTTTTTTCAGTTGAGGCGATGATCATATAAATATCACGACCCTCAATACTTTTGCCAATAGAGACCATTGTCAGCAGGGGAGTAGCTGCTGCTAATTTTTTAAACCAAGTCATGGTCTCTTTATAATCCGGTGTGGTTTCGAAAGCTGATTTTTCTGTTGTTGTTATCCAGGGGTTATTTGATTTGGCAATGAATGATTCGCTCCTGCCATGCCAGTCCATAACAGGCGGAAGAAATGATTGGGCAGTTGATGATAAGTTCATGCAAATACAAATAGTACAAATTATGAATCGTATTTTTTTTAAGTTCAGCATATTTTTATTTTAAAGAATAATAATGGTATAAACTGATTTGTATAAAGTTATTTGTTGCTAATAGAGCTGAAATCTATTTTTAAATTTTCCATAAACTGCCTGCCCCGGAAAAACAGTCGTTACCATTTTTCCATTTCTAAAAATAAATTTTCTTTTCATAATTGCGATAATGCATGTTGAACTTATCTTCTAAAAGGATTGTATCATTTAAACTTATCCTTTCAGTCAATTATTCATAAATATCTCTTGTAATTTCCCCCTGTCTTTTGTGATGGTTAGTGCCAGCATCAACAAAATTCTTGCTTTCTGCGGATTGTGATCAAACGCAGCCACGGTATTCATTTTAACGTCGTTGAATTCGTCCGTTGTTGCAATGGGGATATTGCCAGAAACAACCCTGGAGGATCGAACAATGGCAACTCCCTTTTGCTTTGCATTTTCAGCAGCGCCTTCAAAAGCTTTATTAAAACTTCCGTTGCCGGCACCTGCAATAACGATACCGTCTACCTTTTCATTAATCAAAGCATTTATCGAAGTGGTGGATGCATCTACATACACGTAAACAATCTCTACTTTTGGTAACTGTGTAATTTTGCTGATATCGAAAAAAGGTTTTTGATTATTGGTATAGATCGGTTGGCTAAAGTATTTAATCTGGCCATCATACACTTTTCCGATAGGCCCTGCATTGGGTGCACTAAAAGCATTTACATTAAGTGTATTGGTTTTGGTTACATTTTTTGCATCAAAAATCATTTCATTAAAGCTTTGGATAATACCCCTGCCTTTGCTTTGCGGGGAAGCAGCAACCAGAATGGCATCGTACAAATTTCTAGGCCCGTCCGAACTGATGGCTGTTGAAGGCCGCATAGATCCGGTAAGTACAACCTGCTTATCTGAACGGCTGGTAAGACTTAAAAAGTAGGCTGTTTCTTCCTGCGTATCGGTACCATGCGTAATCACCACTCCATCCGCTTCATTATTGGTAAATATTTCATTGATTCGATTTGCAAGCTTTATCCAAATTTTGATCGTAATGTTTGAGTTTGGACCATTTGCTATTTGTTCGCCTTTCACGTCTACTAACTTATTGATTGTAGGAATGGAAATTATCAAATCCTGGACAGGGATTTTACCAGATTCATAAGCGGCCCTATCGGCACTAGCACCTTTGCCGGCAATGGTTTCTCCTGTGGCTAAAATGATTACTCTTGCTAGCTTTTGTGCATTTCCCGTTAGATGAAATGAGCAAGCAATGACAAGCGCTAAAAAAGATTTTTGCATGATTTAATATTAACATGATTTGTTGAACTCACTTGAATTTAATACGACTTTCTTTAGCCTCATTTTTATTGCATTAATAGAAATTGGTAACATTTTTTTAGAAACGCTGATTGCTTTACTTTTTCCTTTTCGGTTGCTGCTGTGTGCTGCAATGAATACTACCGCCG
>Ga0209181_10010738_pt1 | contig 11837 bp, 7 predicted proteins | sample MAT05_FD_187208 | JGI IMG/M metagenome (GOLD analysis project Ga0209181, IMG submission 187208) | Freshwater microbial communities from Lake Fryxell liftoff mats and glacier meltwater in Antarctica - MAT-05 (SPAdes) (version 2) | ecosystem: Environmental > Aquatic > Freshwater > Ice > Liftoff... | reverse complement strand
ATCAAAAAGAAAAACATCCGTTAAAACACCCTAAAACATTGCGTTTTTGCATGTTTAAAGTTGAAACTGATTTAAATTTGGAGTTGTGCAACAGGCACGCCTGTTATGCCCAGGTTTTATAGTTTCAGTTTATATTCGTCTAATATTTTTATAACGTCTTTCAGTCCCCAATCCTTTATGCCTTTATTTGCTCGTATGCTGTCTAAAAGTCTATTGTTTAATACTTTGTCATTATAAGCCAAAACCGTTTTTACGATGGGAATATAAATATGTCCGTTGTCCGTTTGTTCAAGTCTAACAAATAATGAATTGATAATTGCTGTATCCTTGAAATATTTTGCCTTGTCAACGAAATCGCTTAAAGTATGAACATCTGCGCTATCAATGTTAAAATGTATTATTGATTTGGCGCTTGAACTGTCGAATTCAATGAGGAAGTTTAATAGGTCTTCAATTACCAGAGTCCTATTGTCGAGCTTATCGGGATTTTTCAAACTTTGAATTGCGATTTGAACACTTCGTTTTTGGTCAATTGTCTTTAGATACTTAAAAATGGAATCATTAATTATAAAGTCGGTTTGCCATAGTTGAAAAAACAATTCGTTGTAAAGATTGCATTTGTATTTTTCAATAGCCTTGTATATTTCTTTTGCTTTTTGCTCACTATAGTAATCATTTTTAGCAGGTTCTTGAATAGACTTATACAAGTATTTATATGCAAACGAGTCCTGAAAAACTGCAACAGCGGAATATATGCCATATGGCTTTGATTCAGTTTCATTGAAATGGTTCAAAACATTTTTAAAGTATTGGTCAGGGAATATTTCTATTGATTCAATTGAATAATATGGCAATGCTTTAATTTTATTTTCAATTATGCTTATATCTTCTTTTCTTTTAAATCGGGCAAGTGCAATTACCGCATATTTATATTCGCTGGCTTGTGCATGAATTTTTATTTGGTTATAATATTTTTCTTGCGGTTCTATGTCTCGGAGCAAATAATCCGTGTAGTTTAGGTGGTATTTTGAAAAAATTAAAATACCGTCAAGTTTCTGTCTTTCCTTAGTTGTCAAGACTTGGGAACTAACAAAGAACTCTGCAACTGCCCTTTTATAAATTACGCTATGAACAAATTCAAATCCGTGAGAATAACAATTAATTACCTCTTTGTCGTCAATATGCTTTAGTATTATTTCAAATATTTCTTGTGGGTTCCGCTCAGTCAATGCCACAAAAGCATAAACTCTGACAACTCCATTTTTGTGTTCTGTGAGAAGTTTTAGTTCATTGTCTGTTGCCGTAGCTTTTAACTTATTATACAAGTCAAGCTGTTTTGATTTAGTCCTCTCCGGCACAAATGCAGTCTCGTAAGTGTTGCCTTTTTGCAAACCTTTAACAATAGTTTGTGTCTCCGCTGTAATTTTTTCATTCTGCGAATAACAAACAAACTGTCCAAAAACTATAATGGTCAGAATAAAATACTTTGTCAATGTCGTCATTTTAAACTTGGGCATAACGTTTAGAAGCTTTGCGAAGTGGCGGCAACTAAACGATATAATTCATGGTAGGCTATAATTTTACTTTAAGATTAATTTTCTTGGGTACTCAGTACCCGCCATTTTGCAAAGGTTTTGTTATAGCCAGTGGTTTTATCAATATAATTATTTCTATTCGATATATATAGTGCCACTTAACCGCACAGATGTTGGATTAGTTGCCCAAGTAGGTGTAAACCATTTAATTTCGATATATTGTCCCGCTGTAACAGGAACTGACATTGATGTATTGCTGAATACAGTTGGTCTACTATCATTTGTAACAGTTGATGACACAGTATAGTCAGTAGTATTTTCAACACGTATAGAAATAGTGGATGACTCACTAGAACCTAATGTTCCGGCATTGTCAAAGACGACATAACATACTTTTATTGTTCCAGTCTTTGGGATATAAATCCGACTTACACCGGCGGTAGTGCCGGAAGATTGCACCTGTCCCCCTCCATAATAATTAGCCGCATCGTTTGGGTTAAACTGTCCAAACCCGAATTGTTCCGAATAGCCAAACCCTGAAAGCGTAACTGAACCACTGCCACTTGTTACTGATATACCTGATGATCCGGTAAGTGTTGCTTTTTCAAAAGTGCTGCCCGATGTTTTGCCAATCAGCAATTCCCCGTCAGAAATTGTTGAATTCTGATATTTAGATAATTTCCCGGATGAATTAACAATTAAATCACGATTTGAACCCACAGAAAAGGTTTCTCCTGAAGCAGGGGTTCCTCCGCCAATATTGGATCCATGCGCATTTATCGTCATTGCGGTAACAGACGTGCCTGCAGTTTTTAATCTGAATTTAAACGCAGCGCCATTTGAGTTTCTTATATTGTCGAAATAGGAGATATCTTGGTCGTTGTCAAGCCAAATATTTATTCCCTTTGCGGCATTGTTGTTTTGGAGAAATAATCCAACATCTGTTGTATTTGTCTCAGATTCTACTGTGAAAAATCTGCTGTCATAATCATCTTCCGGATCAGTACCGTCGCTCCATAGATCAGGATATGCTATTGGTATGATTTTATTGTAGGTTAGTCCACCATTTCCTGCCGCATCTATCAAAAAACTGAAATGATCATTTGTTGTGCCTATCCTGGTCGTTTGGATTGCGCAATAAGCACCTTGGGAACTTAGGGAATGCGTTTCTGATGCATATACACCAAATACACCACGATTTGTATGTTCAAAACCATAGTCATCACAATCCGCTGGGTCTTCAAATGGACAAAGAACATAGCCTTTCCCTATAAATTCCACCATTGCCTGATCAAGTATAGTGCTTGCAGGTACACTTTCGGTTCCATTCGCAGTGCGCCCTCCAAATGTGCAGGTTTTTGTTTCAGTGCCTGAATATGTTGAAACACTAACGCCTCCATCTTGTTTTGGAGATTCGGAATCTGCATCATGCGTAATATTAATATCAAGTTTGCCAGCACCCGCTACAAAATTCGCACAGTTTTTCATATCAAATTCTCCAGATAAAAATTGATACCTGTAAATTCCGTCAAATGAAAGAAAACAGGTATTGCTCGGGGTAGTTAAAAAACCAAACCCTGTGTTGTTATCGGAAAACAATAGCGAAGGAGTGGTTTCTGAGCCATTCCATAAGGATAATGTTCTTGTGGATGCTAATGACACATTTCCATCAAATATCTTGATTCCACCAAATGTTTGTGTGCCGGTCCATGCTACGAAGCCATTTTGGCTGCCCGTTGCAAGTTGGGCATTTGGATAATCAATTGAAATAAGACCACTGCTTGAATTAAAATCCAGGCCAAAGAATGTGGCAGCACCTTTAGTGCTTCCATCAGCTTGTGCATCTGCAATAGTTAATTTAGCAGGTAAATCAACACACCCGGTGCATGTAGGATCATTCGTAAATGTAACTGGAGTGGAGCTACTTCCGATTTTTGTTTGTCCATTTAATTTATAGACTGCCAGTAAAATAAATATAAAAAGTAAATTCTTCATAATAAATGTTTTTTGTAATTGGCATTGAATAATTTTAACATGGGTTTTGGTTAAATGAAATTTATTTAAATACGCTGATTAATTTATTGATATAGTTATTTCCAATACTGACATTAACAATTCCAATACCGATAAAAGACTGGGGTAATCTTATATTTAAATTGTTCACTGCATAAGGTTGAGCGAAATAAATTTCTTCACCTAATGAATTATAAATTTTAACAATTACTTTTTCTGAGCTTGGATTATTTAAAATTAATTGAAAATTACCATCATTCGGATTTGGGAAAATTTCAAAATTGAAGTGGATAATATTTTCTATAAGAACCACCCCTTCATCAATTGAACCGTTGCAATTATCATCAAAGTTGTTTAATACTTCTTCTGCGCCCGGATAAATTGTCGCGTTGGTGTCATCGCAATCCGAGCTATCTGTTACATAACCGGATGGCGAAATCAAAGTGCAAGAAAATACAGTATTGCCTGCATCACCGAAACTATCACTATCCATATCTGCGAAATATTGCATTGGTTCATGAATAAGGTTGTTTCCATCATCACAATCAGTGGAATCCTCCACATAACCGATTAATTCAGCCATGCATGAGGTACTGTCTGAAAGCGCATCACCGAATATATCGTCGTCAATATCCGCATATAATGTAAAGAGAGGTAACCCTTCATCGGTTTCACCGTTACAATTGTTATCAATGGAGTTGCATATTTCTGCAGCATCGGGGTGAATAGCAGCATTTGAATCATCGCAATCTAATTTATTTAGGACAAATCCATCAGGTGGAGTGCATGCCAATACGGAATCTGAAGTTGCTCCATAACCATCCGAATCATCATCGGCATAAAATGAATAATTAGTGCAATCGCCTTGTAATTTAATAACCCAATAATCATTAGCGCCAATGGATTCCTCCGTTTTGTCACCTGATATTGGTGAAGACGAATATCCGCCAAGTATATATCCGTTATCAAGTGTTACCGCAATGCCTGTGAGCAAATCATCAAGCCAACCACCAGATGTTTTTTGCCATCCAATACTGTTTATAGAATCCAATTTAAGAGACCAGTAATCCTCAAAACCAATGTTTGGCTCCGTCTTATCACCTGAAATACCGGAGAATGAATATCCGCCAATAATAAATCCACTATCTACAGGTTGCAGACACTTCAACCGATCATCATAAGAACCACCGATTGTTTTTTCTTCAAGAACAATTCCTCCGCTATCAATAATTACGACCCAATAATCATTTGTAAGTGGATATTCTCCCCTATTGTTCTCAGTTTTATCGCCAGAAATATTTGAAGATGAATAACCACCCAATATAAATCCTCCAGAATTAGCATAGTGAATAGACATCAACCAATCTGTGCCATTTCCCCCAATTGCATTCTGCCATATTATATTTCCTAAACTATCAATTTTTAAAATCCAATAATCACCACTACCTGTATATGCGTCGTCTGTTTTATCACCAGAAATTGGTGAATTTGACATACCGCCGATCAAGCAACCATTATCAATCGTTGCACATACCGAATAAAGGTAATCATATTCATTTCCACCGATAGTATTTTCCCATACCAAATTCCCTAAGATGTCTATTTTCACTACCCAATAATCGTAATACTCATCACTCGCTTCCGTTTTATCGCCTGATATAGGAGAATTTGACCTTCCTCCTAAAATATATCCACCATCTGTTGTTTGGTCAATACCTCTTAATTCATCATTTCCAGCACCACCAATCGTATTCTGCCATTGAATATTACCAAAATCATCAATTTTTACCACCCAATAATCATTGCTTGAAACTAAACTTGCTTCAGTTTTATCGCCAGAGATTCCTGAGTCCGAATAACCTCCTAAAATATAGCCCCCATCTGAAGTTACTTCAAGTTGAGTCAATATATCATTAGAATTTCCACCGATGGTATTTTGCCATTCTATTGCTCCGAAAGTATTTAATTTTACAATCCAATAATCGGCGAAACCAAGACCCGCTTCAGTTTTATCTCCTGATATTCCACCGTAGGAATAACCTCCTAGAATATAACCGCCGTCTTCTGTTTGATGAACTGTAACGAGAAAGTCATCGCCATTGCTTCCGATTGTATTTTGCCATTCAATATCTGGCGTCTGCGAAAAACTGCTAAGAGGCAGATATAGCATTATAAAAAATATACTTAACTTTTTCATAGTATTAATATGTCAACAAATATACTTAAAATAGCCCATGTTTTCAACAATCCATAATTGCTGAAAACGTCGGAAAACCATTGGCTATAACGGTTCGAAGCTTTGCGAAGTGGCGGAATCGAGGCGAAATCATGCATGGTTTCTTAAAATTTCAATTGAAAATATAATTTTCAGGTATACGATTCACGCCGCCATTTTGCAAAGGTTTTGTTATAGGAGGTGTGGCGGATTTAGAAATAAAATTTTCATTTCAGGATAATTTTACATTCTTTTTTTTGCCCAGTTACATTGGTTAGAGAAACAATATATAGTGATTCGGATGAATTTGATAAATTAACTATTGTAGAAGTATTATTTATTGATTCACGATAAATGCATTGACCCTCCATGTTGTATATTTCACAATAAACGGGTAATGTTTCCGGTGGTAATTGAATATTCACATTATTTGCCGAACTCCATATTTTTGCATTTTCAAATAAATTATTCTCAATTCCCACAATAACAGTTGTGTCACCAATGGTATCACCGGCTAATATACCCGTTTCACATTTTGTTTCGTAGGCATAATCTTTAACAATCAAAACCCTTCCTTCGTCCAATATATCACATCGTATCCAACCGTAATGATTGCAACCTAAAGTATCTAAAAATTTTACTCCTAAATAATGGTCAGTTAGTTCAGGATACCAATTGCCACCTTCTCGTTGATCCCAAATTTCTAAACCTATGCTCCAAAAAAATGTCCGTGATGCCATTCTCTGATACCCTGCATTTTGAAATTCCAAGGTGTCATTAATTGCTGAATCTTGTAGCAGAGCAAACGGATAATAATAAGTACTCAGCCCTCCATAACTTAAAGTAAACTGATTCAAACTTCCGGCAATTGCATTATTTGGATTTTTCGGTCCTGCCCAAATACGTTCAAAATAACTGTAATAAAAAGACCATCCGGTAGTTTCTGTAGAATATAATTCGTTAAGAAAAGCAAAATCCAATACCCCATCACCGTTCATGTCTATGTTTAATATCTCCGGATCCATCTCCAATATCACATCGGGGTCAAGGTCAGTATAAACTGCCTGTGCACCGAGTGTTTTTACACTCAGCACACAAGCTGCCATTGAAGCATATTCTAATAGTTTGAAGCTTTTTGCTTTCATTGTTTTACAAATTGAACAGTTGTGGTTTCACCTGTACCAAAATTAATCAAAATTGTATAAACACCTTGTGTCAGATTGGTCACATTGACGCTACCACCATTTTCAATTGTACGCTGTAGGCACAATGCTCCACTTGTATTATATATTTTGCATTGTAATAATTGGGTCTTTCCTAAGTTTAATGAAAGTTCTAAAATACTGATGGAATTTTCCGCCGGATTTGGATATAAAATAAAGTTATATTGAGGTATAACGGATGATTCCTTGAGGGGAATATCCGGGGCAATTGGTACTTTAATATAACCAAATGTATACGCATCTACAACAAGGCATTTTAATGGGTCACCACTGCCATCCGGCACATTTATTAAGGTGTCAATTTTGGTGATCTCTATTGGAAATAAAATAGAATCGCCATAACATTCATTCAATTTGAATAACGAATTTTTACCCTCTCCGCTAGTAGAATAGTTTTTTAAAGCTTTAATACAATAAATAGTTGCAGTGTCCGTAATTTTTAATTTATACCCTCCGGTATAAAAACCTGCTGTATAATCTGTGTTCAGAAGTATTCTTTGAGCCGCATCTCGTACATTTGTAAAATATAAATATAGAAATGTTTTTTCCGGATTCGTAAATATGGTTGGTTGATTATTAAAACTGTTTAAATAAATGGTGTAATTAGACTGCACATAACGAAGGTTTTGTTTTCCAATTTCACTTAATAACTCCATTGCAAAATATGGAGTGCGCTTCATATTATAATTTCTAAATCCTGAATCCAAGGGTGACAGATTATATGGAATTGTATCTTTTCCAAGAAAAGCGAGTTCATGTTCATTAGCAATGGAAAGCAAACAATTATCCGTTCCCCCTGCAAAATTTTGGACTGTTGCATATTTAAAAAACCCGGCACGGAAATTTGCATTGTAGTTGATTTTGATATTGCGCAATACCCATTCCTGCAGCAATTGTGCGTGCATAAAACTCTGCCCATAAACACCAATTTTTTTTACGTTCCCATCATATTTAAAATTATATTCTGTTGTTAACAAATCTTTGCCACCTTCAGCAACCGAGAGATAAAACTGCAAATGGTTGTTGTGTTCTTTATAGCAATTAATATAATCCTGCCGAATTAATCCACGGAAATTATAGGTAATGGTATCAAATGCCCATTCAAGCCGTTGATCATAAATTCCATAAGTCCACTCGTCATTTGTAGTATCGGCATCACCTAAATTTACACAAGGATAACTATCCTCGAGTGCTGAGTCCGGAATTGCACCCCAATTGCTATCGTCATAATAAGGATGTATTACTACTCCGTCAAACTTTTTGATATAAATTCCACTTGTGCCTACTTCAATAGAATCCAAATAATGTGTTGCAAGTGTATCGTTCCACGATTCGGCGCCTTCAACAAAACCAACATAGTCTGGGGTGAAAAAAGCATATCCGGTACCTAAATTACGTGCTGGAACTGCAAGTTTGTTTTGAAATGCAGGATCTGATTTAAATGCGGAAATATAATCATGGTCAAACCATACCGAATCACCCACAACATATTGGCTCAGATCATCTGGATAACCACCATTTATATATGTCCAATAATCGTCAAAATTATAAATCCCTAACATAGCTTCTGAAAAGTCAAAATACATTTCATTACCTAGTTCCACATAAGCCACTTCACAATCCCAAATATCATTATCACGTAAATATTTAACCATATTGGCACATTCTGTTGCCGACGAAATCATAATATCAAGGCATACAATTACCTTCACTCTGTGTCCGGGATTTTCGGTCTCTACTTTTGCAATCATGTACAAAAAGTCATCGATATATTTTCTGGTGGAATCAATATCGAATTGAGAAAGATATTTTGTTCTATACTTTGTAAATTGGCCTACTTCATCTGAATCTATCCAAAGCATCAGCGAATCTTCATTATCATCCAAGGCATCTTCAAGAGTAATGGTATCAATTACCCCATCCGTTACGTCGTAAAATCGAATAATCTCCTCCAGATTGTAACCATATCCAGGTCCGTTTAATAGATGCATGAATTTGCTGAAAGAACCTGAAAAAATGCGCACGGATTCAGGCCTAAGTCCGCTAAACCAATTCCATTGATCTATAGAACTACTGTCATTAGGTATAGTTTGATCGTCAAAAACGCCACCAAGGTGATAACCCAACAAACCTTTATTTACACTTTTGACCGAGTTGCCTATTCGAGCATAAATATTGGAATCCAACACTCCGATTTTTGCATTGTAAGTATTTGCATTGTCGTAATATTTTGAATCTGCAGATAGTCTCAACGCAATTGAGTCGCCTGACAATGCTTCGCTAAAATAAAATACCGTGTCGATACCATCAGCTACAATTTCTATTTCAAAACCGGATGTGTCAATCGGTTCGTCAGGTGATAATTGTGCAATGGATATGTTAGTCATAAAAAAAATAGCAATAAGGCAAAGCCAAATTTGAGCGTAAATATTTTTAGGATAATTCATTGTTGAAAAATTTAAAGTGAAAAGAATTGTTGTATTCAAATAGAAAAATTATTCAATTCAGGAACTGTCCCAAATGAATACTACCGAATGGTGTTTTTGATTATATGTAGTTTGTAGCCGCATCTCCTATAACGTTTTGCAGCTACAAGAAGTTGGCGATTTTTACCACAAATGTTGATGCGGAGAACCATTTTTTGATTAACAACAAATGTATCTGCGGAGCACTGAACCGCCAATTTTTTGTAGGTGCTGTGCCTGTTGCACAACTCCTCAAATGTACACATTTTCATGTTCAAAACCGCTTTTTCCAGCTTAAACAAGGTATGTATCTTAGAGCATGCAAGGCAAAAAACAATACACCGAAAAATTATTTGTTCAATTTCAATTAAGTGACCGCATTCCAGAAGATAATTTTTACCGATTGCTCGATAATGTGTTGGATTTGCAATTTTTGTATAAAGCCACTAATTCATTTTATGGTGAACAAGGACAACAAAGTATTGATCCTGTTGTATTCTTTAAATTAATGATGGTAGGGTATTTTGAAAACGTGTGCAGTGATCGGAAAATAATTGCAATGGCTGCAATGCGCCTTGATGTATTGTTTTTTATTGGTTATGATATTGATGAACCATTGCCTTGGCACAGCACACTGAGCCGCACGCGACAGTTATATGGTGAAGAAGTGTTTTTACAATTATTTCAAAAAGTATTATCACTTTGTATTCATAAAGGCATGGTACGCGGAAAACGGCAGGCAATTGACTCTGCATTTATAAAAGCGAATGCAAGTTTAGATTCTTTAATGGAAAAAGAAATTATAGATGATGCAGCAGATTATATTCAAGCGTTGGTGGAGGAAACAACGGAAAAACCGCATGATGATGCCAATCAAAAAGAAGTAAATAAAAATCAAACCGTAAAAGCATCTACAAAAAAATGGGTAGATAAACATCATGCTTGGAAAGAAAAAGAATATAAAGACCAACCCGGAAAAGGAAACACCACAGGACATAGTAATAAAATAGATAACCTGGATGAACACGGAGATATTATTCGTCCTAAATTTTTATCTAATCACACACACTATAGTCCAACAGACCCCGATGCACGCGTATCGGTAAAGCCTGGAAAGGCCCGCCAACTTAACTATTTTGGGCAATTGGCTGTTGATGACGCCCATCATGTAATAACCGGAGCCATGGCAGATTTTGCAGATAAACGCGATAGTCAATGTTTATCGGCAATATTAAATCAGGCAATAAACAATTTGGATTACCATGATATAAGGATAGAAGAAATATGTGCAGATACGGGATATAGTAGCGGAACATCATTAAATTATATAGAACAAAATAATATTACTGCCTACATTCCCAACCATGGACAATACCGAAATAGTAGAGAAGGATTTGTTTATAATAAATTACTCGACAGGTATGAATGTCAGCGCGGTAATAAAGCAATATTACCATTTAAAGGCATACGAACCGACAGCAAAGGTTATGATAAAAAAACATATCGCAGCAGTGAAACAGATTGCAAAAATTGTCCATTAAGAAAAAGTTGTGCGGGAAAAAAAACAAAATTTAAGAAACTTGATGATAGTGTTGATAAACCCTATTACGATAGAATGCATGACCGCATGCAAACCGATTATGCAAAAACGATGGGGCGTATCAGAAGTAAAACTGTGGAGCCGGTATTAGGAACACTACTCAACTTTATGGGTATGCGAAGAGTTTATACACGCGGAATTAAACAAGCAAATAAACATGTAGTGATGGCATCATTATGTTACAATATTAAGAAATATTTAAAATTTATACGCTTAAATCCGATTGCAAATAAAAATTATTCAAAGAATGAAGCGTTTTCCGAATACAAAAACTATGACTTTTGACAATGATCAAGCATTTAGCCAACACGAAAAAATTACGGAGGCTCTTAATATAAAAACCTATTTCACTAGACCGTATACCTCTCAAGATAAAGGAACCATTGAAAATAGAAATGGTGTCATCAGATTATTCTTCCCTAAGAAAACAGATTTTAACCTGGTGGGTAAAAGTGAAATTAGAAGGGTAGAAAAGGAAATAATAGACCTATAAGAAAATTTGGCTATCTAACGCCGAATGAAGTATTTTTACATCTAAGATAAGTGTTGCACTTATCTGTTGAACTCAGCATTTTATAAAATTTGAAAGTGATAATATTCTGTTAGCAAGAAAAGTAATTATTGTTAGATAAAAATTAAATGAACTGCATGCAAAATATAACCGGTCTGGCTCGAAAATGTACTGGCTTTTACAAATTTCATTTCATTTCAACATTTATATTAGCCATGCTGTTCAATTATGATACAGCGTTATCACAAAAGAACGATAACGCTGTATTGTTTTTT
>Ga0209181_10010736_pt1 | contig 11838 bp, 8 predicted proteins | sample MAT05_FD_187208 | JGI IMG/M metagenome (GOLD analysis project Ga0209181, IMG submission 187208) | Freshwater microbial communities from Lake Fryxell liftoff mats and glacier meltwater in Antarctica - MAT-05 (SPAdes) (version 2) | ecosystem: Environmental > Aquatic > Freshwater > Ice > Liftoff... | reverse complement strand
TAATAATACTTGGTTAGGTAATGCCGCTGTTAATAGCAAAACGGAATGGGGCAATGGTTTAAATTGGACAGGTGGAGTACCATCAGGTAGTGCTACTGAAAACACTTTAATACCAAATACTACATTTAAACCTGTTATTATATCAAGCTATACAGCTAATGTTTCTAATTTAACATTAGGTACTTCTGGTGCAGCTAATCCATTATTAACCATTAATTTAGGTGGTATTTTAAATGTTTCAAATAACATAACGGCATTGGCTGGCTCAACAGGTTCATCTGTTAGAGGTACAGGTAAAGTTATATTCAATGGTACTGGTTCACAACTTATTAATGGTACTGTTACTATGTCAAGAGTAGAAACTAATTTATCTGCTGGTGTATTAACAATTGCTGGTACTACTAATATTACAGATTATATAACACCAACTTTAGGTAATATTACTGTAGGTGGTACTTTAAACATTGTATCAAATGCAACTACGCAAGGTCAAGTAGGCCCTGGTGCTGGTGTTGTAACTGGTAATGTAAACTTTAACCGTTACATTGGAGGTTATAATGCACAACACATTGTAGGTTCATGTATGAACACTGCCTCAGCATTAAATGTAATTACACATTTTGGTGATGATATAGTTGTAACAGGACAAGATGCTTATGTTTATGACCCTGTAACGCCTATCAGTAGTCAAAATTTACCAACAGTATGGCAATACAATGAGTCTATTAGCTTGAATTCAAACCCATTATATGGTTATGTTGGAGCAACAAGTACTGAGGCTTTAACACCAATGAAAGGATTCTTTGTTCAAAACAATGGCCCTAAAACAATTGATTTGTTAGGTGTTGTTAATGATGGTAATATGTCTTATGTGCTTACGCAAAGTAACCCAGGTACGCCTGACGCTGCTGCTGATGGTAACAACATGATAAGCAACCCATATCCATCTAATTTAGATTGGTACAATGTAACCATACCAGCAGATATGAGTGCAGCAAGTTACCGTTACCACCCAACCACTTATGGCTATATTACGAGTCTTAAAACTGGCCCAGGTACAGGTATAACTACACCAAGTGGAAATGGATTAATAGCTCCTATGCAAGGTTTCTGGGTAATTAATACCAAAAACACAGGTGTACCAGCTAGTAATAATGTTACATTTAATGTATCAAATGCTGCAAGAACAACAAGTGCTGGAGCTACATTCTACAGTTCAGATTTGAAACACTTTGCAATAAATACCAATACAAATGGTGTGAATGACGAGGCGTTGATAAACTTTGATGTAAATGCAAGCAATGGTTATGAGTTGAACTTAGATGCACCAAAAATGATTGCACAAAATAATAACTTAGTACAAGTGGCTACACTATTGGCTGATGGTAGTAAAATGGTAATTAACAGCATGCCTTCGTATGATGTGAATACTATTATACCAATGCACATAACAGTTGTGGGCAAACAAAATACTGTGTTCTCATTAAGCAACATGGCAGGAGTAGAAGGCATAAGCGAAATATTCTTAACAGACAAAAAATTAGGAACATCAACCAATTTAGTAGGCGGTGCTACATATAGCACAGAAGTTGAAGAGGGTGATGAATACCGTTATGTAATAGGATTCGCAAATGCAGCTACAAGCATTGCAGACACTAAAAACACAAGTGTTGAGATAGCAGTTTATCCTAACCCAGCAAATGACAAAACAACGATAGTAAATGCATTAGGCGGTAACTTGGTTATTACTGATGTTCAAGGCAAAGAAATCTTGACACAAAAAGTAACAAGCAACTACCAACCTATAGGATTGGCAAACGTTGCTAGTGGTGTTTACTTTGTACATGTAACTACCAAAGATGGTGGTAACAAAGTTATGAAGTTGATGAAAAACTAGTTAGTCAGTTTTTAAATTAAAGGCGGCTGTTTCGGTAAAACGAAACAGCCGCCTTTAATTTATATTTGTATGAGTAAGTAATTATTATTAGTTTAGTTTCGCAACACAGATATTAATTAAAAATGCAGATAAAGAAAAATATTAGCCTAAAGGAATATAACACATTTGGCATAGAGGCAAAGGCAAAATTATTTTGCGAAATAAAATCAATAAAAGGTTTAATAGAAATATCAAAAACCCAAGAATATAAAGACAATAAAATATTTATTTTGGGTGGTGGTAGTAACATTCTTTTTACCAAAGACATTGACGCCTTGGTTTTGAAAATAAGTTTGAACAGCATTGAAAAAAAGATATTTTTAGAAAATGAATATATTGTAAAAGCCTCTGCTGGTGTAGTGTGGCATAGTTTGGTAGTATATTGTTTAGAAAACAACTTAGCTGGCTTAGAAAACCTTTCGCTTATACCTGGCAGTGTTGGTGCTGCGCCAATGCAAAATATTGGTGCTTATGGTGCTGAAATTAAGGATACTTTTTATTCGTTAGAGGCTTTTAATATTAAGAAAAAAAAAATTGAAACATTTGATTTTAAACAATGTAAATTTGGCTACCGCGAAAGCGTTTTTAAAAACGAATTAAAGGACAAATACGTAATAGTTTCAGTTTCATTTAAGCTGTCGGTTATACCCTCAATAAACATTGCTTATGGCGCAATAGAACAAGAGTTACAGCAAATGGGAATTACCGCCCCTACTATTAAAGATGTAAGCGAGGCAGTATGCAATATTCGTACATCAAAATTACCCAACCCAAAAGAAATTGGTAATGCGGGCAGTTTTTTTAAAAACCCTGTTATTCTCAGTGAGAAGTTAAATGAGTTACTAGAAATATATCCACGTATTGTATTTTATAAAGTAGATAATACAAGTTTTAAACTAGCCGCAGGATGGCTAATTGAACAATGTGGTTGGAAAGGAAAAAGCAATGGAAACTGCGGTGTACATAGCAAACAAGCGTTGGTTATTGTAAATAATGGAAATGCAAGCGGTGCCGAAATTTACAATTTATCGTCTGAAATAATTGCATCGGTACAACAAAAATTTGGGGTAACTTTAGAACGTGAAGTAAATATTGTTTAGGGTTTATTTTAGACGTTTTAGATACCCTTCAGCATATTTGTAAATATTAAAATCAACATTGTTTATGTTCGTTTTAATGTCATCGATAATTTTATTTTTATCAACACCCGCCATCATTTTTTGCTGTAATATTTTATAAATTTTTTCGGCAGTAATATTTATTTTTTTAGGATTTTGTAGGTGCAATGCAATGTGCTTTTCTATTAAAATAAAAAGCTTTTCAATGCCTTCATTTTTAGAGGCAATAGTTTTTACAACTGCTGTATTCCAAATATTATTTGGCTTATTGTGAAGCAAAGTATATATGTTTTTTAAGAAAGTATTTGCGCCACTTCTATCCGCTTTGTTTACTACAAAAATATCTGCAATTTCCATTACACCACTTTTTAAAGCTTGTACTTCATCACCTGCCTCAGGCACTAATACAACAATTGTAGTATCTGCCAAGCCAACTATTTCTACTTCGCTTTGCCCTACACCAACAGTTTCTACAATTATATAATCAAACCCAAAGGCTTTCATTACATCCGTTATTTCGAGTGCTTTTGCACTTAGTCCGCCCAAGCTACCGCGTGTGGCTATTGAACGAATAAAAATATTTGGATTGTTAAAATGGTTTACCATCCGCACCCTATCGCCCAACAACGAACCAAAATTAAAAGGAGAGGTAGGGTCAATGGCTATTATACCAATTTTAGTATCGCTTTTTTCGGAAATAATATAATCGATAAGCGCGTTTACCAATGTGCTTTTGCCAGCACCTGGCGGCCCAGTAATACCTATAACAGGTATTGTTTTTTTTACAGATAGAGATTCTAATATTTGTTGAGAGCCCTCTAAATTATTTTCAACAATTGTTATGCACCGTGCTAAAGCAAGTGGGTTTGCATTGTTTAATTCCGAAATATATTTTGCAATGTTTTGCACAATAAAAAATAGATTTATTCGTTATAATTGTTGTTTCTTGAAAAGAATTTTAGAAATTTACAAGCCTAAATTTAATTTCAAATTTTATATTTACAATAAATAATAAATATGTTGTTTCACAAAATAAAAGTTTTTATTGCTACAATGTTTTTGCTTTTTACGATGCAAAATATTTGCGCACATCAAAAAGAGAAGTTTAGCAAATACCATGATGTAGGTTTTTTTATGGGCGGTGCTTTTTATAGTGGCGATTTGAATCCGTATAAATTTATTGATGTAGACTCGCCAGGGCCAGCAGCAGGCTTCTTGTATCGGTTTAACTTTGACCGCAGAAATTCATTAAGAATTGGTGCCAATTATGGTTTTATTTACGCTGATGATGCAACAAATGAAGACCCTTTTTTTAATAAGAGAAACTTGAATTTTCAATCTCATATTTATGAGGTAAATACCATTTATGAATTTAATTTTTTCCCTTATGAGATGGGGTATAAATCGGCGGCTATTACGCCATATATTTTTGGCGGTATCGGTGGTTTTTTCTTTAACCCGGTGGGTCGATTTAAAAATGAAAATTATAAATTACACGATTTAATAACCGAAGCACGCGGCATAAAATCTAATGATACTAGGCAATACAAGAGGGTGCAAGTGTGCATTCCGTTTGGTATAGGTGTTAAAATGAATTTGGGCAAAAAAATGGGTGTGCAATTAGATTGGGGCGTGCGCAAAACTTTCACAGATTATTTGGATGATGTAAGCACAGTATACCCGTCATACAAATTTTTGAAGAATGAAGTAGGGGTTGAATCTGCAAATTTAAGCGGCGGCGTTGATGAAAGTAAAAAAGTATTGGGCAACGTTGGGCGCATGCGTGGCAACTCACAAAACAAAGATTATTATTCTTTTATTGGGTTAAGCTTTACGTTTAAAATTTCTTTTGCAAGCAAATGTCCTACTTATAACGATTAGACAGTTATAAGTTTATTTTCGATGCCATACTCATTAAATTCTTCGGATTCTGCTTTGGGTTCTAACTCATTTAATCTTGGTAACGAAGCCAAGGTTAGCACCATTAATATTTGAAATACGTAAGGGTTTAGTGATGCACAAAACCAAGATTCAAAAAACATGGTGAAGCCTACACAAAACATTATTGGAAACGCCAAACGTGTTTTTTGACTCAACTTTACAAACGATTTTAAGAAGCCCGAAATAAACATTAATAAACCAATTATACCTGTATCAAGCCAAAAGGTTAGATAGGAGTTATGGGCATTGCCTTGGTGCCCGAGTAAGTTTAACTCTTCAGTATATAATTCATAAATGTAGGATGTGTAATTAAATCCGTTGCCAACAAAATATGTTTCTTGGTTTACTATTTTCCAACCGAAAGTCCAAGCAATAATCCTACCCGAACCCTTTTTTAAGTCCTTGAGGCGCAAGTACTCTTGTAGGCCAAATGTATCAGCAGCAAACTGAACAAAATCAATTAAGAAAGCATTTAAAGTAAATGCCAATATAACGGTTATGAAACCCCAAAATGAGGAGTGTTTAAATGCTGCTAAAAACAAAGTGAACATGCCAAGCGTAATAAATGAAGTGCGCGAACGTGCCATTAAAATATTAAGGATAATGATGGCAATAAAAAACCTTTTTTGTTTTACATTAAATAAGTTAGGTTCTAAATCAACAATGATGAGTAACACCATATAAAAAATAGAGCAAAAAAGCCCTAAGGCATTGGGGTTTCCGAAAATACCACGGTACCGCCCTTCAATACTCAACATTTCTCTGTTGGTAAAATAAAGTAATACGCTTACAGATAAAAGAAATATTACAAAATATATAAAAAACGAAAGAAAATTGCGCGCATCATCCCTATATAATTTAGAAACGTAATTGGGGATTACTATATAAATAAGCAAATAAGACAACCATTTTGAAATGGAAAGTACTATATCCGGATTAAAAAAAGAACAAATAAGCGCGAATATAAAGAAGCCTAAGAATGGATAAATAAAATGGTTGTATGGTTCAAATAATTTACGGTCAAAGAATAAAAATGCCGCCATTAAAACGAAATAAATTTCTTTTACGTCGGATGCAAAAAATAGAAATGGCAACCTATTGTCACTTAAAATAATTAAATAAATAAAGCCAAAAAATATTTCCTTGTATCTGTGGTGCAGCTTTAAAAATATGATGTTTAAAGGTATTAAAACCATTGCCAGCGGTTTGAATGTTGCACCCAAAATTGTCCAGACAAAAAGTATAACTATGGTTTGAGAATGGTGGCGTAAAAACTCTTTCACTGTATTAAGTTGTGTGGCAAACCTAATTAAATTTCCACTTATTTAATTGATATTATACTAACGCTTAATTTTAAAGAGTTCTATCTAGGCAAATGCATTATAATTTACAACTGATTGTACATTCAATATGGTTAAATTTCTACCTTAGTTTCAAACGAGTGTACTGTGCTTTTTTCATGTAGTATCGACATCAACAATTCTAAAATTTTAAAATAATTTGTACTATTTAAAATAAGAATTGGTATTTGCATGTATTTCACACTCTATTTTTGGTAGCTATTACTATATTCGCAAATTCTTAAATTATATACATTGAAAATTTCACGCGAAACCAAAATAGGCTCAGTAGTAATTATTGCAATTGCACTATTTTTATACGGATTTAATTTCTTAAAAGGAAAAAACATATTTACGCAGCGTACTAAGTTTTATGCCGTGTTCGACAATGTGGGTGGCCTCACAGAATCTAACCCAGTAATGATTAGAGGGTACGCAGTTGGGCAGGTAAATAAAATATTTTTTCACCCTAACAATTCTCAAAAGTTGGTAGTAGAAATTTCATTGCAAGAAAATGATTTGCAAATACCCAAAAATACAATTGCTAAAATTTATTCTTCGGGCTTGTTAGGAGGTATGGCAATTGAGCTTGTATTTGGCAACGATATAAATTGTATTGTTAATGGTGATACGCTTGCATCTACTTTAGATGAAGGCTTGATGGCATCATTGGGTAAAAACGTAGAACCAATTAAAGACAAAGCAGAAAAACTACTGGTTTCAGTAGATTCATTGGTGCAAAATATCAACGGAATTTTTAATAATGATGCCAAAGGAAATTTGCGTTCAACTATTAATAGTTTAGATAAAATTAGTATTCAAATAGAAGGTTTGGTTGGCGAACAACGCAAAAAATTAGATGCTATAACAGGCAATATAAGCTCAATAACCAACAACATTAAAAACAACAATGAGGATTTGACAAACGTTATTAAAAACTTTTCAGCATTGAGTGATTCATTAGCAAAATCGAACATTGCAAGCACATTAAACAAAGCAAATGAGGCATTAAAAGGTGTATCAGAAGTAGTAGAAAAAATAAATAAAGGCGAAGGAACACTCGGGCTTTTATTAAACGACAAAAAACTATATTCTAATTTAGAAACATCATCAAAAGATTTAGATAAATTGCTTGTTGATTTGAAAGAACACCCAAGTAGGTATGTTCACTTTAGTGTGTTTGGTAAAAAAGATAAACCTGCAACAAGCAACTAAAACTTAGCACCAAAAACACTTATAATAAACATTCTCATATCAAGTAAATGTGAAAAAAAACCTCATCATAATTGTAAATTCTTACCCTTATGAATATGGAGAACCATATTTGGAAGATGAAGTAAAAATTTTAGAAAATTATTTTGAGAAAATCTATTTTGTAATTCCTGAAAAACAATTTTTAAAAAATCTTGAAACACAAAATTATTATGTGCCCAAAAACATTGCAGGTATTATAAAATATGCACAACCTTTTACTAAGGCTCAAAAATTAAAAAGTTTATTTAATATATTTTCTACGGCTATTTTAAGCGAAATAAAAATCATAAGAAAAACGTATAAATTGCCAATTACCTTTTTCAAACTAAAGGTATTATTATCACTTTATGCAAAAGGAAAAGATTTTAAAAACACTTTGCAAAAATTAGTAATTGACGAGAGTTTAAAGTCCGCAGAAATTGTTTTATATAGCTATTGGTGCAATGAATTTGCAATTGCAATAGCATTGCTCAAACAAGAAAACCCCCAATTTAATTGCTATACACGTGTGCATGGTGGTGATTTATATTTTCATAGAAATGGTGAAAATTATTTGCCTCTGCGCACTTTTTTAGCAAGCCAACTCAATAATATTATTAGCATCTCCGAAAGCGGAAAAACCTATTTGCAACAAAAAATAAATGCGCCGCAATTGAACAATAAAATAATTTGTTCAAAAATTGGAACGCTGCCAATCGAAAAAGTTTTTGCAAATGATGTTACTACACAATTAAATATTTTGACCCTCGCTTTTTTGTCTGATTTAAAAAGGATAGAAATTTTAATTGATGCTTTAGGAACCATTGAAAATGTAAACATTAATTGGACACACATTGGCGGCGGACACAAACATTATGAAGATTTTGTGAAGCAACATGCAACATCAAAATTGGATAAAAAGCAAAACATAAAATACGAATTTATTGGTAGCACGCCCAAGCACAAGGCTTTTGAAATAATACGCCAACGCAACATTCATTTGCTTGTAAATACAAGTGTTTATGAGGGTATCCCGGTTTCTATGATGGAGGCGTTGAGCATGGGTATTCCTGTTTTAGGTATTGATGTTGGGGCAGTAAATGAAATTGTAATTAATGGAATATCGGGAACATTGTTACCAACTAATGCAACTTATATTGATGTAGCAAAAGAAATTATACATTTTGCTACCCTTGAAAATGCTGCATTTCAAGACCATAAAGACAAAGCATTTAATTTTTGGCAACAGCATTATTCAGCACAAAATAATTTTAAAAAATTAGCAGAATGTCTCACACAGCAATAGAATGTAGCAAATGTTTACTGAGTACAAATGATTGGAGTGAACTAACATTCGAAGAGAAAGGAGTATGCGCTATTTGTCATATTTATGATGATTTATACAAGCGCACAGTTAAGCGTGGACAAGAAGCTGATAATGCTTTAAAAGATTTGTTACACAAAGTAAAAACCAACAAAAAACAAGGAGAGTATGATTGCCTTATCGGAGTAAGCGGTGGTGTTGATAGTACATACCTTGCATACCTCAGCAAAGAGTGGGGTTTAAACCCATTAATATTGCATATAGACAATGGTTGGAACAGCGAATTAGCTGTAATGAATATTGAGAATGTATTAAATAAAGTAGGTTTAGATTTGATGACGTATGTAGTAAATTGGCCCGAAATAAAAGACTTGCAGCAAGCTTATATAAAAGCAAATGTGGTTGATTTAGACATACCAACCGATATGGCATTGATGGCAATGATGTATAAAACTGCTGCCAAATACAATATAAAATATATTATTACTGGGCACAATACGGTTACCGAAGGTTGGCTGCCACCAAACTTTGTACACCACAAATTAGATACTATGAATATTAGAAACATTCATAAGTTATTCGGAAAAATACCACTCAAAAATTTCCCAATGGTGGGTGTTATAAGACATTGGTACTACACCAAAATTAAAGGATTACAATTTGTGGCACCCTTAAATTGGATTGATTATAACAAAAATGAAGTGAAGCAATTTTTGATGGATAAACTTAGTTGGCGCGACTATGGCGGCAAGCACTACGAAAACATTTTTACACGCTTTTACCAAGGATATATTTTGATAGAAAAGTTTGGAATAGACAAACGCAAATCGCATTACTCAACACTAATATGTTCGGGGCAACTAACAAAGCAAGAAGCGCAAGCCGAAATGCAAAAACCCGCCTATAACAACGAAGTTTTTAAAACCGATTATGATTTTTTTATTAAGAAATTAGACCTTACAAAAGAAGTATTTGAGGCATACATAAAACAACCCGAAGTGCCCCACAAACACTACAAAAGCTATATGAACATTTATGATAAACTAAGGAAAATTAAAAAATTACTGATTAAATAATTTGCGTTATTCCTAAAAATATTAGGGTAAAAATATTATTGGGTAATTAGGTTTTTTAGATTTTAAAATTCTTTTAGCAAAGCAAAAGCAAATTAATTTTTTACAAATTTCAACACCTTGCTTTGTCCAATTTCAGTAGTTATTTTCAATAAATAAATTCCTTTCATACACAGTATATTTAGTTCGGAAAATGTATAATTTGTATTGGTTGAAAGTTGTTTCGAAGCTATCGTTTTACCTGTCAATTCCATTATTTCTGCACTTACAAATTTGCAATTACTTTCTATAAAAATAGATGCGTCAGTTGAAAACGGATTCGGAAATACATTTACATTTAACGATAAACTTGCATCTATTAAATTGGATTTAGTATTTAATAATTCTACATCAGGCAGGTTATTAAATTTCGCAACAGCGCCTTGAAGTTTGATATAACATACTGGCCCAAAATTTGCCGCTTGCACACCATAAATAGTAGCCCTAACACTTACTGCATAAGTAGCCCCTGCAACCAATCCGGATAATGAAGCAAGGTTTAATTGATTTACATAAGTGGCATTTGCTAGATAGTTATTATTTGCGTTTGCAATGTTTACTAATTTATATTGATACGAGCTTGCCTGAGTTACAGTATTGCAGGTGAGCACAGTATTAATTTGAACAACTGTTGCAGTATTACTATTGCTTTTGCAAGTTGGCGATTTTAAATTAGTGGCTGCAATGTTGGTTGGTGTTGGTTGGTTAATAAATCCGAAACGACATTTCGCACTCGGATTCCCAAATACATTACCACTTAAAATAGGAGTTACGGTTACATCATATTGCGTTCCCCAATTAAATGCCGTACCAGTTATTGTACCTGTATTTGGCGTAGTAACCTGTCCGAAATACAAATTCAATGAGTTTTGTATATTAGTGGCAAATGCTATTGTAGAGCCAATAGTATAAAAAGAGTATAAATAATTGATTGCACCAATTGTAGTTGTCGCCTTTATGTAGCCGTTAGGAACCTGCGATAGATAACCACATTGTGAAGGCGCAATTGAACCTGTAGGCAGCGTACTACATGAATTTAAAGTAACACTTGCCGAGCCAGTGCAACCATTATTGGTAACCACAACCGAATAAATTTGTGCAACAGTAACATTAATACTTTGTGAGGTTGATGCATTATTCCAAAAATATGAAACAAAATTTTGTGTTGTACTCAATGTTGCCGTACTGCTTGGGCAAAAATTACTTGCGCCACTAATTATTGGAATTGGCAAAGGATTTACAGTTACAACAATAGAATTTGAGGTGGCGCTTCCGCATGAATTTGTGGTTGTTACAAAATATGTTCCTGCCGAATTTACGTTTATAGAATTTGTTGAACCTCCGCTACTCCACGTTCCGCCTGAGTTTTCAGTAAGTGTAACACTGCCTCCTGCACAAAATGTAGTTGCCGTTTGCGCAGAAATTATTTCTGCAATTGGCAACGGATTTACAGTTACAACAATAGAATTTGAGGTTGCGCTTCCGCATGAATTTGTGGTTGTTACAAAATATGTTCCTGCCGAATTTATGTTTATAGAATTTGTTGAACCTCCGCTATTCCAAGTTCCGCCTGAGTTTCCAGTAAGTGTAACACTGCCTCCTGCACAAAATGTAGTTGCCGTTTGCGCAGAAATTATTTCGGCAATTGGCAACGGATTTACAGTTACAACAATAGAATTTGAGGTTGCGCTTCCGCAAGAATTTGAAGTTGTTACAAAATATGTTCCTGCCGAATTTATGTTTATAGAATTTGTTGAACCTCCGCTATTCCAAGTTCCGCCTGAGTTTCCAGTAAGTGTAACACTGCCTCCTGCACAAAATGTAGTTGCCGTTT
>Ga0209181_10010732_pt1 | contig 11842 bp, 9 predicted proteins | sample MAT05_FD_187208 | JGI IMG/M metagenome (GOLD analysis project Ga0209181, IMG submission 187208) | Freshwater microbial communities from Lake Fryxell liftoff mats and glacier meltwater in Antarctica - MAT-05 (SPAdes) (version 2) | ecosystem: Environmental > Aquatic > Freshwater > Ice > Liftoff... | reverse complement strand
TTCCCACGCCACCGGCGGGGTCCGAAAACCCCAACCTCTTACGCGACCTAGACAGCCCGCAGCCGTTCGCTCACCGCCCTTGCGATGTGCAGCCAGCTACACAAGGACGCTCGACCATCCTCCCCCGAGAGGACTTACTTGCAAAAAAACTCCTCCCCCGGCGGGGGAGGCAGGGAGGGGGTGAAAGCCCGCCCCTGCTCAGGGGCAAGCTCGCACGGCGACGGATTCTCCAAGCGAGATGTGATGAGTCATGAGGGCAAAGGTTCCCACGCGGGAACGCATGCGCTCAGCCCTGGGCGAGGAGCTCTTTCCATTGCACGGGCAGATCGAGGAAGCCCTCGCCGTGCAGGTAGTCGTAGATGGAGTTGCAGATCACCGTGCAGACCTCGACGTAGAGCGCTGGATCGGCCGCGAAGCGCAGCGCGTCGTCGCTGACCTCGCCGGCGAGCCGATCGACGACCGGCTCCTGCATCGAGACGACGAGCTTCTCGAGGAACTTCGCGTCGAACACCCGACGGAACGCGGCGAACTGCTCCTGCGCGAGCTTGTAGCCATAGAGTTGCCCGTGCGCGACGCGCGACTCTTTGATGATCTCCCACGAGAACTCGCCGAGCGACGCGACCAGCTCTTGGAACAGAAAGTGCGCGAGCACGTCGCAATACACTTGCAGCAGCTTCTCGAGCTGCGGCTGGGTGCGTGACAGGAACGAGAGCGAGAGCTGGCGTGTCTGCTGACGCAGCACGTCGATCGCCTCGGTCTTGTCCTCCGGGTTCGCGTACGTCATCGCCTCGAGGTCGGCGATGATCCGCGCCTCGTGCCTCTTCAGCGCGGTGTAGAGCGCGTGCTCCTGTGACTGCATCACGCGCGCCGTATCGTCGTCACGACCGCCGAGAATCGAGTTGAAGAAGAGCGTCGTGACGCGCCGCTGCACTTGCTCGATCTTGCTCCGCACGAACGTCTCGCGACGGCCGGAGAAGAGCTTCTCGAGCAGGCCGCGCAGCGCCTGGATCAGCTCGATCTCGATGCCAGCTTTGTCCTGCGTGCTCGCCGTCATCTGCGAGGACTGCAACGCGCGGAGCTCGGCGACGACCTGCTCGGTGATCGCGTCGAGCTCTTTGTTGGTCTGCTGATCGCCGTTGTAGAAGACGACGCGCGCCCTGATCTGCTCCTCGCGTAGGCGGGTCGCGATCTGGACGACGTCCATCTTCGCTTTGGTCGTGACCAGCTGCCCGGTCGCGTCGGAGCGCGGCTTTCCGGGCAGCGGCGGCGGCACACCGGGAGCAGCAGGCGCCGCACCACGCGGAGGCAGCGGCGGCGGACCGCCAGGCGCAGCGGTGCGCTGTGGCAGCGGCGGTGGAGGACGGGCACCGGCGGGCGGCGGCGGAGCCTTCGGCGAGGGGGGACGCTTCGGGTCCATGGATGGCGCCATGGTGCCATCGACGGCGCGTCGCGGATAGTTTCGAGAGCTCGCGCTGGCAAATCTTCGAGAGGGCTCGACGCCGCGCGACGCCGTGTTTCCCGCGGCCGAAGCGCGCGCCTTCGCAGCGTTCTGCCTGCAGACGGGCAACTCTCCAACTCAGCCGAGCACCTCGAGCTTGCCGCCGCGCTCGACCGCGCGCTGATACGCGGGACGCGCGTGAATGCGCTCGAGAAACGCCGCTAGCTTCGGCGTCGGCGTCTCGCCGCTGGTGCGAGCGAGCGCTGCCTCGATCGGAAAGCTCATCGCGATGTCGGCGCCGCTGAACGCCGCGCCGGCGAACCAATCGTCCGTCGCGAGCGCGCTTTCCATGTAGCGCAGGTGCAGCGCGAGCTGCTTCTTCACGTAGCCACGCGCCGGCCAGCCGAGCGGACCCATCTTCTGCAGCACCAGCTTGAGCAGCAGCGGCGGCATCGCCGAGCCCTCGGCGTAGTGCAGCCAATAAATGAAGCGCTCCCACGCCGCCGTGCCGCGCTCCGGCGCGAGCTTGCCGGCGCCGTGCCGCTCGATCATCACCTCGATGATCGCGCCGGACTCTGCGAGCACGCGCCCATCCTCTTCGACGACCGGCGACTTTCCGAGCGGATGCACGTCGCGCAGGCTCTTCGGCGCGAGCATCGTCTTCGGGTCGCGCTGGTACTGCACGATCTCGTAGCCCAGGCCGAGCTCCTCGAGCAGCCAGAGGATGCGATGCGAGCGCGAGGCGTTGAGGTGGTGGACGCGGATCATGGGCGCTGGTGTAGCGAGCGCGCGACCTCGCGTCGACGTGATCGAAGGAGTCGACCCGGAGACAGGCGCGCTGGGCCCAATCCGCGCTTCGCACCGCAGGGCCGCTATCACCCGTTCGACGGCGACGGGATCGTCCACGCGGCGCAACTTCACCGTGGCCGCGTGACCTACCGCAGCCGCTGGCTGCGCACTGACGCGGCGCTCGGGCGCCACCTGTGCAAGCCTTCGACGATGCGCATCACTCAGCCTCACTTGGTCTTCTCTGCAATGCTCTTCACGCTCACCTTCATGACTGCGGCGCTGTCCGGGTGCGGCGACTCGAACGACGTCCCCGCGGTCGACGCGGGCGTGCCAGACGGTTCACGGGCCGATGCCGGGGACGCCGACGCTGGCGACCGCGATGCTGGCGAGCGCGACGCGGGTGGCAGCGATGCTGGTGACAGCGACGCGGGCGCTTCCGACGCCGGCACCGTGGACGCGTCGAGCGGAGACGCCGCGATGGCCGACGCGGGCCTCGATTGCGCTTATCTCGCCGTCGACGAGGTGGTCGTGTCGTGCGGCGGGGACTACACCTTCGTCAATCACTTCGTCAGCGAGCTGGGCGCGGCTTGCCCGGCGTTCTATTCATTCGACGTCGACGGGCCGCGCTTCGACGGATTCGCGCCGACGATCGCGTCCGACCCGACGTGCAGCTCCGCATGTGTCTACGACTTCGCGACATCGGTGAGCCGAATTTACTGCGGCCGGCGCGCGGGCTACGAGACGCTCACCGCGACCGGTTGCGCGACGCTCTTCCGCTTCCCCGACGGCTACTACATGTCGGTCGAGGCGTACGACGCATCCCACCCGTGCACGTGAGAGCGGCGCCGCGGCCGCCTTGGACGTCGGGGGATATCGCACCGATCTACTAATATGGCTCCTGACCACCACGGCCTTCGCCGAACCCCCGAGCGTGGAGACACCGACGTCGCCAAGCAGCGCCGCGCGCTCAGTCGTTGTAGTCGACGCTTGCGGAGCCTCCGCCGTGGGCTTGTTGTGGACGGCGCCGACGAGCGCGCGCGGCTCCGCGAACCAATGGATTCGCAAGCGGTGGCTGCACCCCCGACACTCGCGCTCAGCCGATCCCGCCGCACACGACATTCTCGAGAATGCCCAGGTTGTTGCTCTCTTCGCACTCACCCGTCGCGCGGTCGTCGTCGGTGTTTACCCATACAGAGACGCCCGCCCCTTCGCGTGGCGCGGCGGCCCACTCGCACGTTACGGTCTCGCACACCCCCGGCAACAACACCGTCGTGCTCGACCCTCGGCACAAGCTGGTCGCGCCGTCCACCCGCGGGTCGGAGTCGTAGAAGCCCACGATGAGGCCCGCGCCGACCGGCTCCGCACCGCGGTTGCAGACGCGCGCAGCCAACCGCGCGACGCCGACGTCGGTGCAGGCGTACGGAGCGCCGGTGCCGGTCAGATCCGGTGCGATGCCAGTGGCGGCATCCCCTTGTACGTTCTGGCGGAAGTTGTTGAGCGCAGGATCTGCCCAGTTTTGTCGCGCAGCGCTCGAGCGCGGGATAGTGCCGTCTTCTCCGACGTTGGTGACGTAGTAGGCGTGCTGATTCCAGATCGTGCGCGAGTTCACCCACCGATCTGCGGTGTCCCGATACACGCGAATCCCCTGCTCGCCGCGCGGTCGTGACGCACGGCAGGTGTTACCACTGCCCGGCGTGCCCGCGGGCGGCGCGACACAGACGAAGCCGGCGAGGTCGCAGCCGGCCCCACTGCAACACTCGGCGTCTTCCGTGCATCGGCACAGTCCCGCGTCGCAGGCGCCACTGAGGCAGTCGGCGGCGTTGCGGCAGCGCAGTCCCGCGAAGATCGGATCGGTGGAGCGCTCGCCGAGACCGCCGCACGCGATCCCGGTGACCGGGTCTCCGCAATTGAAGTTCGAGCCAATCACGATCTCCGCGTTGAAGTCTCCATCGACATCCGCGACGACGGGATTCTCGTACCAGGTGCAGCTCGAACGCAGCTGCGAGAACACCACCGTTCCATCCCGTCCGTCATAGACACGCACGAAACACTCATCGCCATACACGGCCTCGGCGATGCCGTCGCCCTCGAAGTCGAAGACCGAAGAGCCTGTCACGTTGCTCGAGCCGTCTTGCGCGGGCTGTGACCACAACACGCCATCACTGCGCGCGCTGCCGCAGGTCCCGACGGGCGCGGCACCGCAGTCGAGATCGAACACGCTGAAGGCCGTCGCGCCCGCCGTCGCGATCTCCGGGCGCCCGTCTCCATCGAAGTCGCCGACGGTCGGTGGCCCGCCGGAACCGCCGCCGGGTAGCGTCACCGGACCAAACAGCAGCGTTCCATCGAGCGTCTGCACCCGCACGGTGCCATCGGAGACGACCACGACTTCGGGCGCTCCGGTCGGCCACGCATTGCCCCCCGGATAGTCACCGAAGTCCGCGAGTGCGACGTGGCCAATCGCCGTGCCACCTGCAGACCACACCTCAGGAGTCCACATAGTACCACTCCACTCATACACTCCCGAGCCAACGACCAGCTCAATCGCAGGGTCGCTGTCGACGTTGACCGCCACTCCGAAAAATCCGGCGCTGTACGCGAACGCCGACAGCGACTCGTCGCGGAGTCGGCCATCGGCGTCGAACACCAGGCCTTGGCGGAGAATCTCCGGTGATCCGTCGTCATCGAGATCGACCAGGGTGGGTCCAGACCAGCCGGCGCCGATCGGATCATAGGGAGTCACACCGTCCGCCGCGGTCGAGCGCCAGCGCACCGTCCACGCCGACGCCACCGTGTCGTATGCGAACGCCACGAGGCCACCGCCGGCTTTGTAAGCAACGATCTCCGGCCGGCCATCACCGTCAAGATCGCCAATCGCCGGCGGTGAAGAGTGGGATACGAGCTGCAGAGAGCCGAGCTCCGCCTGTTGCGCGCATGTGCGACCATCGAGCACGCGGATGACGCCTGTCGGCTCTTCGCTGCTGCCGTCGACGCCGTCATCGAACACCGCGACGATCGACGGGCGCGGCGGGTCGTCCGGTCCACGCCCGACGCGAAAGTCGGCGACCATCGGAGTTGCGAGGACGTGCACGCTCGCTGGGAACGCGTCACCCGCCGGCGCCGTACGGAACTCGCACTGCACGCTCGGGCTGAACACGCCGGCGAACGCCACGCGCGCACACATCGCGTCACTGCCGCCATCGGGCCACCCGACGCATGCGCCGAGCGCGGCGTCGCAATACGAGTCATCGAGACAATCGGAGTTGCTCGCGCAGGTGCTGCCCTCCCGCACACAGCTCCCGCTCAAACACGTCTCGTCAGCCACACAACACACAGCGCCACACGGCGCCGCGCACATCGGGCCATCCACGCCGAGGTCGGCATCGCCGCCGTCCGTGCGCGTGACACAGCGGCCATCCAGGCACGCCGCGCCTGTCGCGCAATCGGCGTTGCTCGCGCAGCGACCCGCCGGAGCGACGTCTGTGCCGCCACAGTCGCAGCCTGCGAACGGCAGGACGGTGACGAGGAGCGCAACAGCGAGAGACGGGCGAGTCGCGAAGCGGCGGGGCATGGCGCAGACGATACCGTGAACGGTGCAGGTCGCGCGTGAAATCGTCGCGGCGTGCTTCGGACCGGGGCGCCGGATGCGAACGCTGTGGTCGGCCTGCGAAGCTGCGCGGTCGACGCGCCGTCGGCACAGTTGGGGGCGGCACAAATGGGATCGTCGAAGCGCTCGATGGTTGGCGCGCGCCCGGCACGGCGTACAATCGCGCTCGGCCCGGACGCGGCCTCTCGAGGAGTTCGGTGATGCACGCTGGTGAGACTGCCCAAGATTTTCAGCCATTCGGCGAAGGCTACGGCCCGATGCTCAGCGGTCCGTTCGCGCCAGTGCGCGACGAGCTCGAGCTCAGCGAGCTGCCTCTGCTGCACGGCGCGATTCCGATGGATCTCAGTGGCGTCTACATGCGCGCTGGGCCCAATCCGCGCTTCGCACCGCAAGGCCGCTATCACCCGTTCGACGGCGACGGGATGGTCCACGCGGCGCAGTTTCATCGTGGCTGCGTGACCTACCGCAACCGCTGGCTGCGCACCGACGCGTTCGTCGAAGAAGAGCGCGCCGGGCAAGCGCGCTTTCACGGTATCCGCGAGACGCTCAAGGGCCGCACCGACAAGCGCCTCAAAGACTCCGGCAACACCGATCTCATCGGCCACGGCGGGAAGGCACTCGCGCTCTGGTACATGTCCGGGGAAGCGTGGGAGTTCGATCCGATCACGCTGCAGACGCTCGGTGTCTCGCAGGCCATTCGCCAATCGGGCGGCGCCATCTCCGCCCACGCGAAGGTCGACCAGCACACTGGCGAGCTGATGTTCTTCGACTACGGCAACGACGCGCCGTTCATGCACTACGGCGTCGTCGGCGCCGATGGGAAGCTGAAGCATCACGTGCCGATCACGCTCCCCGGGCCGCGCCTGCCGCACGATCTCGGCGTCACCGAGCACTACTCGATCCTGCACGATCTGCCGCTTTTCCACGATCCCGAGGCAATGAAGCTCGGGCGTCATCGTCTCGCGTTTTACCCGGAAATACCGACGCGACTCGGCGTGATCCCGCGATTCGGCACCAACGAGCAGCTGCGCTGGTTCGAGTTCAGTCCGTGTTTTCTCTATCACGTCGTCAACTCGTGGGAAGACGGCGACTGGCTCGTGATGGTGGGCTGTCGCTACATGCCGGCGCTCGCCGCCGACGGCAGCATCGACGCGGCGCAGACGGCGCGCGACGTCGCGGAGCTGGTGCAGCGCGCGCGCCTGTGGCGCTGGCGGATGAACCTGAAGACGGGAGAGACGCAGGAGCAAGCGCTCGACGCGGAGCGCAACGTCGAGTTCCCCGGCTTCAACGCCGCGTACACCGGCCGACGCACGCGTTATGGCTATCTCTCCGATCAGCGCGAGGACGTGATTTTGCAATGGCCGGGGATTCGCAAATACGATCTCGACAGCGGCGAGATGCTCAGTTCGTGGAGCGACGACCGCGAGCACAGCTGGTATTCCGAGCCGTGGTTCGCTGCGGCCGATGAGCCGCAATCCGAGGATCACGGCTACGTCATAGCGTTCCAGTGGAATGCCGCGCTCGCGCGCCAGACGCTCGACGTCTTCGACGCACGCGATCTGAACAAGGGACCCGTCGCGCAGCTCGGGATCCCGCGGCACATCCCGGTGGGCTTTCACGGCTGCTGGATCGCCGCCTCACGCATCGCGGGCTGGGCGGAGCGGGCGTAACGCGCGCGAGCGCACCGGGCTGCTACCCTCGCGCGCCGGAGGCCGACGATGTCAGACGAAGAGAGCACACGACTGAAGCGAGACGCGGCGCGTGCGGCGCTCGCGCTGCTGCCCGAGCGCGGCACGATCGGGCTCGGCAGCGGCTCGACCGCCAAGCTGTTCATCGAGGCGCTGGCCGAGCTGGTGCGTGGCGGACGCGCGCTCGTCGGCGTGCCGTCCTCCCGCGAGAGCGAAGTCCTGGCGCGGTCGCTCGGCATTCCACTGCTCGCGGACGAAGGCCCGTGGGACATCGACATCTGCGTCGACGGCGCTGACGAAGTCGACCCGCAGCTCGACGTCATCAAGGGCGGCGGCGGGATGCTCACGCGCGAGAAGATCGTGATCGCGGCGGCGAAGAGCACGGTGCTGCTCGTCGACGAGAGCAAGCTCGTCCCGGCGCTCGGCACCAGCTGGCGCGTGCCGGTCGAGGTCGTCGGCTTTGGCCACGTCGCGACCGCCGCGCGCCTGCGCGTATTCGGTGAGCCACATCTGCGAATGCGCGACGGCCATCCGTTCACGACGGATCAAGGCGGCTTCATCTACGACGTAGCCACAGGACCAATCGCCGATGCGCCACAGCTCGAGCGCGCGCTCGAGCACGTCCCCGGCGTGGTGACTGTGGGCCTCTTCACTGGTCGCGCCGATCGCGTGATCGTCGCCGCGGCGTCAGGCGTGCGGACGCTGGTGCGATCGAGCGCAGTCGTCAGCGGGCGCTGAGCTCGATGCGCACCACCATCACGCGCCGAACGCTGCGCGGCGGGGGTGTAATGGTGAGCTCGGCGACGCCCGCGACGGTCGCCTCGGGCATCACGTAGATCAGCGCAGCGGGCGGGCCGACGCGCGGGCCGCGACGCGTCGATTCGCGTCCGGCCTCCTGCTGATCGCGCGTGGCGCCGCTCGCCGGAGAATCGACCCCGAAGAACGCGCGCGACCACGCCCGCATGAACGCCGCCGCCTCTGGCCCGGTGAGGCCGCGCTCGGTGATCTCGCGCTCGAGCGTGCGCGCGAGCTGCTCACCTTCGAACGACTCGCTGAACGCTTCAGGCAGTCCGACATCGGCGCCGACCGCAGGCCACGGCAGCGTGATGCCGCGCCCGCCCGCTGCGGTGAAGATGACGGTACCCTCGCCGCGGGCAGACGCGCGCATCACCCGCGCTCCCTGTGCGCTGCGTGAGACCTCGATCGGCAGCGGCGTGCTCGGCACCGCGCCGCGGTAGAACAGCAGCCGGCCGGTCGTCGTGCCGCTGGTGAGACACGCGGCGTCGCTGGTTTCGTACTCCGGCAGCTCGAACACTTCGCTGTAACCGTCGCGCGTGGCCGAGCGATCTGCGCGCAGCCGCGGCAGTTGGGCGGCAATGCTCGGCATCGGCACTCCACATGGGCTGACGCGCACGTGCGGCCAACGGATCGCGTCGGCGGCGAGCTCGCCCTCCGGCCACACCTCGAGCATCGAGCCGCGCGGAATGTGCGCGCGGACGTCGACGTCGAGCGCCGCAGCACCCGGGTCGAGATGAAAGTAGACGACCGGCTTGCGCATCGGACGCGGCTCCTCATTCGGCGGAGCCGGCCGCGCCCCGGTGTTCTGCTGTGTTCCCGGCCCAGCGGCGAGCTCCACTGCACCCGAGGGCGCTACGTCGATCACGCCCCATTCGTGTACGTCGAACGCAGCCGTCGACGTCGGCTGCGCCCCGTTGTTCGGCTGGCCCGCCGGCGCAATCGTGTTCGGCTGCGCAGGAATCGGCGTAGCGGTGTTTGACTCGCTCGCGGGTTTGCTCCCACAGCCTCCGAGGAGTGCAGCCGTCAGCGTGTAGAATAGGAGACGAGGTTCCATCCGCGCAGCATACGCCCTCACTGGGCCGCCACGTGGCACGCGGCGCCCTCCGAGCGCAGCGCAGGGATCGCACGCACCACCAGCGCCACAGCGCCGAGCGCGAATACCAGCGCTGCGAGTCGCAGCCCCGTCGGCCCGGCGACGCCACGCACCTTCGCGACCGCCCACGCGGCGAGCGCGAGCGCCGGACCGCTCGCCAGCGCAAAGGCACTCATCGCGAGCGCGCCGCCGAGCGGATCGGCCGTGCCTGCCGCGACGAGCAGGCCCGACGCAAGCGCGCCACACGGCAGCAACGCAGTAAGCAGCCCGAGCAATAGCGGCGCATGCAGCACACGTCCGAGCGCGCGCTCCGCGAGCGACGACACCCGCGGCGCGCGACCGAGCGCGATCGGCGCAGCAGCCCGGTGCACACTTCGCGGCCTCGAGGCGCGATAGGCGCGCACGGCGGCGACGCCTAGCGCAAGCGCGAGTGACCACGAGAGCAGCGCCTGGACGTAGCGCCCGGGCAGCGCAAAGGCGAGCCCGTGACCGAGCGCGCCCGCAGCGACGCCGAGCGCGGTGTAGCTCGCGAGTCTGCCGCCCTGATACGCGAGCACACGGCGCAGCTGCCCGCGCTCGGTCCCCGGGGCGCGACACGCAAACGCTGCCAGTGGCCCGCACATCCCCGCGCAGTGCGGAATGCTCGCGAGACCTGCGGTGGCTCCCGCCGCGAGCGCCACGAGCGCCAGACTCCCGCTCATCGCGGCGGTCCGAGGAACGGCGCCTTCAGGTGTTGCGTCTCCGGGAACGCGCCGCCCATGACGACGTCGACGCGCACCTCGAGCCCCGCACGATAGGCACGCTCTGGGATCGTCACGAACAGCGGCACACGGCGCTCGTCGAGCGCGGCGAGCGTCACCGTGCGACTCGGCACGACGAAGTCCATGTCGACACCAGCAGGCGCGATCGGCCGCAGCGTGAAGGTGTGCGGCTCACCCTGCTTGTTGACCAGATGAATCTCGTAGAGATTGCGCACCGTCGCACCAGCATCGTTCGTGTCGAGCACATACGGCGTGCCGCGTAGCCGGAGCATATTGGCTTCGAATGGCTCGTGATTCGCGACAGCGATGCTCGCCGCCGCAATCCCCGCCACGAGCAGCACCGCGTAGAGATAGAGCCGAGGCCGCAGCAGGCGCTTCGCTTTGCCGAGCAAACCATTGAGCGAGTCGAAGCGCACCAGTCCGCGCGGGCGCTTCAGCTGATCCATCACCTCGTCGCACGCGTCGATGCACGCGGTACATCCGATGCAGTCGAGCTGCTGACCCTTGCGGATGTCGATCCCCGTCGGGCAGACGACGACGCAGCGATTGCAGTCGACACAGGCACCCGCGCTCGGGTCGCTGGCTTTGCCGCGCGGCTCACCGCGCTTGGCGTCGTAGCCGATGGTGATGGTGTCGGTGTCGGAGAGCACGGCTTGCAGTCGCCCATAGGGGCAGATGATCAGACAGAGCTGCTCGCGGAACCACGCGAAGTCGAGATACAGCACGAGCGTGATCGCGCTCGTCCAAGCGAAAGCCTCGAAGTGCCTGCTCGGCGCGCCCTTGACGAAGGCGAACACGCCAGGGAGCGAGACGAAGTATGCGAGCAACACGTGCGCCAACACGACCGCGAGCGCGAGGAAGATCGCGTGTTTCAACACCTTTCGCCAGGCGCGGGCGAAGGTGACCGGCCCGGCGTCGCGCCGCAGATGCGTATTGCGCGGACCTTCGATCAGCCGCTCGATGCGTCGAAATACACCCTCGAGGAATACCGTCTGTGGGCACGCCCAACCGCACCAGACGCGACCTACGACCGCCGCCGCGACGATCAGCGCGAAGCCGACGCCTGAGAGCAGGAAGAAGACGAGCCAGGTGTCTTGCGCGTTGAAGGTCTCGCCGAATAGAAAGAAGCGGCGATTCGCGATGTCGAGCAGCACGGCGGGGTGCCCGCCGATCTGCACGAAGGGCAGCGCGACGTAGACGCCGATCAGCAGCGCGAACACCCACTTGCGCGCCGTCGCGAAGCGACCCTTCACGTCGGCAGGCACGATGCTCACGCGCGATCCGTCGCTCCGCAGCGACCCCTTGCCGCGCTCGTCGAGGACCGGAAGTCGCACGTGCTCGCTCATCTCATATGCCCGGCAGGGACCCGCTCGCGACGTACGGCTCGCCTTCAGGCGCTTTGCCGCCAGCAGCGTTGGTATTTCGCAGGGAGATCACGTAGGCGGCGGCGTTCTGCGTGCCGCGCGGGCCGAGCACCGTGCCCCACTGCGGCATGCCCTTCGCCGCGAAGCCGCTGCGGATGAGCTGGAAGACCGCGGTCGGCGCGCCCCCGTGAATCCACGCGTCGTCGGTCAGGTTCGGCCCAATCTTGCCCTCACCGCGCTCGCCGTGACAGACAACGCAGTTCTGTACGAAGACCGCGCGGCCGGCAGTGACGCGCTCCGCGTCAGC
>Ga0209181_10010731_pt1 | contig 11843 bp, 12 predicted proteins | sample MAT05_FD_187208 | JGI IMG/M metagenome (GOLD analysis project Ga0209181, IMG submission 187208) | Freshwater microbial communities from Lake Fryxell liftoff mats and glacier meltwater in Antarctica - MAT-05 (SPAdes) (version 2) | ecosystem: Environmental > Aquatic > Freshwater > Ice > Liftoff... | reverse complement strand
TTCCAACTAAAAGCCCTCCTCTACTCTCTCCAAGGACAGCCCAACCCAGAAGCGATCGCTCCTCACCTCCTGAAGCTAGATGACACTAACTATGAAGCTAGCCTAAACTACAAAACCCTTCCCTACAAGGGGAAAGTAGTCTTATTTGAGACGATCGAGCGCCCTACGGATATTCCCTACGATCCTAGCCTAGGTTGGAGAGCGTTTACTCAGTTAAAAGTTATTGGTGATATTCCCGGTCATCACGGCACCATGCTAGAAGAACCTTACGTTGCTTTTTTGGGCAAAAAACTTAAGTCTTATCTGGAGCAATTCAATCCACAATAACTGGGGGTTTATACTAAACAGGACTTACGCAAAACAAGCTGACCTCCGCTATTGGTAGGGGTAAGGTGGGCAATGCCCACCCTACTTATTGAATCTGCGCGTAAGTCCTACTAAATAACTTTCGCAGCCCCAAAACCTCACTATCCTAGAAGGAATCTTCAAAAATAGTCAGACTCTGGGGTTTATCTTGACAGAGAACAACTTGAATTTCCTGCGCTCCCTCCGCTTCTAAATCTTCGAGATAGCCATTTTCACTTGCCTTTGCTTCTTCTTGATTATCAAAGGGGCCAAAGTAGTAGGTACATCTTGGTTGTTGGGTTACAACTTTTACCCACCAAACATTTTGCTTTAGATCTGAGATAATCAGACATAGAAAAACAAAATAGATACAGAATAGGAACAGTGCCAGCATTGTAGAAAAGGAGGTTGGTGATTAGGGCAGCTAATTTGAGACGAATATTTCCTATGGTACAACTAAAAACCAGAAAAAATAATTAGCGGCAGGAATTGAGAGAGGAACTTAGTAATGAGTTGGGACGAGAGCAATTCGATCGCTGGGAATACTATTTCCTCTCAAAATTATTGAATCAAATAATTATGCAAAATACTATCTTTGGTAGCAGAAAAAGTTTCGGGGACTATTAGCCGCCAAGATTTATTTTGTTTTTGTTGTTGGATATAAAGATCGAAGAATTGATTTTCTTTGAGGTGGCGATGGGGTAGGCTGAGGGTAAGATTATAGCTGCCTTGGAGATGATATGCTGGGAGGTTCTCTAGGACTACAATTGCTGTTTTTTGGAAATGAATTTTGGTAATATCCATCTTGGGATTAGGCTGGGATAGTTCTTGGCTGAGATGACGATAGAAGGGGGCAATTTCCATGGCGATCGCCCTCTCTACAACCGTATTACTAGGAAACCGAGCAGTCATCCCACAGCCCAAGAGCAATAGCAATAATCCTAGATATATAAGCTGTCTTAACCCTACTTTTAGCAAACCAAATCCGGTAAATCTCTCACCCATAAATTCCAATCTTAGACATTCCTATTTCAACTTATCTATGACTATTATTACCCATCTCGATCATTTGGTTTTAACAGTTAAGAATTTACAGGAAACTTGTACTTTTTATCAGCAGGTTTTAGCTTTCTAGATTGCAATCTGCCGTAAGAATTAGGGTGCGATCGCCCAAATATTTATCTAGACTGAAAAGACTTCCATAAATAGTTTCCGATCGTACCTACAATTACTACTACAGGAAATAAGACTAGCAAAGGATGGAGGGTAGGGTTAGGAGCCTTCGCTGCTAATATTATTTGCCCCTGAATTAAGGTGAAGATCCAGACCATTTCTGTCAAGAGCCAATACATCATAGTTATAGCTAAACGATATTGGATCGCGGCGTTTTCTCTAGTGATCGCTACTAAATAATTAAAAATGTGGGGATAACGAACTAATATTCGGAACATAAAGAAAGAAAAGATAGAGCTACCTGATAATATCCAGAGAGTATTTTTAGAACTATAACTAGTAACTTTTCCAGAAAAATCAAAATGGGCAGGAATTTTATCCGGCAAGGTTTGCCAGTTGGCAAAAACTAGAATCAGACCAGCTACAATTCCAGCGATCGCCAAGACATCTAAAAAGATCATCTCTGACGATCGCGTTACATTCAACACTGGGCGATCGGCTTTTGAGGAATTATGCATGGCTTTCCTAACTAAACCTAAGGATTACTGCTATTTTAGCTTTAATAAATATTAGTTTTGATAAACTTGACGGTAATAGGATTGATATTCTTCTGATAATAAAGGCATCCACCAGTCCCGCCGACTAAGATACCAAGTTATGGTCTGTCTCATACCTTCTGCAACTGTCATGGCTGGAGACCAACCCAGCTCTGTTTCAATTTTATGAGCATTGATGCTGTAGCGGTGATCGTGTCCCGCGCGATCTTTGATATAGGTAATCAGCTTAGTCGGCGGAGTAACGGGTAAATCTGGGGCTAATTCCTCCATGATTTCACAAATTAGATTAATCAAATCAATGTTTTTGACTTCGTTGTTGCCACCAATATTATAAGTTTCTCCTACTTTTCCTTGATGAATTACAGTATCTAAAGCGCTACAATGATCGCCTACATAAAGCCAATCTCTAATATTTTGCCCATCACCATAAACGGGTAAGTTTTTCCCTAGCAAAATGTTAATACACATGAGGGGAATTAACTTTTCTGGAAACTGGTATGCACCATAATTGTTGGAGCAGTTGGTAATAATTGTAGGTAAGCCGTAGGTGTGGTAGTAGGCTCGCACAAGATGATCGCTCCCCGCCTTAGAAGCTGAGTAGGGGCTATTAGGAGCGTAGGGAGTAGTTTCCGTAAAAGATGGGTCTTCAGAACCAAGACTGCCGTAAACTTCATCGGTGGAAACGTGCAGAAAAACCCCCCTAGCTTGACTAGATGGGCTTTGATAATGATGTCGGAAAGCCTCAAGGAGGGTAAAAGTTCCCATCACATTAGTACGCATAAAAGCATCAGGATAGAGGATGGAGCGATCGACATGAGATTCGGCGGCAAAGTGGGCGATCGTATCAATTTTTTCGGCGGTAAGGATTTCTGTAACTAAAAGCTGATTGCAGATATCTCCTTTGATGAATTTAAAATTACCCTTGCCCTGCAATCCAGCTAAATTCGCCAGATTTCCGGCGTAGGTGAGAGCATCAAGGATAATTAGGCGATCGCTCGGATATTTTTCTATCCAATAATGGACGAAATTTGCCCCAATAAATCCTGCTCCACCCGTAATTAAAACATTAGCCATATATTTAGTTATTAATAATTTATTTGTATATTAGAAATAATATCACTCAAATGTAGAACCATTCCAACCCCACATTGCTCCCTTAACATCAGTAAATTCAATATAAATTCGGGCGATCGCTACACCTAGTTTTTGATTAATTTCCTGACAAAAATCTTCGCTCATAGCCCTAGTTTGGCTAGGATTCATCGTGCCAATACTCTTGATTTCTACACAACAAACTGGCTCAAAAGTCCCCCCAAAAGTCATCAGTAGATCCGATTCAAAGCTAGTCATTACGTAGGCTTCTGGCTTGCCTAAGTGTTGTGCCAATTTGCTAGAAAGGGTTGTCAATAGTTCTTGAGCAATATTAATGTCGGGAGTTGGGCTAGAAGTTTGAACTTTAATTAGAGGCATAAATTAGTTTTTTATTTAGCTATTCCAGAGTAAATTCAGCAAATTATATCAAAGACTATCTCTCTTTATAACATTTCAATAAAATCAAAGATTACTATTAAACGCTACCCAAAAGAAAACCCAACATCCTAGAGAGTGTGTCGGGCTTTAGGGTTTTCCATGAAAAAGCTTCTAGACAGTTGCAGAAGTGGGTACCTTCCCGTTTTTGCTTACACCATTAGGGTGGCGGGGTTGAATTACTCCGTAGCCGCTGTGGCTGCGTTCATAGATGACGTTAATTTCATTGGTTTTGATATTGCAAAATACATAAAAATCGTGATCTACTAGTTGCAATTGCTCTAGAGCCTCCTCGATCGTCATGGGGGGCATCGCAAAATATTTCATCCTTAAAACTTCTGCGGGGAGTTCTGGGGTGCGATCGCCAATGAGGTCAACCCCGACTGGATTTTCTGAAACAACATCGCCTACCTTGATAGGGACTTGAGTTTTTTGATCTAGGCGTTTTTCCTTATACTTACGGAGTTGACGGGCAATTTTATCAGCTACTAGATCAATGCTGGCGTAGAGGTCTTCACTACGCTCTTCGGAGCGAATCACCGTGCCATTAGCATACAGAGTCACTTCAGCGACTTGTTTGGAGCTAATCCGGGGATTGCGAGCTACTGACAGATGAACATCAACTTCAGTGGTAATATTTTGAAAGTGACTTACTGCTCTTTCAATTTTTTGATGCACATATTCATTAATGGCATCAGTAATCTCAATGTTTTTGCCCTGAATGACCAACTTCATAATTCCTTTACTCCATCTTTGATGATGTTTGATTAATTTGTTGTCTGGCTAGTGATGGGTAGTAATGAGGTATATCTACTATCTAAGATCACCCTTCTAGTATCACTCTTCTACCCTAGCACTTTGTATTCCATAACACATTAACTTTTTACTTCTCTTTAACTTAATTTGCAATCAGTGACAATCCCCAATGGTTCCAGACGTAAGTGTATACTAGAAGATTGGGGTATTATTCCTTACGAAATGGCTTGGGATCTTCAGCGATCGCTCCTCCAGCAACGCCTCATAAACCCAAAACTCCCAGATATTTTATTACTCCTAGAACATCCTGATGTATATACTCTGGGCACAGGTTCCACTCCTGACTTTATTAAATTCTCTCCCCCAGAATATCCGGTTTATCGAGTGGAGCGGGGTGGGGAAGTTACCTATCACTGCCCCGGACAATTAGTGAGCTATCCTATTCTTAACCTGAACTATTATCAGCAAGATTTGCATTGGTATCTCCGACAATTAGAAGAAGTAATTATTCAAACTCTAGCGGACTACGATCTACTGGGGGAGAGAGTAACAGGTTTAACAGGGGTATGGGTTGAGGGATATAAAGTTGCGGCGATCGGGATTAAGGCTAAGCGCTGGATCACTATGCACGGGGTTTCCCTAAACGTTTGTCCAGACTTAACTGGGTTTAGCCGGATAGTACCCTGCGGAATTAGCGATCGCCCCGTAGGTAGCCTCAGCCAATTTCAGCCCCAAATCACCCTAGAGCAGGTCAGATTATCTTTAGCTAAGGCTTTTAGCAAAGTGTTTGAGGTGGAATTAGTTGCGCCAGCTAAAAGTGCCTTGCAACTTCTAAGCTGATACAAACCCATCAAGGTCGTTGTAGAAATCCTGTGATTGTGAAGCCTATTTTACAGTTAGTATTTCAGCAAATTTGCTATTAGTAGTTATTAATATGAGCAAAATTTTTCGAGAATTTCTTAAGAAAATTGGCAGCGGTACCCATACCGGGCAGAATTTAGATCGGGAAGAAGCGGCGATCGCCACCCGCATGATGCTCCTTGGAGAAGCCACTCCAGCCCAGATCGGCGGCTTTATGATTGCCCATCGCATCAAACGTCCCACGGGAGCAGAGTTAGCGGGGATGCTAGATGCCTACGATGAATTGGGGCCGAAGCTAGAGCCAATTACCGGGAAATTTAGCCAACGGGTATTAGTGCTCGGTTCCCCTTACGATGGCCGATCGCGGACTGCTCCCCTAAGTCCGATCACCGCTTTAATCTTAGCTACAGCGGGTGTGGGGGTAATTTTGCATGGGGGCGATCGAATGCCGACTAAAGAAGGGCTACCCTTACTAGAAGTATGGCAAGCCCTAGGGGTAGATTGGAGTCTGGTATCTCTGCCTCAAGTCCAGCAAATCCTTGCCACTACTGGGGTTGGCTTTGTCTACCTCCCCCACCACTTTCCTCAAGCTCAAACCTTAGTTACCTACCGCGAAGAAATTGGCAAACGTCCCCCTTTTGCCACGGTGGAATTAATGTGGTGTCCTTACGCTGGAGATGGTTTGGTGGTGAGTGGCTTTGTCCATCCGCCTACGGAGATTATGATGCGGGAGGCTTATCATCTCCGGGGTAATGCGGCTTTGATGACAGTTAAGGGCTTAGAGGGAAGTTGCGATCTTCCTAGAGAACGTACCGCGATTATTGGCTTTAATAGTACCAATTTAAATAGCTCCTCCGAATCCTTAGGCGATCGCCTCCGACTCCATCCCTATGAGTATGGTGTTGGGGGAAAAAATGCTGACTTAGAAGCAGGGAACGCTGACACGATGGCAGCAGTTTTGGGCGGGGAGCCTTCGGAAATGATGCTATCTATCTTATGGAATGCCGGTTTCTATCTCTGGCGATCGGGCGTTACCTCCGATCTCAGAACAGGTATGGCTAAGGCAGAATCTTTACTAAAAGCACAATTAGTTAAGGACAAGCTCACAGAATTACAAAATGCGGTTGGTAATTCCCCTTAACTAGGACTCAGGGATTTTTTGAAAGCCTCACCAGGCACAGCTCTCAAAAAATCTTCTGTTACTTAGTTTCCATCCAATTCGCCCCCGATCGCACCTCCACTAACAAAGGTACAGTCAAGGTCACAGCCGATTCCATCACCGATTTAATTTGGGGCTGCAACTCATCCCATTCCGTGGGGGGAACTTCTAGCACTAATTCATCATGGACTTGCAGCAACAATCTGGCTTGATAATTTTTCTGAGGATTCTGTAAAACTTTATGTAATTTCACCATGGCTACTTTAATAATATCGGCACTAGAACCCTGAATCGGGGCATTGGCGGCCGATCGCAAAGATTGAGAATCGTACTGACTAAGTTTGAGTTTGCGGAGTTCTATCTCCGCTGGGGGGGTTCCCTTCAAGGCTTTAAGTTCATCTCTTTCAAACTGAAAATAACGCCGCCGACCCAGAATAGTTGTCACATAACCCCGACTAATTACTTCCCGCTTTAATTGCTCTAAATACTCAAAAACCTTGGCGTAGCGATCGTTAAAGCGATCGATAAATAACTTTGCTTGAGGAACAGAAACTTTTGCTTCTCTGGCAAACTTTTGCGATCCCATCCCGTAGATAACTCCAAAGTTAATAATCTTTCCTAATCTTCTTTCTTCAGAGCTAATTTCTTCTTTTTCAAAAATTAACCGAGCCGTTACTGTGTGGATATCTTCATTATTTTGGTAGGCCTTTAGTAGCACTGGTTCTTGACTTAAATGGGCGAGGATTCTGAGTTCAATTTGGGAATAATCTGCCGCTGCTAATAACCAGCCTTGTTGGGGCAGAAAAGCCTTCCGAATTTGCCGAGAAAAAGCAGTTCTAATCGGAATATTTTGTAGATTAGGATTAGAAGAAGATAACCTCCCCGTACTAGTGACTGCTTGGTTGAAATCTGTGTGGACACGATGAGTTTTAGGACTAACTAGGGCTGGCAGGGCATCTACGTAGGTAGATTTTAGTTTAGCCAAAGTCCGATTTTCTAAAATAGCATCAATTACGGGATGATCGCCTTGGAGCTTTTCTAAGGTAGCGTGATCTGTAGAGTAACCAGTTTTAGTTTTGCGGGATTTTTTGATAAAAGCATCCCCTAATTTATCTAACAAAATTACACTTAATTGCTTAGGAGAACCAAGATTAAATTCTTCTCCGGCAGCGGCCCAAGCCTGTTGCTCGATCGCCGTCAAATCCTGTTCTAATTGTTGAGAAAATTGGTGCAGATAATCTGTATCAATGCTAATTCCCGTATATTCCATCTCAGCGAGTACCGGCTCCAGAGGTATTTCTACTTCTACAAATAGTTTTTCTAATTCTGGGTAAGAGCTTAAATCTGCGCGAAAAATATCGTACAAATGCCAAGTCATATAGGCATCCAAACCACAATAGTAAGCAGCTTCAGGAATGGAAATATCTGCAATAGTTTTACCTTTAGGAACTACTTCTTCGTAGGAAGCTGGAGCTAAACCTAAATACTGAATTGCCATTTGTTTAAGCCCATGGCTACTATCTGGATTCAAGACATAGCTAGCCAACATAGTATCAAAAACTACTCCGGCTAAATCAATTCCTTGGGAGCGAAATATCAAGCGATCGAACTTCGCATTTTGCAAAACCTTGGGATATTTAGCTCCTTCTAGAATAGGCTTTAGATCTGTTAAAACTGTAGAAATATTTACTTGCGATCCGGTGGTGTGACCCAAGGGAATATAAGCAGTAGCTTCCCTAGCCCAACAACAACCAATCCCTACTAGTTCTGCCTTGTGGGGGTCTAGATCGCTCGTCTCCGTATCCCAAGCCACTGGATGGTTATCAGGGAGATTTGTTAGAGTTTTAACTAACTCTTGTAACTTCTCTAAGGTATCAACAACTATGGGTTTTAAGCTAATGGCTGGACTAGCTTGATAGTTAAGAGTATCAGTCGCACTAAAGAAATCTAAATCTTCATCATTTCGACCATCTACATTTTGACTATCTACATTTTGACTATCTACATTTTGACTATCTATTCGATCGCTTACCTGATCCTCTCGGATAGTATTAGTTTCCAAGATATCCAGAATAGGAGAATTTAAAATACCTCCAAAGCTAACTTGAATTTTATCTAGATTTTTAAGAAAAGATTTAAGTTCTAATTTTTCTAAAATCGATTGAACTAGGTGGCGATCGAACCCTTGGAGTTGACAATCGACAAGTTCCACATCTACAGGAACATCAAACTTTAATTGCGCCATGTATTGAGAATGAAAAGCATTTTCCCGACCCGTTTCTAACTTCTTTTTAACTGCCCCAGAAATTTCTTCTAAAGAAGCATACACTTGCTCTAAAGTTGGGTATTTAGTTAATAACTGTACGGCAGTTTTTTCTCCAACTCCCGCCACCCCCGGAATATTATCAGATTTATCTCCACAAAGAGCCTTGTAATCTACAACTTGGTTAGGTAAAACCCCCAACTTAGTTACAACCTCGGGAGTATTAATTTCTTTGATATCGCTGCCAGAACCTCGACTCGAAAAATCCCGACTAAAGTATAGAACACTAGTATTTTTCTGTTCATCTACAAGCTGATACATATCACGATCGCCCGTCAATACCTTAACCCGATAACCCCCTTCTTGTCCCCGCCGAGTTAAGGTTGCCAAAATATCATCAGCCTCATAACCCGCCTTAGTTAGCAACGGTAAATCTAAAGCTCTAACTAATTCTTGAAGATTTGCCAAGTCGGGAATAAAATCTTGGGGTGTTTCATCTCTTCCGGCTTTATAAGTAGGGTCTAGGTGATGACGAAATGTAGGAGTAGGGAGATCAAAGGCGATCGCCAACCCTTGGGGTTGATATTTTTCAATTACTTCTATTAAGCATTTCAAAAAACCAAAAGTCACACTAGTAGGAATACCTGTAGAAGTATTTAATCCTCCTTTTTTGCTGTGAGCATAGTAGCAACGAAATGCAAGGGAATGACCATCAACTAAAATGAGTAAGGGATTATTTGTGGTTGCCATAGCATCAGATCAAAGAATTGTGTTCCATCGAGTATATCAGAATTAGGACTTGCCTGAAGAGGTTCCCCGCCCTTAGTAGATCAACCCGATAGTTTTCTGGGATATACTAATTATATAAATTGCTATGCTAAAGAGTGAGGAGGTAGAGCAGATGACTCAGGCGATCGCTAAACCAAATGATCCACAAAATCAACAAAATAACCTCTACGAATCTGACCTAAACTTATGGCTAGAGACAGCAATCTCTCAATTAAAGATTGGTGATTTAGATAATTTAGATATTGCGAACTTAATTGAGGAGTTAGAGGGTTTGGCTGGCAGAGACAAGCGTGAATTAAAGCAAAGATTAACAACCCTGATTGAGCATTTACTAAAACGGTGTTATGTCAAAAGTGAGGATGACTATGCAGGATGGGTTAGAACAATTAATCGCACCCGTCTTGCCATCCGCAATATTCTCAAGCAGTCACCTAGTCTAAAAAATTATGCAAATAACCCCGAACTGTTTGCAGAAACTTTTGAGGATGCGTTAAGGTTACTGCTCTCTGATCCAGACTATACCTCTGTTGATTTCCCTGCTACATGGCAGTTTGATCGTGATGTTAATACTCTATTACATGTTAATTTTTGGGAAGATATTTAATTACCGCCTTCCTCACCCCACCCCAGTGTTATTTTCTCCGTAGGCTTGCCGCGCTAAATCTACTAAACCATGCATAATAGCTGCGGCAACTGCGGCTCCACCTTTGCGCCCTTCAATGCGAATGTGGGGAACTTGAGAGTCTTTAAGCCGATCTTTAGCTACGTCCACATCTACAAAACCAGAAGGTGTACCAATCACTAGGGCTGGTTTAATTTCTTCTAATTCAATCAGTTCTACCAAAGAATTAAGGGCTGTTTGGGATTGTCCAACTACAAAAATTGCTTCTGGGTAGCGACTAGCTAAGGTTTGCATTCCCCAAGCCGCCTTAGTTTTTTCTTTTTGGGGTCTAGTCAGAGCTTCCATGCTGCAATAGACGGGGTTGGCAAAGCTGGTTTGAATAAAGGGGGTAATTCCTACCTGCACCATAGGCACATCGACTACGATCGTACTCCTCGCTGCCAGAGCCGCCGCCCCCGCTTGCAACGCCCTTTCTGAGAAGCGAATTAAGGATTTATACTCAAAATCTGCCGTAGCATAGATCACTCTGCGGACAATCTCATACTCCGCTGGGGTAAACAGGTGGTCACCAATTTCTTGATCAATAATTGCCAAACTCTGAGCATCGCTCACATGCCATTCCATAGATTGTCTTCCACTTTGTACAGGTAAACTACTCTGCTTGATTTCTAAGATTATCGCGGTTCTCAATATTGCTTTATTGCTGAGTATATCAGAACTAGGACTTGGCAAAAGAGATTCCTCACCCTGAGCAAAGCAACCTCTAATAGTTTTATGGGATATACTAATCACCATACTCAACAGTGATGAGGTAGAGCAGATGACCCCAGGGATCGCCAAACCAAATGATCTGCAAAACCAACAAAATATCCTCTATGAATCTGACTTAAACCTATGGCTAGAGACTACGATCGCTCAGCTAAAGGTTGGTGATTTACATAATTTAGACATTGCAAACTTAATTGAGGAGTTAGAAGGTTTGGCTGGCAGAGACAAACGTGAGCTTAAGAGTCGTTTGAGAACTGTGCTAGAGCATTTACTCAAGCGTTGCTATGTAGATATGCCAAGAGAGTTTAATGGCTGGGAGCGCACGATCAGAGAACAACGTAGAAAAATTAGAGACCTACTCGAACAGTCGCCCAGTCTAAGAAATATTTGGCTTACTACTTTCGATGAAGTTTTTGAAGATGCTGTAGAGGAAGTCACACAAGAAGAAGGTTATAAATCAGTTAATTTCCCTAGCTCATGGCAGTTTAGCCGTGATGTTGAGGCAATACTAAAGGTTGATTTTTGGAAAGACATTTAATTACTCGTCTTCAATGAAGACACCCGCAAAGATTTTTGGGTATCTTAGGGCAACCGCATAAAAACCATTTTATTGAATTCTTTCCCAAATTATTGAGGATATTCTCATCTGTCGTCTTTTAATGAGAATAAAATCGTCTCAGTGAAGTCTGAAACCATTATTGCCACGTTGTCAAAAATTTTATGCGATCGCCCTGTTGGGTATCGCTATTGCTCTACCCAACCTACGGAATGCTAGATATACTTTGCGCGATAATTCTCTAGGTTACTAGATACCGCCGTAGGAAAGTCTCTAAAGATTCTAGCTTGAAGTTATAGATGGTTTCTAGGGTATCAATTTCGTTGGCAGTGCAGTAAAACTCATTGGCAACTAAGACTCGGAGAGTGCCTAAACCCCGGTAGAGAGAAGGGTTAAAGAGGGCGATCGCACCCCTTAGCCCATCTAAAACTATCAGGGGTGGGTTAATAATTATGGGTTGCTTATTA
>Ga0209181_10010729_pt1 | contig 11846 bp, 3 predicted proteins | sample MAT05_FD_187208 | JGI IMG/M metagenome (GOLD analysis project Ga0209181, IMG submission 187208) | Freshwater microbial communities from Lake Fryxell liftoff mats and glacier meltwater in Antarctica - MAT-05 (SPAdes) (version 2) | ecosystem: Environmental > Aquatic > Freshwater > Ice > Liftoff... | reverse complement strand
TTATCTACAATTCTCTTAACTACTCTCATTCCCAAAAGCTTCTCCTATTATCCTAGCTCATCTCGTTTGTTGGTGAAGAACACCAACAAAGGCAAGGGGCGAGTTTGAAATACTTTTATGTGACCTTTACGACACTTTAATTACTTATCGAACTCATATAAAAAAACCGCTGTTAAGCGGTTTCATGTAGTTTCATTAACTCGTTGTAAAGCAATTCTATTTTCCCGTAACACTCATCAAACATATTACCATTGCCTTTTGCTGGCTTGGTAATTTCAAAATAAGGCTTGTAGACTTGCTCAATTTCAGAAACTGTTGGATAATTTTTACTAAAACTTCTTGGTTTAAAATCTATCAAATTCATTAACTCTTTACAAAATAATTTTAAGCCATCTAACACAGAAGTATGTAAGGCTTCGATATAGATACTCGTAGATTTTAAGAGTTCATATAAATCTATCATTCTTTCTTGATTGTTAATAAATGCTGGCACGGCATCAATTTTTCGCATTGTAGCAAGTTCTTGGATTCTTGAAATCTGTTTTTCATCTGACGATTTCAATCGCCACTTAATCCAATTTTCAATTTCAGAAAAGGCATCAACCCGATATTGATAACTTTGCTTTTCTTCAACAGTCAAATTAGACTCAATCATTTTTTGAAAAGCTTCTTTAGTTTCAGAAATGAAGCTTAATATTTCATGAGAATTCATCATCAACGTTTTTAATTAACAATTTCTAATACTATTACTTTAAATGGATTGTTTGACAAAGGATCTAAAGGATCTGGAATATTAAAATTATTTTTAATTTCTTTTACCTTAAATTTTTGTCCTGATTTAAGCATAACTTCCATTTCGTTTGGTATACAAGATATACCACATACATTACTTCCTTTCCCACCTATAATTTCATAAACTACATTATCTCCCTTATTGTAGCTAAATTCATATGCAGCAGTTTGCCTATTAATAGAACTTGATTTAAAATCTTTAAATGGAATCTCTTCTCCAACTTGCCAAGTTTTAGCAAATGTTGCTTCTTGCCCATAAACGCCTCTAAAAATATTCCCATTATGAGACGGCAACTTACTCAATCCATTGTTCAATAGGTCATTCAGCCCCTTATTATAATCACTTAAATTTCCTGCTCGTAGCTCAGTGTTTAATGTTTGGTAAATTTTACTACCGTTTCTCATTTGATCACTTGTGTAAACTTTAATAGCTGTTAATTCATCAATTGTAAGATTTGGAAACTGTGTAGGTAAACTAGACGCAGCAACTTCGGCTTGTTTTGATAGTGTAAATGCATCATCTAGGAAAGTTTTCCAAACACTCCCCGCCCCCTTCACAACTCCCTTTACACCATCAGCAAATTTACCAATTTTTCCTGCCGTTTTGGGGATATTTTTTACAAGGCTGACCAACTCAACCACTTCAACTACCGCTGCTATCGTTTGTGCAGTGTGGTAGCCACGTAAGCCAACGTTTGTCTGTACATCATTTTTCAATTGAACCACCGAATTTTTAAACCCAGCCACCAACTGGTCGTATAAATGAGGTTCATACAAAAACAATTCTACCAACGTCTCATAGGTTTCCAGTTCTAATACCTCTTTATGAGAGCAAGCCCAATCGAATAACCCCAACAAAAAACCATCATTAAAAGTGGTGTTATCGTTGATTAAATGCTTCGTATCACAACTTGACCACAGTTTAATTTTGAATTGTATTTTGCGAGACACTTGATAAAGTAGAAAAGCAATTTTTTGTTCAACATCTGAAAATGTGCTAAACAAACCTCCAAACATTGATTCCTTTAGCATTTTCTGTACGCAATCAGGATCTGTAATATCTGGGCAATTTACATTCTCTAAAAATCCTTCGAATGCAAGGATCTCTTCGTCTGTAAAGATTTTTTTGTCAAGTAGATTTTTTTCAAAGAATGATAGTGCTCTCGCCTCCATCGCACTCTCCTCATCATCCTGTAGCCATCCATTCATGGACTCGGGGTCGTGCACATAATCCCATTGGTATTTTTTCAGCATCGTGCCACTGTTGTAATCCATTAGATTATTGGTGCTACCCTGTGTTGCCACAAAGGCCTCGGAACTAAAGGTGTGGCGCAGGCGGAACGCCCCGTGGCCGAGCTCATGTGCGATGGTGGTGGCCAGATTGGTGGCACGATCTACAAACACAAAACCGAATTGCCGCTTGAAGGGCATAAAACCCGAACGGCCAGAGCCGCTGCCTTTCACCAAGAAGACATAGTAGGCATTGTTTTCCATGCGTTTGTTGGCGTTGAATGCGCTTTTGAACTCACGCATTTTTGGCGGGAAACTGGAGAAGATACCTGACTGGCCATCGTCAAGCCCTTGCAGCTTTTCACTTGCGATGTCAAACCGATTGTCAACAGTAATGTCCCACTCTGCCACCCCTTGCCGATAAATGCGGTTGATTTCCTTCGCAAGCGAAATACCATCGGGCACGGATGCATCGTTTACGGGAATGATAAAAAGTTTCTTTCTTACCTTATTGTATGACTTTACATTGAGCCTACCCAATTCTAGCTGTTGCTCTTCTTTATTGGCCTCTTTTACTTTTACATAAGCTATCAGTTCTTCCTCTTGCCCATCGCCTTTGCCAATCATCATAATCTGCTTTTGGCTGTTGTCTGTAGCTGCTTGAGATGACGCTTCGCCAGTTGCTGTTTTAAAGCCAACAGGTTTAGGAAAAGCTGCCTGCCCAAAGGCCTTCGCGTTCACCCAATCTTGTTGTCCGCTCTCCACGGATTTCCATGCAACTGTATAATCTTTGTCTTTGATTTTGATGGTTTCGTAGTCGCGCAGATTGTATTGGTCTTCTTTCTGGTCAAAGCCATTGCGCTGGTTGCTATTGGGTAAAAAATCAATTGTGTAATCAGCTTGCGATGCGCTTGTGAGCGAAGCGGACGGTGGTGCATTGGTAATGGCAGTAGAGGGTACTTTACTCACCTTCCCGTCCTTTTCCACCACCCACTGCTCTCCGTTTTTGTCTGTTATCCTCGTGTCTTTTCCCTTCGTTGGTTTTATTTCTGTTTTGGTGCCGGTGCTTCCTTCTACTGCTACAATGGTCCCGGTGCCGTCCACATATACCGAGTCAATGTCTTTGTCGAGTTTTTGGTCTACCCCTTCAAACAGTGTGGGCTGGTTGGGTCCCCCCGCGGTGGTGTTGGTCGGGTCTATCTGCACCTGGGGCACTTCTTTTTCAAACCGCTTTTTAAAAGCATCAATACCCTCGGTAAGCGCCACCACTTCGCCAATGATCACTTCGCGGTTTTCGTTCACCTTTATGTCTTTGAAGGTGCCATACACCCTAAAACCTAGGTAGGGGATAATGACCGCGCCAATGCCGCTGTAGGTGCCATTGCCACCGCGCACTTGCACCACCTCCATATCAAATTGGCCTATCTTCCACAGTTGCCCAATAAAGGGGCTGATGAGCGGCTTCTGGTTGGCAGGGGTAATATTTTCTACCTGCTGGCCGCAGGCAAACACGCGCGGGGGCAGCGTGCGGAATGTTTTTGTTTCGGTATAGCGACTGTTGATGTTGCGCACCACATTGGCCACGCGCAGCTCATACTCGGTGTTGGGCTCCAAGTCGTTAAGCACGGTGTTGTCTTCCAGCGTTTCTTTGGTGAACCACGCGGGGGGAGTGTCGGCTACTTTTTTTCTATACTCTACCCGGTAGCGATCTGCCTCCAGCATTTGGTACCATGTCACTTTGGCCCTGCGCTCACCTTCCGGATAAATGTTCAATCCCTCTGGTGGCGGCACGGCCTGCACTTCGCCAAACTTAAAAGAACACACCTCGCTGTAGCCCTGGTTCTTGAACATGTCGCGCCCGTTGGTGTCCATGGCGCGCACGCGGAAGGCGTACTCTTGCCCGGGTATGAGGGAAGGCTCAAGTATGCCGTATACCAAGCTGGTTTGCTGCGTAGCGAATTGAAAAAGTGGCACGCCCACGTTGATGGCATCATTGGGGTTGCGGCCGGGTGGGCGGATTTCCACCAACGTAAATTCGTACTCGGTGGTGAGGGCTGAGTTGGGCGAGGCCGCGCCCATGGGCAGCCACTGGAAGAAAATATTTTGTGGGTCGCGCAAAGGCAGCGTGGTGCCGCACAAAGGGGTGTTCAACCTGGGTGGATCGTTGAGCACAAACCACGCGTTGGCAACGGCCTCCCGCGAAAGCTGTACGTCTCGCCTACGATAGTCCAATACTTTGAAACTAAACTTGTAAAAGCCTTCGGGCAATGCCGCCCGTTGTTCATATTGTTGGCGTGTGATGCCGTTGAAAAGCAAGTTGCGCGTGTCCAAATAGATGCCCAGTTCATCGGTACCCAACAACTGGGGTATGCCGCCCTCTAGCACAATGGGTGGAGGGGCAAAGGCAGGATTGGTCTCTATGCGGATGCCGGCCCCCTCTAGCACAAAGTGGAGGCGCACGGGGTAGCTCGGCTCTGCTTGGTCGCGCAGCAGCACATTGAGCTTCATTTGCTCATTGCCGCCCACACTATAGTCGGAAAGGTAAACCGAATAAGGCGGTATCAATTGCAGGTTGGCACTGACGGGGAAGGTTTGAGAGAAAGCGGGTGAGGTGGAAAGTAAGCAGTAGGCAGTAAGCACTAGGCAGTAGATAGATTTTTCAACAGTATATAGTCGATAGTCAAAAGTCGATGGTTGCAATAGTCTAATTGACATTGACCATCGACTATCGACTATGGACCTCAGCCTACTTAATACTCTAAAAACTATACCCATAATTAACAGTAGCGGTGTATTCGTTAAAATCAACAGAACGTTCGTCTACGGCAAACTTGCGAAGCGAGACGAGGTTCAACGAGAAAATATGTTTCTTTTGAATAATGTAGCTTCCATTCAATCGGATGTTGAGCACCCGACTTTGGGGAACATCGTTTTGCAGCATCTGATTGTAGGTAGTGGTAAGAGTGGCGCGCAATTTTTTTTCCCACATTGCCTTGGTCACCGATAAATTTGGGCCCCAAGATAAGGTACTCACCCCGCCAATCGCGCCTTTGTTGTAATTGAAAGAGCCTGTATAACTGGTATTGGAGGCAGTACGTGTGCTGCGGAAAGCTAAATTGCCGGTATAAAAGCTGGAGTTGTTGCCGGGCGCAGAGCCTTGCGCATTTTCGTTGGCGTCTTGCCAACTTCCATTAAAGAAAAATCCTTTTTTGTTTTCTTTCGAACCGAAATTATAGTTAACGCCTCCACTGGCGTTTTGATTGAGCTGATAAAAGTTCAACGTGTCCAAGTCGTTTCTAAAAAATGGATCTACTCTGGGCCGCACCCGGGTAAAGGTGGTGAAGTTAGAATAGGATCCGTTTACGTTCCATATTTGATTGGGGGTGTAGTTGAAATTGAAAGCGCTGATCGCTCTGCTCACGGCATTGATTTGGGTTTCCTTTAGGTTGTTGCGCTGCTGCCCCACATTGGCTGATAGGTCTAACTTTTCTTTTAACAAACGTACCGATGTACTCACGGTAATGTTCTCAATATCGTTGTTAAAAAAGTAAGCTCCAAAAGTTTGGTAGCCGGGATCCACTCTTTCGTAGTTGACTTGCACATTGTATGAACTGCCCATGTACCCGACACTTGATTTGATGGCGTTGAAATACTCAGAGCTGGCGCGCGGTGTAAACAAACCACCCACATAAGAAAAAATAGTGGGGCTGTCCATGTTAATTTTTTCTACGCGTACATCGCGGGTGATGGCGCTCGAGGCTAATTCTGCTTGCACAAAAAATTTTCCCAACCGCTTTTTGCCCAACATGCTCAACACCAGATTTTCGGCTGGGTAGATCTGCGACTTCACCGGAATTTGATTGAGCGACCCTATTTCGTCTTTCGCTTGAAAGATGACTACATCCAAGGAATTGTTACTATCGCCATAGCCAACTTTCATTGCAAAACCCATGCGCCTAAACGAGGGCAAGGTATTCCGGATAGTGTCTTCCTCTACGGCCTGGTTCAACCTTCCATACATGGCTTGAAAGCGCCATTTATTGGGAGTAAGCTCAATGGCAGCACCAGAAAAGATATGACCTGCTAAGCTGTAGGAAGAATAGGTAAGGTTGTGATAACCCAGGTATGCTTTTGCCCATTTGTAGGTAGGTGCAATACTAAACTGATTGAACGGTTGTCGAAACGATGTATTCTGATTGGAATAGCTAAAACTCAGTGGCACGCTCCAGCCATAAATGGCGAAATTGATATTTCCCGCAAGGAAATAATTGAATGGATCTCTCCGTGCGGTGATGCCGCTAGCCGCATAGCCGATGCCAGTAGCATTGAACCCGCCTGATATTTTTAGCGGATCGGCCTTGCCAAAAGACTCAATGTTTTGCGACACCGAATTAGTTGCAATAGTGATTAAAAAAAATATGACTAAAACACGCATTATACTCGTACTCGTTCAAAAAAAAGCCAAAGCAATCCTGATATCTATCATAATTAACTTCCATTTGTGTAATTACCCTTGTTCGGTTAAAAGCATATAAAAGTTGTTTCGTTATTTCACCAAAACTATCCGTATTGTCCTTGATTGATTGTCGGTTCTAATCATGGCAATGTACACCCCGGATATGTTGTTGGTTAAGTCAAACTCAAACTGGTACTTTGTTTTTTCTTGATCTCTACCTCTGGCTAATTCTCTTCCATCCATGCTGTATAAGAAGGCCGCCACCAACTGAGGTTGGTGCATTTCCACCTCAATAGTTACCAACCCTGAAGTAGGATTGGGGCGTGCCGTCACATTCTTGATTCCATAGAGCCCCAGCGGCATTTTGTCTTTTATCTTATCGCGATCTTCATACTTGTAATAGGTAACTGTTTTTTTGGCGACATCGGTGCATTCTGCATGGTAGCCCGTAAGAATAATATCATAGCTGCCCGGCTCGGTTGCCACTAGTTCAGGTTGCTCGAAGGAGTTCTTCGCTACTTTGAATTTTTTATCAAATGACCACTTGAGCGAATCTGCTTTCGGAAAACATATTTCCGTGAGCTTCAATGTATCGCCCACTACCAAACCAGATGCGCTCAAGAAGTTTGCATCGAAGGATCGATTGGAAGTTTTTATAGCAATCGACCCCGAGCCTGAACAACCTTTACTGTCCTTAACTCCTACTTCATACTCCCCCGCCTCCTTCACTATTACGGTTCTTTTATCGGCAAAGGCTATCTTGTCTTTCGTCCATGTATAGCTGGCGTTGGCAAGACCCGCATCCAACGTAAGTGTTTGTTCATAGCACAACGTGGCCGCCTTGCCCAAATCAATTTTTATGGGTTCGACTTTATCCAGTATGATGGTTTTGGTAACTGCGCAATTCTGTGTATCCGTTACAATTACTGAATAAGTGCCAATGCACAAATTGTTGGCTTGCGCAGTGGTTTGCTTTTGTGGATCATTCCACAGGTATTTGTACGGTGCAGTGCCCCCGCTGGCAACGATAGAAATGGATGCGTCACAGCTTTCAGCACAGGTCGCCTGTTTGATGTTACTTACCTGCGTATCTAATTTGACGGGCGCACTTAACGTCAAGTCAATTACAGCAGCACAGTTGGCGGCATCCGTAATTTTCACTCGGTGCAAACCCTTACACAGTGACGTTGCTTTCCCTGCCACGGCTGTCTCGCCTGTTAGCCAAGCGTATGTATAAGGTGCTACCCCACCCACTCCGGTTATTTCTAGTACGCCATCACAACTTTCGTTGCACAAAGGCAACGTTTGTTGGATGATGTTGTGTTGAATGGCTGCCGGAGAAGTAATAGTCACCGAGGTCAGGCTTTTGCAACCGCGCACATCTGTGACCGTGACAAAGTAAGTACCCCTACTCAAATTAGCTGCGTTGGCAGTAGCTTGATCTCGTACATCTGACCACACAAATGAATAGCCGCCAGCACCTCCCGAGGCTGTTGCTGTGGCACTGCCATCGGCAGAATCAAAACAGGTGGCATTTACTAAACTGGAAATGGCAACCGTAGGTGCGTCATCATCATTAATTATTTGTGTTGCTGTAGCCGTGCACCCTTTGGCATCGGTTGTAGTTGCTATATACACCCCAGAAAATAAACTGGTGGGTCGTTGAGTGGTTGAAACCTCTATCCCTAAAGAATTTTTCCAACTGTATTGATAGGGAAGCGTACCTCCAGTTGGCAGCACTTGAGCAGAACCGTTTGCCTGTCCACAGGCAGCATTCACCACACTGCCCACGGTGGTTTGTAACAAGGTCGGCTCGGATATGACTACCGTAAAGGAGAACAAACAATTGTTGGCATCTTTTACCTGAACAGGATAAGTGCCTTTCAATAAGGTGTCAAAGATTTTTACTGATTGAAAAGAAGTGCCTCCATTTTTAGAATAAACAAAAGGAACCGTTCCGCCTTGTGCCTCCACTTCAAACTGCGCATCGTTACCACCAAAGCAGCTAACATTTTTTACGTTGACGGCAACGGACGTGAGCGGCAATGGCTCTGTTATCTCAGCAGAAACAAAAACAAAACAACCCCGAGCATCTCTGACATTAAGAGAATAGGTGGCAGGACCTAAGTTGTTATACGAGCTAATTAAATTATATGCGCCACCATCAAATGAATATTGATAAGGTGGGTAGCCACCGATAGCATCCAATTTAAAACTCCCATTGGCAAAGCCACTGCACGTAATGTTACTTTTGTTACTAATGAAAGCTTGCAAAGCGATGACGGGCTCTGTTACATCAATTGCTTTTACTAGCTTACACCCTTGTGCATCGGTGATGGTGAGGTTGTATGTTCTGGCAGTCAATCCTTCAATGTTTGCAACTGTTTCCGCCAAACCTTGCCACACATAACTGTAAGGTGCGGTACCACCTGTCACTATCGTTTCAATCTTTCCATTGGCATCTCTCTTACACTGTACGGGCGTCATACTAAACGTCATGCTCAATTGAGCAGCCGGCTGCGTCAAGGTTATATTCAATGACCGGACACAACCGTAGTTATCTTTCACTCGTACCAGATAATTGCCTGCTACCAAGTCAGAAAAAATGTTGGATGCACGGTAGGTGGTACCATCGAGTGAATATTCGTACGGTGCCACCCCACCTACGCCATTCACAGAAATGGTTCCAGTAGTATCGCCAAAACAGTTGATGTCTTGTTTTGAAAGAAGTGACAACGACAGCACCGAAGGCTCAAGCACTGTTCCGGAAGTTGAAAATGTACAGCCTCTATCATCTTTTACAAGGATGAGATACGTGCCTTTTCCTATGTTCAAAAATGTATTGGCCGATTGATAACTCAGCCCATTGTCAATGGAATAGGTGTAGGGCGGAGTGCCGCCAGTTGAGGTTAGTATCAACTGACCAGTTATTTCTCCAAAACACTGAATGGGTTTAGCGACAAGTGTGGCGCCAAGTGGAGCAGTGGGTTGGGAAATGATGATTGACTTTGTTTGGGAACACAACTCTTGGTCGGTAACCTTGAGTGTGTAGGTGCCAGGTGCTAAGTTTTGGATAACGGGGATTGTTTCGGTTCTACTTATCCATTCGTACGTGTAATTCGGAAACCCACCCGCTACCGTGGCCGTTATTTTTCCATCTGCCAAGCCAAAACAACTCACATCGCTTTTAATAAAACTAATTATCAGCGGTGGGTTAGGGCTATCGATGGTTTCATTCAAAATCGTTTCGCAACTATTTTTATCCCGCACCGTGATTTGATAACTCCCCGCTAACAGGTTTGTAAATCGATTGTTTGTACCAAACGTGCCCGTGCCATTCTTATATTGATAAGGAAGTACGCCATCTATAGCTGCTACTTCGATAAATCCATTGGTATCGCCAAAACATTTGATGTAGTTTTTGCTCACCAATTGAAGCCCTAAAGCATTGGGCGCGTTGAAAGGGATTACCTCCGTATAAATGCAGCCTCGCCCGTCCTTCACCCGAACGGTATGGTCACCCGCATTTAGGTTACTGAAAAAATTAGTTAGATTGAAACTGCCGCCATCCATTGAGTACGTATAAGTACCAGATAAAAAAGGCGCGCCATTGCCTCCTGTACCAATAATGGATATCGTTCCATCATTGCCGCTGGCACAACTGACTTTAAAGCCATTATAACTGGAAAAAGAATAAGTAGCAGAAAGAACGGCAGAGGGTTCTGTAATTTCAATTTGATCTGCATAGTCAAAGGTGCATCCTTCGGCATCCTTTACCCTTACGTAATAATTATCTGGTGGCAAGTTAGTAGAAGCCAAAAAATCAAAATAGGTGATACCATTCAAAGAATATTGATACGTATAACCACCCCAACCGCCAATGGGGTTAATACTAATTTTACCATCAGCGTATCCTTTGCACGTTACCTGTTGAACCGCTAGGCTGGTAATTGCCAAACTTGCCATTGGCTCAGACATAGAAACTGCTTGTGAAAAAGCAGAACAATCCTTGGAATCCCTTACCACTCTTAAGCGATAAACACCAGGCGTAACATCTTTAATATTGAGGGTATTGCTGCCCGAGACCGAATAATCATCTATCCATGCAGCCCCCTCATAGAATTGCCATTGGTATACATTACCACCATTGCCTCCGGTGGGTGGTGGCGTGGCATTGATTTCTCCGTTGTCATCTCCTTTGCAAGTGATTCTTTTGACAGAAAATGAGAAAACAAAATCGTCCGGTTGTTTTATTTCAATGCTGTTAATGGTAAAGCTATCTAAGCAGCCGTTGTTGTTTTTTACCGTTGCGGTATATATGCCCGGGCTTAAATCAGAAAAGTTAGCAGAGGTTTGAGGACCGAAATTTTGGGAGGTAGTGGTATTTACAATTGAGTAAAGATAATTGGCTGAACCACCCAAAGCTGATAAGTTTATTTTTCCATTGTTTTGTCCGAAGCATTTTACGTCTTCTTTAACCGAAACAGACAAGCCCAAAAAAGCAACTGAATTGAGTGTGAATGAATTTAAATACCCCGGGCATGAGGCGCGTGCGGCATCACGTATATCTACAGCGTAAGCACCGGAAGGTAAATCAGTAATACTCCAAGTGGTAGAAGTTGTACCAATATTGCTTCGCACCAACGAAGCACCTTGATACACATAATAATTGAAAATACCAGACCCATTCGCCACACCCGTAATGGATAGTGTGCCATTGCTAGGATTAGTGCAGTTAGGGCTTGTGCTTGCAATGGAGGCGGTTACACGAGTAGGTTGGCTAATAAGTATACTCGATGAGGTAATTGGGTCCATGCAATTGTCAGTTGCTGTAATCCGGTAATCAGTATTCGCAGGAAGGCCTCTAAACTCACCGGAATTTAAACTCGTTGGAAAAAAAACTCCGGCAGCTGGTAAAATGGTGAAGTCTATTTGAGCACCCGGTTTTCCCCCCGAAGTACTCACCGCGATGATCCCATCTGAGTTGCCCTCACATGATACATGCTGAACTACGGAGGGTGGATCGGAAAACGATAAATTACTGTGAAGGGTCACACTTACGAAGCCTTCACTACGGCATCCTGCTGATTCTTGGTTGGCAACTTGTATTCTATAATTACCTGCTTTTAAGCTATCAATAATAGCGGTTGTCCCCGAAAAATTTTCTGGAAGCCCAAATTGCTCGCTGCCTAAGATGGCAAAAGCTCGGTACGTATTGGTCGTACCGTTTGCAATGTTAAGAACAATCTCTCCTGTAAAAGAATTTTTGCAGGAGGGGGATGGTATCAGGCTCGCGATGGTGGGAGCTACTGGGGAAACATCTAATTGATTGCTTTCACTGTAACTACTTGTTTTTCCGCCCGCACTT
>Ga0209181_10010728_pt1 | contig 11846 bp, 7 predicted proteins | sample MAT05_FD_187208 | JGI IMG/M metagenome (GOLD analysis project Ga0209181, IMG submission 187208) | Freshwater microbial communities from Lake Fryxell liftoff mats and glacier meltwater in Antarctica - MAT-05 (SPAdes) (version 2) | ecosystem: Environmental > Aquatic > Freshwater > Ice > Liftoff... | reverse complement strand
TCTGCTACGGCTATGCAACTGATTGGGTTACTCCATCATCAACACCCATTTCAGATTGGCGTTGTCGCTTGAAAATGTCCGTCGACAAAGGCTTTGGCCATTGCCTTCGGGACTTCTGATTCGGCCAGGACGAGGTTCGCTCGGTTCTCCGCTACCTTGGCCTTCATGACTTGTTCCGAGGCAATTGCTTCCGAGCGGCGCTGTTCGGCCTGGGCGCGGGCCATGCGGACATCTGCCTCGGCTTGGTCCGCTCGGAGTCGGGCTCCGATGTTCTGTCCGACTTCGATGTGGGCAATATCGATCGATACGATCGTAAATGCCGTTTGATTATCGAGCCCGCGTTTGAGTACCGTTCTCGAAATCAAATTCGGGTTTTCTAAAACGACCAAATGCGTTTCGGAAGATCCGATCGAGCTGATAATGCTCTCTCCCACGCGCGCAATGACGGTTTCCTCGGTCGCACCGCCGATCAACTGTTCGAGATTCGTCCGAACCGTGACACGTGCTTTGACACGGAGCTCAATTCCGTTTCGAGCAATGGCAGAGAGGAACCCGCTGCCGCTGTGTTTCGGGTCAGGGCAATCGATCACACGCGGATGTACCGAAGTTCGAACCGCATCGAGAACGTCTCTTCCGGCTAGGTCGATGGCGGCAGCTCGGTCGAAATCCAGATCAATACCGGCTCGATGGGCCGCAATGATCGCGTTGATGACGTTCATCACGTTGCCTTCCGCGAGGTAGTGGGCTTCCAATCGCTGGGTGCTGATACCGTTAGTGCGATCGATGTCCAAACCCGCTTGTGCGGCCATGATCTTGGCATTCACAATGACTTGCGAACGGACTTGTCGAAAGTACATGCCGATCAAGCTGGACATGGTGACGTCCGCACCGCTGGTCTTTGCCTGCAGCCAAAGACTCCCAAAATTCCAAAAGACCACGACGCTGATCAAGCCTCCCACTAGGGCGGCAATAAGCAGACCGATCATGAGGAGCGATTGCATGTTGAAATCCTGGGCTGCCATAAAATTGCTCATAGGAAGTTTGGTCTGGTGAAACTAAGTTAAAAGTCGTTTTGTATAGTCCTATTGTGAACACAACTATCAGCGATTAGCAACAGGGGCTAGCCAGTTTTCCCTATCCAACCGCACCCGAGCGCCCGCGATCCGTCGAAAACGGCCGCCAATTGCCCTGGAGAAACGGCATAACTCGGGGTTCGGAAATCCACTCGAAACTGTTTTTCCGACATCCTTTCGACGGTCGCAGGCTCAGGCCCCGAGTTGTATCGAATTTGAACTTCCCCCTCTAGGATTTCGCCGACAGGAAAGTCCACCAACCAATTGGAATCGTCGGCGATCAGCCACGAACGAGCAAGCTCGGACAATGGCCCGATGACCACTTGCGATGATTCGGGCAAGATATCTGTTACATAGTAAGGGGAGCCCATCGCCACGCCGGTTCCTTTGCGTTGCCCAACCGTAAAGCCCTCGATGCCTGCATGAGCGCCAACGACGCGGCCGTCCGATGTGACAATATCGCCGGCGGTAGAAACCGACGACTTATCCCGCACAAACTGCGCATGAGCGCCAGAGGTGACGAAACAGATCTCTTGGCTATCTTTCTTGTCCGCCACGCGAAGTCCAATGTCCAATGCCATGCGTCGAATCTCGGATTTCTGAAATCCGCCGACCGGAAGTAGCATCCGAGGCAGCAGTGAGTGGCTGATACCGGTTAAGACGTAGGCTTGATCCTTGCCATCGTCCAAGCCTCGATGAAGCTCTGGCGGTTGCTCTGGATTACCCGACGGGAGCAAGCGAGCATAATGCCCGGTTGCCACGAACCTAGCACCCACCGCATCCGCGTAGTCAAACAATCGACCGAATTTTAACCAATTATTGCACTGGGCACATGGATTTGGCGTTCGGCCGTTTTGGTACTCGTCGACAAAGTATTCCACGATGCGTTTGAAGTCGGATTCCAAATCCAGAGCGTAGAAAGGGATGCCGAACTTGTCGGCTACACGCCTAGCATCGGCTGCGTCACTGGCACTGCAACAACCCTGCTTGTGATCCAATCTTCCTTGGAGAATGGGTAAGAGTGGATTTGGTTTTCCAGAATCCAGTTCGCAAGCCGCGCTGGACTCTTCGCCATGTCGCATGAATACGCCGATAACGTCATATTGCTGCTGGATCAATAAATGGGCTGCGACGCTGGAGTCAACTCCACCGCTCATCGCAAGCACGACACGTTCGCGCGACATAAAGGCTTGAATTTTGGGCAAAAAGGTACGGAGGCTGGTCCCATACTATAACGCCCCGGAGCCATTGTTCATCGAGAAGAATCGAGAAACCTTCGACGATTGAAAAAATCGGGGCGGATTGCGATTTGAATTCGCATCGATTCGCGTTATTCGCAGGTAAATTCAAAAGTGCTGTGGTGCCCGCCAGTACGACTTGGGCTGACTTTAAAACAAATAATTGAGCGGTATTGCCGTTAAACAAAAAAGATTCCCGGTATTGTTGTCGCCTTCCGCAGAGCGAAAGGCGACAGTAAGTCAATGTCCAATTCGGCCAAGAAGAACCGCCAAAGCCGTTTTGAACATAAGTCTGACATCGCCCGCAATCGTCCTCTTATCAGCGTATCTCAAATCCATTCGCATCCAATCCGAAAAGGATATCTTGCGGGATTTGGAAATCTGCCAAATGCAGGTCAAGCCTGGCTTGGTATCCAGCCGTCGGCGTTGCCAACCCTTGCACTTGGCATCTTCATTGCAAGGTAGCGGCCGTGGACCAACAATGGCCATGTCACCCACCAGCACGTTCCAAAGTTGCGGTAATTCGTCCAGCCCTGTCCTTCGAAGCACATTACCCAGTCGAGTAACTCTTGGGTCATGCTTCATTTTGAAGGCTGGACCGTCTCGCTCATTCAACTGCTGTAGTTTTCCCTTGAGCTCTTCGGCATCGACCACCATCGTTCGCAACTTGTACATGGCAAAAACGTTGCCAAATTGCCCTGTTCGCAACTGTCGAAAAAAGACCGGCCCCTTGGAGGTCAGCTTGATGGCAATCACGGCCATCAAAATGATTGGCAATGCAAAGGCGAGACCAATCAAAGCGCCGCTAATATCCATGCAGCGTTTCCAAACGGGATACTTGCTACAGATGTGAGTCGTGGCAACCGTACTTGTGTTGACTAACTTTACACCACCGCGGCGATTTTGAGAGTCATCATCGGCTCGAATCACCCTGCTCATTTTGTGCGCAGATATAGACAAGGAAACTGCATTTCTTTGAGCTGGGATGGAGGTCTCCACAACGGTATCGTCGTTGCTTGATTCATTGTCATATAGGACTTCCGAATCGGAATCCAAAGACGGATTTGCATTATCATCCGCCGTACGACCGCTTTCCCTGCCGGAATAAGTGAATACCTCAGCATCGAAGCTCCAGCCATTCCGGGTGGCTGAGCGGATAATGGAATTGAGCACGACTCGAGCTCCATGCATTTCCGTCATTGGAAGCATCACTCCCAGTCCACCTTTGAGCAGAAGTCCCTTTTCGTCGGTTAGACGCAATCGCTTGTGAAGTAGCTTGGCAAAGAGACATAGCTGGCTTCTAGATTCCTTGCCCGATTCGTGTTTGAGTTGTATGACAATCATCGAAAAATACTGGTTGTGACGATCACACCGCATCCGTTCCTTGGTGAGCAACAGCTCCATGGCCTTTGGTGAAAGCAGCAACGGAGTGGGCGATTTTCTTTGCCTCTTCATTGCTGCGCTTAGGGAATCAGACATTTTTCATCCTGTTGAAAGTCATGAGTCTTCATTCTTCATTCTTCAGGGTGTAACCTGTCTCCGCTTGGTTCACGTTATGTAGCAGAGAAATTGCCTGAATGTCGACCGTTGTTTATCATCGCCTGGGAAGAAAAAAATGCGAGTGACATTCGTTTGGAAATTTAGAAAAACCTAATTGATCCAGGGATTTCGGTCGACCACACGTTGAATAAGAGGCTATGATCAAATTCGCCAGGAGCCCAGCATTGTCGCCTTTTGATCCGCAAAAGTGCGTTAACGAGGCGCACTTTCGCGGAGCGAAAGGCGACATTAGTTAGGCAACCGACTTAACCGACAGACGTTGAGGGTACGCTGTGTGTCGTCCCTAACTCTCCGCATCCAAGGTGGCGTCGTTGGCGGTGCCAGTCATTTCCGTGCCACCCCCGCCTCGCGAACGAACGGCAGACATAAAGCTGTCTGGCAGACGCATCACCCAAAGCACAACGACCCAAAGCATACTGACGACGGCCAAAAGAGCCAAGAGGGCGACGACTCCTTCTCGGATCAGCCTGGTAACCATGGACGCCACGGGGGCCGTAATCGAATCTGCTCGCTCTTGTACCAGCACCCAAAGGCCCGTGCGTTCACGCGATTCGGAAACTCTCCGCGAAATATCGACTCGTTGCATGGCAGCGATCCATTTGCCGCCGAATTCGTGGCCTCTAGGTTCCTTGGAGACAGGATCGACGTAGTCAAGTGTCCCCCCATCCTTCATCGTTTTAAGCACCTCAGGATCGATTTGGAATTGGCTCCCTTGCTCGTCGAGTGAGGCATTTCCTCCCACCAATTTTTGGAAAATGGGGTGTTGCAGCAGTGTTCCTTCTTGAGCCCCTTCGTGTCCATCCACCAAGACGGCGAAACGACTCTTTTGATTTTGTGTCCCCTCCGGTGCTTCTTTGTCCTCTTTCTCGGCGAGCAACTCAAAATCACCTAAGTTGATGGTCAGCACAAGCAAACCCTCAACATCTTCCGTTTCCACTTTTTTGCTATCGCTTGGTTCTTTGTCTATATTATCTGCAATGTCTTTTTCATCTTTCTCTTCTTTGACTTCGACTTCACGGTTCACTGAAATCGGTGTGGAAACAGCGATCTTATTTCTCTTCGTGGTCTTCGATTTGAATGGTACGCTGACTTGCGACGAGGTTGTACGAGGGATGTTGCGGCGGCGTGTTTTTTCGTCTAGATCACTCGATTGGCCAGTAAAATAACTGCGATATGCGACATTGGAGCCGATTGGGTTTGCAACCCGATCGGATGTAAAGGCACCGGCCAAAATGGTCCCAAACCGATCCGTAATAAACATGCTGTCAAAACGAGCTGGCTTTTGCGAATTGCCAATCTGCGATTTTATTTCCGTCAGACGTTTTTCAAGGTAGTCCTCCAATTCTATCCGTCTTGCGAGAGCCCCAAGTCGTGCTTGGCTTTCAGGCGGCGTTCGATCGGTAGCTAGGTCATGCAACAGATCATCACCCGCTTCGTCCACGCATGCTACGAAACGCGACTCTAGGTCCGATCGACGTGCATCTTCCTCGATCAACTTGAAAAGCGAGGCCATCTCCGATTCGAGAGTTCTGGCGGCAAACTGGGCGGCAAACAGGTTGCTTTGCAATGCCCATTTTCGCAGCCCTTCGGACGACTCCGTTTCGGCCAACAATACACCGCGCCGAGCAAACAACGCCATCACAGCCAGTAACAAAATCGGACCGACTATGCCTAGCAACATGAGCGGTCGACGCAAACGGGCCATCTGGCGGCGCTCAATCGCGGCTAGAACCAACTGCACGTTTGCAAAACGATCTTCGGGCTTCTTTGCAATGCAGCGATCGACAATGGCTACCAGCCAACGATCCATGCCGCGAACTCGATGGTGAGCCCGTGGGAAGTGGCTTTTGAAAATAGTATCGCGATAGCGTTTGAGTCGCTCAGGCAGGCTGGCCGCGGTATCTAGCGTCGTAACCGTGTCGGGCGTTTTGTAGGGCGGGCTACCGACGATCATGCAATAGAAAATCGCACCCAGTGCATACACATCCCATCGCGCGTCGGGTACAGCGTTGAGATCGGCTTGCTCTGGAGCCATGTAGAAAAGCGTGCCGAGCGAAGGAGTCTGTTCGTTGGACAAACGGCTTTGTCCAAAGTCAGCCAAACGCGGCAACCAGTCTTGATCCAACAGCACGTTGGCCGGCTTGAGATCGCAATGCAGTACCCCTTTTCCATGCGAGTGATTTAGTCCCATTGCAATATCGGAGAAAAGTTCGACTGCCTTCGAGGGCGCCATCGGGCCGCGGGCGCGGATCAAATCGTCGAGCGAACCGTTTTCTAAATACTCCATCACGTAGTAAGGCGGCTCTGCGTCCCAACCCACCTCGAGCACTTGGACAATAAAACGATTGCCAGCCATGCTCACCAGGTTTTTGACTTCGCGAGTCAAAGACGACCAGTTGACGCCAGAACGGTGCAAATAGAATTTGATGGCGACCGTGCGACCCGTGTTCAAATTGTTGCCAACCCAAACTTGCCCGAACGCTCCTTGCCCTAACAGCCGGTCCAGCCGATAGCCGGGCACCTGGGCTGGTGGAACCGTCGCGCGCAGACTGAGCTCTTCGGCACGCATTTGCTCGCCGACAGTTTGGTTGAGAGTGTTATCCATGGGATTGGGACTAGATACGAGCGTCAAGGCAAAGCGCGAAAAGTCGTGTTGGAATTTTCACAAGACTTACGAAAGGCATCAAATTCGACACGTGTGCCCTACCAGTTTAAGCAAAAACAATCGAATCGTCCCCCCTAAGATTACCGGATTCGTGAGAATTCAGACGAAGCTCGAACTAGTGCCACGTTTGCTGCGGTTCGGAACTCGATGAGCCCTATCCGCGGACGGAAACGGGGACCGGCGTGCTTTTCGTTAACGATTCGATGATTTGCGTCGTATCTACCCCGTCGCCTATCGCGCGATGGTTCACGATAATTCGGTGACGAAGAACCGGGATCGCAACCGCCATCAAATCGTCCAAAATGGGTGCCGACCGACCTTCCAGCAGCGCCCGAGCCTTGGCCGCCAGCACCAAATTCTGGCTTCCCCGCGGCCCCGCACCAAAAGCCACGTAGTCATCAATCCTTTTGTTGCCGTTTCCGGGGCGTGTGCCGGAACACATGGATACGGCAAAGTCAGCAATATGATCCGGGACCGGCACACTTCGAACCGCCAATCGCATCTCAAGAAATGCTTCGCGGGTTAGTTTGCTTTCAGGCATTGAGGTTTCGTTGCCAGTGGTCTTCATCACAATCTCTTTTTCTTGCGCATGGGTCGGATATCCGATATGGATCTCCATCATGAATCGGTCGAGCTGGGCTTCAGGCAATGGGTACGTTCCCTCTTGCTCAATCGGATTCTGAGTTGCAACGACTAGAAACGGTTCTTCCAACGGGTACGATTCCCCACCGACTGTGACATGCCTTTCCGCCATAGCTTCCAGCAAAGCACTCTGCGTCTTGGGGGATGCGCGATTGATTTCGTCGGCTAAGACCAAATTCGCAAAGACTGGTCCTTTGCGAAATTGCATGCTCATTTCGTTCGTTTGAAGATCTCGTCCAAGCAACTCGTAGCCCGTGATGTCGCTGGGCATCAAGTCGGGTGTGAATTGGATGCGAGAAAATTTCCAATGAAAAGCACTGGCCAGACTTTTGACCATGAGTGTCTTTGCTAGTCCTGGTGCCCCCACCAAGAGCGCATGCGAGCCTGACAATGCGCAAACAAGCAACTGGTCGAGAACTAAGTCTTGTCCGACGATCGATTGCTTTAGAATTTTTCGAAGTTGAGGGATCTGGGCAACAAATGCATCGGCGGACGAGGCGGTATTCAAGGCGCATGCTTTCTCAGAGGTCGAACTCTAGCGAGTATTATTGATCGAAACTTCGACCTGCAATTGTAACCTCTGGGCAGCCAACTCGATATCGCTTGCATCGATCGCGATCCAAACGGAAATGGACCTGAAATCCGACCTAGCCATGGGGTTTGGGGAACGCATTTGGGCAGCCCCAACCACTCGATCGATCCGAACAACGCGCCCCATGAGCGTCCTTGCTAATGCAGAGGAACGAATTTCCGCAACATCGTCGATAGCAATACTGGCAACGTCCGATTCGTGCACTTCCGCTACGCAAACCATCTCGCTCAGATCCGCCAACTCAAACAACGGGAGCTGGGCTGTCCGTTCCCCTACCTCAACATTCACGCTCACAACCACTCCATCGAACGGAGAGACGATGTTGGACTGCTCGAGTTGCAATTTCAGGATATCGATTTGTTTTTCTAAGCTTGCAATCGGTGTCGCCTGATCCACCAGCTTCCGCGACTCTTGGGCCGCCCCCACGGATCTTTGGCTTTGCGCCATTTGCAATTGAGACAATTCGACAGCTTGTTGAGCTGCTAACTGAGATTGCTCGTTGACGGAAGAAATCCTAGTGAGCTCGTTTCTCTTCGATTCCAACTCGATGGTTCCGATGGCCGCGCGCGTTAGCGGCGACTCGCGAAGACTTTGAAGCGAGGAAATCTGGCGGCCAAGCGATTCCACCTGTTCACCACCTTTTTTTGCCATGGCCAGTTGGGCGTTTGCCTGGGTTAGCAGTTGAGTTGCCGACTGCAGCTTGAGGCCTGCAGCGTCAATCGCTAAGTCCGCTTCCTGCTGCTTGGCTTGACGCAATGCCCGTGCCTCGTCCAGTCTAAGGACGGCCGCCTCAAGTTCTAAAGCTCGCAATTGCTGGCTCTGTAAGACAATTAACGGTTGAAGTTTTCGAACCTTCTGTCCCGCCTGTACCAGCACCTGTTCCACTCGATCGCCTGGCAGCGCACTCAAACGAATCAATCCTTTGGCGGGTTGGATTCTCCCCTGCGCCAAAACCTGATTCGGCTTGGGTTTGTCATTCAACGTCACTTCCCGATGTCGTAACGCTGGCCTTGACGTTAGCCGAGGAGAGGGACCACAACCGCCAAGTACAACCAACATGGTCATGGCTACGAATCCCCGTAAATGTTTTGCGCTCGAGGACCTAGCAAAACAGTGCGTCATCATCATCCTTGGGATTGGTAAAGCCTGCCCAATCGGCAAACGGAATAAAATCGGAGCTGCGAATCAACCCTAGAATAGATTACACTGCAAAGCTGGCGTGGGCGATTTCAACACCTTATTATTTTCGAATTCAAGCAGAGGAAATCGATATAATGCTGCCCGGAAGCGTGCAACGAGCGACACTTTTCGATCCAAGCACTCGAATTCGGATGGCCCAGCATGTTACGCCCTCCATTCGTGCCACCAATCTCCGCCACTACTTCGGTTCCGGAGAACTGCGAAAACAAGTTCTCTACGACAATAATCTAACCGTTTTTCCGGGCGAAATTATCATTATGACCGGACCAAGCGGTTCGGGAAAAACGACTCTTCTGACCCTGATCGGAGCCCTGCGGGCTGTCCAAGACGGCAAACTCTCCGTCTTGGGGCAAGATTTGCAAGGGGCCAGCCGAAGCCAGTTGGTCCAGTTCCGGCGACAAGTTGGCTTCATATTTCAAGCCCATAATCTGTTCGATTCGCTCAACGCCACGCAAAACGTTCGAATGTCCCTTGAGCTAACGCGGCCAGGGAGCTCCATTCGCGAAAACACCAAAACCGCTAAGGAAATGCTTGACAAGGTTGGACTATCCAACCGAACAAGCCACAAACCTAGACAATTGTCTGGAGGACAAAAACAACGTGTGGCTATTGCTCGCGGACTTGTCCATTGCCCCAAGCTTGTACTTGCCGATGAACCAACGGCTGCCCTGGACGAACAGAGCGGCCGGACCGTCGTTGAACTTTTGCAACGCATGGCAACGGAAAACGAAACCACCATCTTGATCGTGACACACGATAATCGAATTCTCGACGTGGCCGATCGAATCATTACCCTCGTCGATGGCCAAATCCGAAGCGACGCACTTGTAAAAGAAGCTGGCATCATCACGCAAATGCTGGCTAAGTGCGGCGTCTTTGAACGGGTGACGCCCCGCACGCTGACCAGGATCGCGGATGAAATGACGATCGAAAGTCTACCCCCCGGCAAACAAATCATCCGAGAAAACGATCCTGGAGATCGATTCTTTTTGATTCGTGAAGGGAGCGTGGTGGTTAAACGAGGTTCACCGGAGAAAGAGGTGGCCATTCTTAAGACCGGGGACTTTTTTGGTGAAACCGCTTTGCTGACCGGCCAACCCAGAAATGCAAGCGTCTATACCCTTGATGAGACACTCCTTTGTTCGCTTAGCAAGGCGAGTTTTCAGTCCGCCATGGCCGAGTCGGCTACACTCGAAACAGAAATCCGAGAAGCATACTTCGAACGAAAGTAGTTTTGCCACTCACTTGGTTCGTTCAAAAGACCAAGTACAAGAACAGTCCCAGCCCCAAGCATACCAACGCGAAACCATCGGCTCGCGTCAAGCGATCGCTGCGGGAATGCCGTCGTAGGTATTGAAAAATCGCGCCCGTACCACAACCGAAACGGCAATACGCCATCGGGACTCTCAGCGATGCGATAATCCCAATCACAGCAACGCAAAGGGTTGGCCATGCAGCCGATCGCCACGCATAAGCATCAAACGGCTCGATATCCACCAAGCTAAATGGCAATTGCAAAATACTTACCAAAACAACCCAGGCGATCAAGGCCGGTCGAATCCAAAGCAACAACCTCCCAAGCCTGCGCGGCATCGGCTTTCTTTGCTTCCATCTTCGTGGCAGCAACTGTTGTACCGCCCCGTGTGGACAAAGATGCGAACAGTAAACATTACTGCGAGCAACGATCGGCAACGTGATCGCAGCGACCGCTAACACAACCAGCCCGATTGCGTTTTGCCAGGGCACGCCGCTTTCAGCCCAGCCTGCGAACATCCCCATCGACAATAAATCGCCATTGATCAGACCAAGATACACGATGACACCGATCTGAAACGACACACGGAACCCTTTGTGCCCTCGAAGCCCAGTAAGACCAATGATCAGTCCAAACACGACAATGAGAACGGTACTGAGGTTGCGCCACAGACTAGCCTCGTTCGCCCTCCGCGTCGATTTTTCTGCAGATTGCACGGACTCATACGCTGCTACAGCCACGACCAGTCCTTGTGCAACAGCCAAGCTCGTCATCGTCGCCCCTGATACGCCTTCGATTCCGGCTTGCTTGATATCTAGCTGGCTCCACTGGTTGAGAGTGTATTTCTTCAATATCTTTTCAAACCCGACGTCTCCCTTCACGTAGCCGACGTAAGGTTCATTGTCAAAGCTTGCTGCGATCGCAATACCGACAATTGTTCCATCAGGTGCAAACGCGATGTGACTTTCCGTGGGGCCTTGGTAACCGATGATTTCGTCCGAAGCAGGTGAGGTCCTGAGGACCATACCGCAGTCTTGCGACGTAGCATCATAGACATGCCAAAGTGATGGACTGGAACTGCCTTGCTCGATTCGAATCGCAAGCGGGAAAAATTTCTTGACGTCAACCAGTTCGAGGGGTTTGGGAAATTTTGTCGAAACCTCCGTCGCACCCAAACGTTTTTGAATTCCTTGGACCATCGCAAAACCCGTGAGCGTTGCTCCCGCAACACCGTCGATATCCATCCTGGACGCAGCCTCTGTCCAAGACTGACCGACCCAGGAATGAAAGAACTGCGGATTCTTAAGAATCAGCTCGACGTGATCGCGAGTATCTCGACTAGTCAATAAACGGATCCCAACAATACGATCGCGAGTGTCGAACGCGATCAGCAGATTCGTTGGCCCTGAGAAGCCTAGAAACCGATCGCTGTCTGGTGCTGTTTGAATTACGTAGCCTAGCGACTCGCCGTTACCTGTGAGGACCTGTCGGCCCCCATGGCGTTCCGACTCGCCCCACGCTGCTGCATTAGGGTAGAGTTCGCTAACACGGGTCAGTTCGACATTGGAAAGCGATCTTGTGCGATCCGTACTCAACAGACGATCGTGTTGAAGATGCATGA
>Ga0209181_10010725_pt1 | contig 11851 bp, 8 predicted proteins | sample MAT05_FD_187208 | JGI IMG/M metagenome (GOLD analysis project Ga0209181, IMG submission 187208) | Freshwater microbial communities from Lake Fryxell liftoff mats and glacier meltwater in Antarctica - MAT-05 (SPAdes) (version 2) | ecosystem: Environmental > Aquatic > Freshwater > Ice > Liftoff... | reverse complement strand
GGATGGTGGTGCCGGGCGAGACGATATTTATGCGTTCTCTAAAAATGCTTCACCCGTCGAAATTTATGTTTTTGACACCCAAACGTTAAAGCCCATCAGCGGAGCTGCTGTGCTCAATTCGCTTACGAACCTGGCCCTAACCACTAGTTCTGAGGGTATTGTTGCTTTCGACATGCGTCATGCGGAATGCGCCGACTTTTCTACGGCTAAAAAAGGTTACGAAGCGACGGTAAAAACGGGTTGCACCGGAAATGAAAGCGAGGTGCACGGTCAAATCACACGCATAGAAATCGGCTTGAATAAACTTGGAAACTTCAGTGTACAAGGCTTGGTTTTTGATATGCGGGATGGTTTTCCTGCCAATGGCGCAAAAATGATTTTGACCAATGATTGTGGTAAAATCGCCTCCGAACCCATCATTACGGGCCCCGATGGCAGGTTCAAATTCAAACTCGACAAGAATTGTTGTTACACCCTCCGCGCCGTGCAGGATGGGTTTATTGCGGGCGTAGCGGAAGGGATTTGCACCAAAAATCTGACACAAAATCCAGCATTTAAGGTAAACTTAAACCTTGAGCCTTACCGTGATGCGGAAGGATTCATTGTAGATATTCCAGAAAAAAAAATCGCACAGGCTGGGCCGAGTTACAACGATCTTACGGGCCTGTATGAAAACCCGGATGGCGCTCCCGCTACCTTTGATTTGGGTGATGGCCTCTCCGTTCGCGACGGTGTGCTTTACGACAATGGAGCTCCAAGCCAACCCAGCGAAAGCATCTGGGAACGTGGTGCCGAAGGCTTCTTGATCAATTTATATTACGATTTTAATGCGAACAACCCAAGTGAAGCCTCTTTCCCGGAACTTAAAAAGCTACTGAAAACCCTTCGGCAAAATCCTGATTTTCAGGTTGAAATCGCCTCTTATACCGATGCACGTGGTTCAGACGAATACAACCTCAACCTCTCTCAGCGTAGAGCCGACTCGGTGGTGGAATGGCTGGTCAAACAAGGCGTCACACGCGAACGGCTCACGCCACACGGCTATGGAGAAACCAAACTGGTAAATAAATGTGGAAACGGTGTACAATGCGAAGAATCAGAACATCAGCTCAATCGCCGCACAGAATTTCTAATCATTGGTACCAGCGGAATTAGTAATTCTAAGCCACAGTCAAAGCCTAGAACAGCACCTTGCGAAGGCTGCCCTTTTTAGTGATAGACTCCATCACCCCATCACTTCATCACCCCATCACCCCATCACCCCATCACCCCATCACCCCATCACCCCATCACTTCATCACCTCATCACTTCATCACCCCATCACCCCATCACCCCATCACTTCATCACTCCATCACCCCATCGCTCCATCAAAATTCCCAATACCGCGACAATCCCTGCTCCTTAGCCAACACAGCTGTTGGCCGAAACCCCCAAATATGTTCCAATAATTCTTGAGCATCACGGCGGAATTCGATAAAATAATCTTCATGGAGTTTTTTAGCTTTTCCTAAAATAGTAGCGGTGCGCTTCACCACATAAGGTGCCAGGGTGTCACTGCGCCTTTCGGGAAATTTTCGCAGCATGTCATGATGTAGCCTCATGCCTTCGGCAAGCATAAAAATCGTAAGCGAAACCTCCCCGGATTTATCTTTTGTTGCCAAAACATGCTCATTAATCCGGGCATTCCAGTGGCGTAGATCCAGAAGCAGATACCCCGGGGTGTTGTGGGCAGAGGCGGCAGATTTAGCGAGGTACTTTGCTATTTCCTCCCGAAGTGCTGAAGCACGGTCATCGCGGGTTTCACCGGCTTCAAGGAGTTCAAAAACTAACCTGCGCACGAGTTTCTGGTCTTTTGCTACCAGACGCAACAGTATTTTATCCTTTTCGGCTACCGGCATTCTGGCGATTGCGGCTTTGAGTTGTTCGTCGAGTTTGGGCATGGCGAGCAATTTTGTAGGGCTAAAGATCGGAATTTCTTCCTTTGCCCTGCTCTTCCCTAAGCAATAAGCCTGTTTTATTATCCTCCATAGGTCGGTTTTCGCCCTTTAACCAAACCTTTTTGGCAAAAATCCGTTCGGACAAATCGATAGTTACCAAAAAACCAATAAACCAATAATGCATGGCTATAGGAATTGACGACATGGCGTTTTACGCGCCCAATCATTATCTTGACATTCGCACCCTAGCGGAAAAACGGGAAATCCCTTACGAAAAGCTGTCTCAAGGCCTAGGACTCTATAAAATGGCCGTGTGTGATGTCCACGAGGATGCAGCTACCATGGCTGCTGAAGCGATCTCGGAACTGATTGAGCGCAACAACCTAAATCCCCGCCAAATCGGGAGGATTTACCTGGGCACCGAAAGTGCACTGGATATGTCAAAACCCACAGGTACCTACGCGGTAGAAATGCTGGTGCAGCGCTTGGGTACACGTTACGGCGCCGATTGTTTCCGACATTGTGATGTGTTGGATATGACCTTTGCCTGTATCGCTGCCGTGGATGCCCTCCAAAACACCCTCGATTGGGTGGCTGCTGATCGCACTCGTATTGGAATCGTAGTGGCCAGCGATATTGCCAAATACGAACTCCAGAGTACAGGTGAGTATACACAGGGCGCAGGAGCGGTAGCGATGCTGGTTAAGAACGCGCCCCGGCTGTTGGCCATTCGTCCACTATTTGGTATTGCGATGGAGAGTGTTCATGATTTTTTCAAACCTCGCCGGGAGCGTTTTTCAGAAACCCCGGTTTTTGATGGTCAATACTCCAACCTGTGTTACCAGAATCGCATGACCGAGGCTTTGGCAGATTTCCGCCGTAAAGCCGTGGCTGCCAAGTTGTTCCGTGAAGATCAATATCTGGCACTTTCTGAACGCTGGGCACGCATGGCTTTTCACCTGCCTTATGCTTTTCATGCAAAACGGATGTTCGTGGAGGAGTTCGTAGACGAACGGAAACGCAAAGGAGTTTGGGAAGCAGATGTTGCAAAATTTGGCTTTGCGGAGCCCATTGCAACACAATTTGGCGATGCGAAATCTTTGGGCAAAGCTCAAGCCGGTTTTTTAAAAACAGTATCAGAATCAACACTTTACCAGCGTTTTGTAAAAGATAAACTTGAACGCGCCCAACGGGCTAGTCAGGATACAGGCAATTTGTATACCGCGTCTATTTTCTTGGCTTTAATGAGTTCGCTCGAATGCGATGCCAAGGAGCATTCCCCGATCGCAGGAAAGCGAATTGGATTCGTAGCCTATGGGAGTGGCTCCAAAGCGAAGGTTTTTGAGGCCGTGGTACAAAAAGGTTGGGAGGCTGTTGCGAGCCGTTTTGGGGTTTTTGAAAAGTTGAATAACCGTCGTGTCCTAGATTATGACCAGTACGAATTGTTACATACAGGCGAGCAACAACGATCGGTATTCAAAGATGAAAACCGTTGGGGATTGGAACGTATCGGTCAGGAAGGGGTGACGCTGGGAGCGCGGTATTACGGGGTGTAGGCTATTGTACAACGACCTTCCGAACTGCGACACCCAACACGCCATGGATGTGAAGCGAATACATTCCTTTTGAGAAATTTTTTGTTGAAATCATGAAAATGGTGGCAGGACTCCAAGTCATGCCACCATTTTCATGATTGCGCTCGTATAGAATACGGCCGGACGAGTCAATCAGCTGAATTTTAAGTATATCTCCCGCTTCGGGCACTTGAATATTTAAATAATCCCCGGCAGGGTTTGGGTAAACAGCAATTTGACTATCCCAATTCGTATCAAAAATGACTGAGGTGCAACCCTGAAAATCAGTTGCTAGAGCAGTTTTTAGTACACCATTTTCACTCCACCAGTTTTGCCACTCCCCACCTGAATCTGTGTGCCAATCCCGTAGGTCAAACGTATTTGAACCATTAGGCGTACCTTTTATTTTGCATACTTTCACGGCCTGACTGTCTCGAACCCAGTGGAGTGGGGTAGAGGGGGAGCATATTTCTGGAGCAAAAGGCAAGGTGCAATTGACTTGCAAAAAGTAAGCAAAATCGGGCGAATTCTGCCCACCAAAAACCCGTGCTATCCCAACCGTATCTATACAAACGGCTGTGTATTCTTCAGATGCAATCCCGCGAAAGCGTGTACCTGTAGATTGCGTAAGCCGGGCAAGAAAGGCAAAATGCCTGCCGCGGCGGTCAGGATCGTCATAGTGGGTATCTGTAATCGTGTTTTTGAGCAAAGGGTAGTCGAGAAAATCGGCATTCCCGATATCAACCTTAGGATTAAAAGGGTTGGCCAAGGCTTCAGCGGAGGTGATGGTTCCATTTGCCGCCCTGAAATAGGCCTCCCCCAACACAGCCATTCCAGCACTTGTACCACCTATCACCGCCTTTTTTTCGTGAATAAGGTAGCGAATGGCATCTTCCACGGGTTTATCTTTCCAAAAATTGACATAATTAGTCTGGTCGCCACCCGCAATCCAAAGTGCTTCAGCATTGCGAATTTGCCGCAAGATATAAGGATCCAGGGCAGATGCGGCATTGGGCAACAAAATGGTTTCTACCGAATTAACTGGTATGCCAAGGTCACTGTAAAAATAATCATTGTAGCCATCAGAACCACTGGCACGAATGACCACAACATCGCCCCCACTAGCTCGCTGTAAAAACCAGCGCATAGCATTATCATCTTCCGTAGCACCGCCCATTAAGCACACACCACCTTGCGGAATAGGCTGTACATCAGAAGTGTCGCCCTTAAAATAAGACGTAAAGGCTTGAGCGAATAAGAACTGTGGCAGCAGGAGCAAAAAGGAGAGCTGTTTCATGTCATGATCGTTAGTTGTACTCAAAATCCATTATTTCATATGTGGCTGCAAGGTTATCAACTCTGATGTCTAAGCGCAGCTTTTTCAAGGTACTTTTTGATAAAAAAGACAACGGGCGACCAATTTTGGCCACCCGTTGCAATGTTTAGGAACGCGACAATAATAACGTAGTCATTTTAGGTTGCGTTCCTTAAAGAAAAACGAAATGGATTAGGATTTGCCCGCATCCAATTCATCTTGCCATTTTTTAAGTTCATCCCACTTGCCCTCATCCGCAAGACCCGCTTGCTGAGCCCAAGTGCCAGGATCATGGATTTGAAAAGTCGGTCCAGCTGCGATAAGGATTTCCTGGAGGTGGTCAGCAGAGGTTTCCGAGAGCGCCTTCCAAGTTTTAATGCCCGCATTATGGAGCAATTCCTCAATTTTCGGACCGATGCCCTCTACTATTTTTAAATCATCTGATTTCCACTTTTTACCGGCAAACATGAAACTGGTTGCGGCTACTGCTACAGCGGCTTTTTTAACTGATCCAGCAGCACTACTGGCAGCCTGCTCGCGAAGTGCCATGCGCTCTCCTTCGCACATCATTAGATCGCTTTTCAATTTCCGAATTTGTTCACTCTTCGTTTCGCTGTCGGACTCTACAGCAGAAAGTTTCATACGTATGTTGGTCAAATCTTCAGTGAGTGTACTAACGCGTCCACTAAGTTCGGCTACTTGATCGCGCAACCAGCCTACTTTGTAATAGGCACGGGCGGCAAGCCAACCGAGGAGGAATGGGATAAGACAGAGGGCAAGTGCAGTGGGGAGATTATCCCAGATGCTGCAATTCAATAGAATATGTGAAAGCATGGCTAGTTTTATTTTGAATGTTTAACGGTTGGCAGTGATGACAGCGCGGCGGTTTTGCTGGCGGCCTTCTTCGGTGTCGTTAGAAGACGCAGGCTCGGATTCACCTTTAGATTGCGTACTGATACGAGAAGCAGCTATACCATTGGCGGCCAGGGTTTTGGCCACAGTTTTGGCGCGCGAAAGGCCGAGTGCGATGTTTTCCTCGTCCGTACCCACGTTGTCTGTATGACCCGTGACCACGAAGGTAACGTTGTCAGCTTTGTGCTTCTCGCAGAGGTCTTTCAGATAAGCATCCACTTTCGGGTCGCTTTCCTTTTCTGTCGAATTGTAAGGGAAGAGTAGAATCACATCTTTGTCTGATTCAATAATAGCACTATCCTCTTTCTTAAGTATCATTTTAAGCCAAGAGAATCCTGCGCTTTCTTTTGGACTGCCACCTTCTGCCAGGCCGTCATCTACCAGTTTGGCAGATAATTTCACGCGATTGGCTGGAAATTCAGGAGCCAGCATATCGCGGATAGCAGCGGCACGGGCTAAAGCAAGTTTTTCACCATTGGCTTCATTAGCTCTGTAATAGCCAGTAACCATTAAGGTGTCGCCTTGACCACCCTTAGCGAGCAGGGCTTTCTTCCAGTCGGGGAATTTTGCATCAGCAACGGGCTTGTCAGCGTTCCAATTAAAAAGAGGGACGCCGGAAGTTCCCGTGGCAGGAGTAGCAGCTGAGGTGTCATCGCAACAGTGGCATACATTGCAATGCCAGTAGTTGATGCACCAAGCTGTGTAGCCCGCGAAAAGCAGGCCGATAAGCCATAGTGGAATTTTCATGTGAAATTGATTTTACGTTTTGTACTGTTTTGTTTTGACAAAAGTCTGAAACAAAAAACATTACAAGTACAATTTCCACAAAAACTTTTTTTTAAATTTAATCACAGGGTTTTAACCGAAAAAAAGCCCTCCCGAATCTAAGAATCGGGAGGGCCAAAAAAAGTCAGATTCGCCGGATCTACTTCTCGTCGTAGTTGAAAGGCAAAAGTTTTGCGTCTTTAACTGTCGAAAGGGTCATCAATGTTTTCAGACGTTCAATTTCTTCGATCTGGCTGATCGTCTTGAAGAGCAATTGCTCATAAGTTGGGATGTCCTTGCAAATGATCTTCATCAGGAAGTCTGCTTCACCAGTAATAATGTAGCATTCGGTCACTTCATCGATCTTTCCAATTTTCTCCAGAAAGCTGTTAAGGGCATTTTCCCGTTTCCAGGCCAAAGACACTAGTACAAAAGTTTTGACATTCAGCCCCATTTGTGTAGGGTTCACGTGAGCATGGTAGCTCTGAATGATATCGCTCTGTTCCAATTTCTTCACGCGCTCCAAAGTTGGAGCAGGCGAGAGGCCAATTTTTTTAGAAAGGTCGAGGTTTGTGATCTTGCTGTTCTCTTGCAAGATTTTCAGGATCTTCAAATCAATTTTATCCAATTTCTCAGACATAACACGTAGTTTGGTTGTGAAATATTATTTCGGCTCAAAAAGTTGGGCAAAGGTAGCGTGTGACAAAATGATTTGCAAGAAATATGAGGTCAAACCTCCGTAAGTTTTGTTAATAAACCGTTTTTGTCATGTAGTGGCATGAAAATGAAAGGGTTCGGTGGGAAGAGTTGGGTGTTTTGCCAACAATTATTTCCCAAAATCGTGAAATCCAGACAATCTCACGGCTTCGGAGTGAAAAGTCTGATCCAAGGTTAAAATTGCCAAATAAAAAAAGGGGCATAGCGGTTTGGGGTGTTGGATCAGCTGCACAAGGGGGCATGGCATCAAACTTTTGCGCATTTTTGGCAAACATCCATAATGACGGTCAGGGCAAACAGGGAAGTAGTGTACTTTTCGGAGAATATTTTTGTTCAATAAAAACTTCCCAAAATGAAACACCTAATTCTTTTTTGCCTGACGCTTTGCTCCTTTTTGCCCGTTCTGCCTGCTCAAGGCTTAGACTTCGCCCCAGTGGGTGCAAAATGGTATTACAGCGAATTGAACTTTGCTTTAAAAGTGATCCCCCATACGATTGAATCAGTTTCTAAAGAGAATTATCAGGGAAAATGGTGCAGCAAACTTATGCCATCTTCATTCGGATCAATTGACATCCCGACTCGCGTCTACACCGAAAACGATACCGTTTACTATTTTAGCCCCAGTTCCAACCAGTTTGAAATGCTGTACGACTTTACAGCCGAAGTGGGAGATCGGTGGATAATTGGAGGCTTTCCGGCTTTCATTTCTGACTACCCTACCGCCGATACCATAACCGTAGATTCCATCAGCAGTATGGTAGTGGGCGGGGATACCCTGAAGGTTTGGCACATCAGCAACACTATTTGGTATGACTGGGGAGATATTATCATTGAAAAAATGGGGAACGACAAGCTTTTCATGCCGAAGTTTGGGCTGGTTGAAGCCTACATCTGGGGGCTTCGATGTTTTGAAAGCCCAAGCGAAGCCTACCACCTTGTACCATACCCTTGCGACACTACCTACTCCACCATCTCCACGACGCTCGCCCCGAATGAGTCGGCTGGCTTTGAAGTAGTGCCCAACCCAGCACATTCGACTTTCACCGTAAGCGGCCCATGGACAGGTCAAGGGCATCTGTCGCTGCTGGATATGCAAGGAAAGCTGCTGCTGAGCAAAACCTTTTGGGGAAGCGAGGTAGTTACCGAACTTGATGCGAGTATCCCATCGGGGATTTACTTGGTTAAAATCCTGACAGACGACGGCACAGCGCATGTTGAGAAATTGGTTGTTCAGGTTAAATAAACCTTCATTCACCGAGGCCGCCCCAGCACCTTGGACGGCCTCTTTTTTGTTTTGTTATGCGCACTTTATCAATATTTCTTCCAATTGTTTTCGCCCTTTTTCCCCTTTGTCTTGAGGCTCAGGATAAAAGAGATTACCAATGGGTAATCGGATACGACACTTCCCTCCTTGACCCGGGAGGTGATGCTATTTTATTGGATTTCAAAGAAACCCCGCGCCACATCTCGCACATAAAAACGGTGCATAAATTTCTTATGGAAGGGTCGAACACAAGCATGGGCGATACGCATGGAAACCTTCTTTTCTATTCGAACGGCTGTTACATAGTGAATGCCAAGCATGAACTCATGCTCAACGGCGACAGCATCAACCCTGGCTTGATAGAAAATATTTATTGTTCCTCCGGAGGCAGCCCGCTCATACAGGGCGTTATCGCCATTCCGTCTCCAGAGGGAGATGGCTTGTACTACGTTTTCAACCTTGACTATGACCAAGCGTACGGACAAGATACACTCTACTACCCGGTAGCCCCGCAACGGTTGTTTTATCAAAAGATTGACATGGCCCAAGACTCCGGTTTTGGAGCTGTGGTGCTGAAAAATCAAATTGCCGTCTTTGACACGTTTGCACGAGGGTACATTAAAGCAGTGCAACATGCCAATGGTGAAGACTGGTGGATCATTGTCCCAAAGTCGCACTCGAATTGTTATTTCCTCGTGCCTGTAACTGCTGAAGGGGTGCAGCCCGCACAACTCAAATGTGCGGGCAAAGTCTGGGACGATTGGGACTTTGCATCACAAGTGGCCTTCACCCCTGACGGGAAGAAGTACGTACGCTTCAATGCTTGGAACGGCCTGAACATCTTCGACTTCGATGCTGCCACGGGCGAGCTGTCGAATCCAGTTCATGTTGATTTTTCTAACGATACCATCAACTACATCGCTGGGGCAGCCATCTCATCCAACTCCCGGTTCTTGTACATCTGTGCACGCAAGAACCTCTACCAATTCGATTTGCGAGCACCGGACATCGAGGCGAGTAAAGTGAAGATTGCTACTTGGGACGGCTATCAAAACCCTTACCCGACCATCTTCTATCTCGCTGCCCTCGCCCCCGACGGCAAAATCTACATCTCCAACACCAGCAGCACCTACAACCTCCATGTGATCAACAAGCCAAACTGCCCCGGGCTTAGCTGTGAACTGGTGCAGCACGGCATCGTGCTCCCATCCTACAACTTCGCAACAATACCGAATATGCCACACTACAGGCAGTCGTATTTTGAGTGTGATTCGACCTTGATCGGGTCAGTGGAGGTAATTCAAATAGGGCGTAAATTGACAGTGTTCCCAAACCCTGCATCTGAGCAGATATACCTTCCATTTGAGTCTGGTATCGGAGAAATCAGCCTTTTCGATGCAACGGGCCGAGCGGTTTCATATCCCGCCCCAACGGTAGCTGATGGTCAGGTATCCATCCTGATTCGTGATCTCCCGTGTGGACTTTATTTCCTCTGCCTGCGCACAGATGGCAGGGTTTGGAGTGGGAAATTCATAAAACAATGAAGCCTCGCGGGGGCACGCTCCCCACAGCCGCGAAAACGCTACATCTCTTAGTTGATTTGCTCACCAACCCTGCCAATGATATTGAGAAAACGTTTGCTTAGACTTCGCGCCGGTGGGTGCTCGCCGAGGTTTTTAGCGGGACGCCAACAACGGCTACAACAAGCCCTGCCAGCAAAAAGTGCCTGGCTGCTTACTTGAAAAACTTGTTTTTTTGCGCTCCTAATACCCAAGGATGATCCTTATGTTAATTTAATTGGATAACTAACTACGTTGGATTTTTTGATGTAGTTTTGGCGGCCATTTCGTCCAGAAATTCTCAATCGTGTGCACGGGGGCGAAGGCAGCAGCTCTGCTTTTAATCGTTTTTAGGGCTTTTGATGAGGATATATGCGATTGGGCAATTGAAGTTTTGCCCATGGTATAACATCCTAAAAATCGAATGTCCTACCTAATCACGCTAATCCATTCCCTTACTTGTGGCAATTTTTTGAAAAGTTTGCCTATCCCGGTCATTGGGATGGGTGGACATCATTTTTTTCTTTCATTTCTAAACACTCACCAAAGATGAAACAAGTCTTAATTTACCGCTCCACCGCTCCACCGCTCCACCGTTTCACCGCTCTTTGAGCTTTGCCATTGCGCTGGTTTTATTTCTGCCACTTATAGGCCTTGGCCAAGGAACGGAATATTTCAAATGCCTTGGCTTTGTTCCAACTCCCCCAAGCAATGAATTCCCACCCAATGCGCCTTGCGACATAAACCCCGAACACCCCAACTTTGACAACGAAGAACAAATATGGATTGGTGAAGGGACTCCTTTTGAACAGTCTTCTCAACTTGGCTCCTCCATTACGGGCAACGTGTACATCATAGGTGATTTTGAAGTGAATGCGCCATTTGCCTTTGAAGATGCCGTTGTAAGAATTGCCCCGAATGCTCAGATTGCGGTTGCCCCTACCTTCAACCCTTTCGACCCAGATGCCGGGCTGGTTATTGACAATTCGGATTTGTTTTCTTGCGTAGGTATGTGGATTGGGATTATCATGCAGCAAGGCGCGACCGTCAATACTCGCAATAACTCGAGCATTCAAGACGCGCAATTTGCCATTCGTGCGGTATCTTCTGGGAGTTTGTTTGTTCAGAATACTACGTTTAATCGCAATTGGATTGGCATACAACTGATCGGCAATGCCAATTCATCCCCGAATGTCTGGACTTTTAGTGGGAATAATTTCAGATGTACAGCACCATTAAAAGTTGGGAATCAATTACAAACATTCGCAGGTGTTGTCCTTAATAATGCCACACTCACAACATTCGGGGCGACTGCGCTGAACCGATTTCAGGATTTGAATTTCGGTATCCTTGCAATTGGCGAACTATGCGACCTAGGAGGGCGAAATCTTCGGTTCGAGAGAATGCTCCAGGATGGGATTTCAATGACACATGGGACGATTCATGTTTTGGCCCCTACAACATTCCTGAATTGCAATAGAAATGGCATAAATATAGAAGAAGCACGAATCGTGAACGTTTCGGGGGCGGTTTTTCTGGTCAACCTTCAAATACCTGACGATCCAGCTGTATTCAGGACGGGTATCCTGATTAACAGGTTTGCTCTGAATGCCTCGGTACAAATCAATAGTATCAATTTTTCTGCCGACCTGGAAGGCACCCTGAACCGGGTGAGGGGTGTACACCTCCGAGGCGGCAATGTGGGTACAGGAACAGCAATTCGCATTGAGGGTGGGAGCAATTTTAACATTAGGGCTTGGGATTCGCAGGGCGTGTATGTAGATGGGGATTTTCCGATGACCAGCA
>Ga0209181_10010722_pt1 | contig 11853 bp, 9 predicted proteins | sample MAT05_FD_187208 | JGI IMG/M metagenome (GOLD analysis project Ga0209181, IMG submission 187208) | Freshwater microbial communities from Lake Fryxell liftoff mats and glacier meltwater in Antarctica - MAT-05 (SPAdes) (version 2) | ecosystem: Environmental > Aquatic > Freshwater > Ice > Liftoff... | reverse complement strand
AGGGCGGCGGGATTGGTGATGGTGGGTACAGCGCTCATCGGTGTGTGTCGCGTCAGGCGGCGTCGTAGACGACTTCCAGCGTCGGCTTGATGACTTCGGTCTTGCCGACCATGTCGAACAGCGTGGCCGGTTCCATCTTGAAATTTCGGCCCGTCACTTCGGCGCTGAACAGGCCCAGCAACTGGTCCTGCGTCTGCGGCTTGGGGCGTACCGGGGGCGCTTCGGCGACATTGGTGGCGAGTTCTTCGAACAGGGAAGCCCACTGCGTGCCGGGGCGGCCGATGATTTCGTAGCTGGCGCTCTTGCGGCGGATGTCTTCGTTGGCCGGAATCGCTGCCAGCACGGGGATGCCGGCTGCGGTGGCAAAAGCCTGCGCTTCACCCGTGCCGTCGTCCTTGTTGATGACCACGCCAGCCACGCCGACGTTGCCGCCGAGCTTGCGGAAGTACTCGACCGCGCTGCACACGTTGTTGGCCACGTACAGGCTTTGCAGGTCGTTGCTGGCGACGACGATGACCTTCTGGCACATGTCGCGGGCGATCGGCAGACCGAAGCCGCCGCAGACCACGTCGCCCAGGAAGTCGAGCAGCACGAAGTCGAAGCCCCAGTCGTGGAAGCCGAGTTTTTCGAGTGTCTCGAAGCCGTGGATGATGCCGCGCCCGCCGCAGCCTCGGCCGACTTCCGGCCCGCCAAGTTCCATGGCGTAGACACCGTCGCGCTTGAAGCACACGTCACCGATGGCCACGGCCTCACCGGCCAGCTTCTTCTTGGAACTTGTCTCGATGATCGTCGGGCAGGCCTTGCCGCCGAACAACAGGCTGGTGGTGTCGCTCTTGGGGTCACAGCCGATGAGCAGGACCTTCTTGCCCTGCTGCGCCATCATGTAGCTGAGGTTGGCCAGGGTGAAGCTCTTGCCGATGCCGCCCTTGCCGTAGATGGCGATGATCTGCGTCGTCTTGGCTGCGGGTGAGGTGTGGACTGGATCAGGCTCGATAGCAGCCTCGGCCTTCAAACGCTCGTCGCGCATAAAGATCACCGAGTTCGTGGGGGCGTTCATTGGCAACTTCTCCAGTCAAGAACCATCTTCAAACAATCTGAGTCACCAAAGGCCGTGCGGTAAGCGGCGTCGGCCTGAGTCGGCTCGGCGTGGTGGGTGATCAGGTCGGCAAACGAAATCTGTCCGGTCTCGGCCAGTTCTTTCACGGCCAGCAGGTCCGGGCGCTGCCATTCGGCGGCGCAGCGGATCTGCGCTTCGCGCATGAAGGCCGGGGCAAAGGCGAAGTTCAGCGGCTCGGTATAGAAGCCGGCGAGAACGACTTCGCCGCCCGGGGCCAGGCGCGAGATCAGGCGGTCGAGAATCTGCGCATCGCCGCTGACGTCGTAGATGGCGCGGTAGTCGCGCCGGGTGTCGTCAGCCGGGTTGATGACCGGGTAGCCCTGGGCACCAGCAACGCGGACCGGGTTGGTTTCCCACACGGTGGGTGCGGCAAAACCGGCCACCACGGTCATGCGCGCCAACAGCCGGCCCAGCACGCCATGGCCGACGATCAGGTCAGGCGGCACGATCGGTGAACGTTTGCCCGCGCCGGATACGGCGTGGTACGCGGTTGCAGCCAGGGCCAGCAGCACGGCTTCGATGCCCAATTCTTCAGCCACGGGCACGACGCGCGCACCGTCGACCACGATCTTGGACGCAGAGCCGCCGAACAAGCTGCGGACTTCGCCGTAGCAACGCGCGCCCGGCACGAACACCCGGTCGCCGACCCGGTGCTGCGTCTGCGAGCCGGCGGAAACGACACGCCCCACCGATTCGTAACCCGGCACCAGCGGGTAACCCATGCCCGGGAAGCTGGGCATGCGGCCGTTCCAGAGCAACTTCTCGGTGCCGGTGCTGATGCCGCTGAATTCGATGTCCACGACCACGTCGTCAGCGCCGGGCGGCGTGAGTTCGAGCGTGCTGAAGGCAATGTGCTCCGGCCGCTCCAGAACGATGGCTCGGGTCTTCATGCGAACGTCCTGATCGAAGCCACTCGGCTGGCGGCGGCGACGGGCGCCGGGGCGCACTGCGAGGGGATCAGGGTTCTGGAGGTCACGGTGTAATCTTAGGCTGACATTCAGCGGTGTCAATAGAAGTGGACACTTCGAATCATCGGGGTTTACGCGCAGCGCTTACACAGGCCGACAACGCGCCACCAGCAGGCCGGTCTGCAACGGCATGTGGGTCGGCACCGTGCGCGCCGCTTCGAAGCCTGCCTGTTGCAACAAGGCCGACAGCTGCGCCGCACTGCGCGGCCGCCCGCGGCCCATGGCCAGCAGATAGAAGCCGAAGTACGCGTCGCCCATGGCCTCGACCCCGGCCACCCTGGACAGGGGCTCGGCCAGCAACACCATGCCGTCTTCCGGCAACGCGCGCCGCACGGCCTTCAGCAGCTTCAGCACCTTTTCGTCGGGGTGGTCGAAGGCCACCCGCACCAGCGAGACCAGGTCTGCGCCGCGCGGCAGTTCGTCGTTGAAGAAGTCACCACCAAAGGTCTTGGCGCGGCCCGACAGCCCGGCTTCGGCCAGCCGCAGCCTGGCACGCTCGGCCACGGCCGGCAGGTCGAACAACATCAACGCGAGCTTCGGCGCTTGCGCGGCCACAGCGGTGATGAAACTGCCCTCGCCGCCGCCCACGTCCAACAGCACGCGGTGGCGATCGAAGCGGTAGGCCTGGGTGACTTCGCGCGTGACCAGCGGCTGCGACGCCGACATCAGTGCCGAATACTCGGCCACGCGCTCGGGCGACAGCGCCGCCGGTGACGGGCCCCCGTCGGTGGCGGCATAGGGCCAGTACCCGGCCATCGAGGGCCGGCCCTCGCGGCGCAGCAGGGCCACCGGGTCGGTCAGGTCGGTGTACAGCGTGGCGTGGTGTTCGATCATCGAGACGACGGCCCGGTTGCCCACCAACGGCGCGCCCAGGCGGCCCAGCGCCACGCGGCCCCCGGAGCGGCGCTCCAGCAACTCCAGCGACACGGCAGCAGCGACCAGGCGGTCGGCACCTTCGGCACCGAGGTCGAGCTTCGCGGCCAGATCGTTGGCCTCCAGCGGGCCTGCCGCCAGCAGCTCGAAGACGTTCAGTCGCACACAGGCCAGCAGCACCTGGCTGTAGACGAATCCGGCGACCAGGTCAAAGAGTTCGCGGGCCTCGCGGCGGGCAATCGGGCGTGTCAACGGAAACGCAGCCGCCCAGCGCTGGAAGCCCGGGCGGGCGACGGTGCGGTGGCGCCAGTCGCGCCAGCGTTCGAACCAGGAACTTGCGGCCATGTCCAGGGGGGGCGCCGGCTCGACGTGCTCCATCGCTCTGCCCTGCCTCAGTCTGCAGTTTGGGGGGTGCTTACGCGGGTCCGACGTGGCTGGGCGGCCGGCTTCTGGCGCCGCACCTGTTCGCACCAGGCCTTGGGCACCAGGCGTTCGGATTCCAGCCGCACCAGTTCACGCAGCTGTGCCGCGCCGCGGCAAGGCGGCACGGCGTCCATGGCGCTGGCCACGAGGCGGTCGAAGTGCTGGATGGCCCCGCTCAGGCCGTGTTCGCTGGCCGAGCTGGGTCGGCCCAGCGCCACGTCCTGCCCCACGGGCTTGCCCAGCAGGGCCGGGTCGGCCATCACGTCGCGCACGTCGTCGGCCACCTGGTAGGCCTCGCCCAGCCACTCGCCCAGGGCGCGCCAGGTGTTGCCGTCGGCGCCCGCCGCCTCGGCGCCGGCGCAGGTGGCCGCCGCAAAGAGCGCACCGGTCTTGGCACGCTGGTAGTCGCTGAGCGCCACGCGCGGCTCGCATTCCCAGGCCTGCCCGGCCGTGATGCCGAAGGGCATGCCGACGCCATTGCCTATGGTGGCCATCAGGCGCGGCAGACGCCCGGGCGAGCGCGCTGCACCCAGGGCCAGGGTCTGGAAGGCCAGCACGATGAGCCCGTCGCCGGCCAGCACGGCCAGCCTTTCGCCGAAAGCACTGTGCACCGAGGCCTGGCCACGCCGGGTCGGCGCGTTGTCGAAACACGGCAGGTCGTCGTGGACCAGCGAGGCGCAATGCAGCAGTTCGATGGCCGCTGCAGCGGCGTCGGACAGGGCCGGGTCGCTGTCACCGCAGGCCCGCGCCACGGCCACACACAGCTGCGGCCGGATGCGGGCGCCGCCAGGGAACACGGCGTGCCGCATCGCCGCGGCCAGACGCGGGGGGCAGCCGGGCGTCTCTCCGGTGGCCACCGCCGCATGAAGGGCTTGCTCGATGCGGGTCGTCGTGTCCATCCAGTCTCCTCGGGCTGTAAGTGCCGCCATCGGCACGATGTGTAATGTTTTCTTGTCACATTGCAGTGTCAATTTATTCTGACACAGGGTTGGACCGTGTCAAGAGCGCAAAGCTCAGAGCTCAAGGGACAGAGCGCAAAGGACAGAGCGCAAAGCACAGCTGCACAGCCCACGTGCAAGCGCACGCCGCAACGCCGGTGTCTCCTCAGGGGGATAACGGCAAGGAGGTAGGCAGCCGCGGCGGTGGTGGCCAAAAGCCACCCTGCCCCGCAGCGCTCAGACCGCTTCGATGCGAAGGCGCCCGTGTTGCGCGGCCATGGTCTGCCCCAGCAGCGCCGTGGCGGCGTGGATGGCGGCAATGTGGGGCACGGGCGTGGCCGTGATCTCGCCCAGTTCGATGACCGCCCCGACCAGTGCCTGCAACTCCAGCGCGCGGCCGTGTTCCACGTCCTGCAGCATGGAGGTCTTGTGCGCGCCCACGGCCTCGGCGCCGGCGATGCGCTTGTCCAGCGAGATCTTGAACTGCACGCCCAGCTTCTCGGCCACGGCCTGGGCCTCGCCCATCATGGCCGCGGCCAGCGCCCGCGTGGCGGGGAATCGGCAGATGTCTTCCAGCGTGGCGTGGGTGAGTGCGCTGATGGGATTGAAGCTGAGGTTGCCCCACAGCTTGAGCCAGATCTCGCCGCGGATGTCCTTGCTGACGGGCGCCTTGAAGCCGGCACGCATCATCGCCTGCGACAGCGCCTCGATGCGTTCGCTGCGTTCACCCCCGGGCTCGCCCAGCGTGAAGCGGTTGCCCTCGATCACCTTGACGACGCCAGGCGCCACCAGTTCAGCCGCGGGGTAGACGACGCTGCCGATGACGCGCTCGGGCTCGATGTGGGCGGCAATGGTGCCGCCCGGGTCCACGCTGTCCAGGCCGCGGCCCTCGTGGGGCCCGGCCAGGCGGTGAAAGTACCACCACGGGATGCCGTTGATCATGCTCACGACCATGGTCTGCGGGCCGAACAGGCCGCGCAACTCGGGCAGCAGGTCGCGCACCTGGTGCGCCTTCACGGTCAGCAGCACGGCGTCTTGCGGGCCGGCATCGGCGCAGGCCTGCACGGCGCGCACGCCAGCCGCATGCTGGGTGCTGCCGTCTTCGAGCTGCAGGCTGAAGCCCCGTGCGTTGATGGCTTCGAGATTGCGGTTGCGCGCAATGAAGGTCACGTCTTCACCGGCCAGCGACAGCTTCGCGCCGAGATAGCCGCCTATAGCGCCGGCGCCCACGACGGCGATCTTCATGATGCGGCCCAGGCCCCGACGGCGGCGATCTTCATGCGGTGGCGCCCTTGTTCTCCAGTCGGCGCGCCAGGCTCTTGGCAGCGCCCCACAACGGCCACAGCAACATCACCAGCGCGAACGCGGTGATGGAACCGACCAGCGGGTTGCTCCAGAAGATGCTCAACGAACCCTGCGAGGACAACATGGCCTGGCGGAAGCTCGATTCGGCCATGTCGCCCAGCACCAGGGCCAGCACCATCGGCGCCATCGGGTAGCGCAGCTTCTTGAACAGATAACCCAACACGCCGAAGACCATCATCATGTAGACGTCGAACATCGAGTTGTTGACGGTGTAGGCGCCGATGGCGCAGATGACGATGATCACCGGCCCGATGATGGAAAACGGGATGCGCAGGATCGCCGCCCACCAGGGCACTGTCGTCAGCACCACGATCAGGCCCACGATGTTGCCGATGTACATGCTGGCGATCAGCCCCCAGACAAATTCCTTCTGCTCGACGAAGAGCATGGGCCCGGGCTGCAGACCCCAGATCAGCAAGCCGCCCAGCAGCACCGCGGCCGTGGGCGAGCCGGGGATGCCCAGCGTCAACATCGGCAGCAAGGCGGCCGTGCCTGCAGCATGCGCCGCCGTCTCCGGTGCGATGACGCCTTCGATGCGGCCCTTGCCGAACTCTTCGGGAGACTTCGACATGCGCCGCGCCATGCCGTAGCTCATGAACGAGGCCGGCGTGGCGCCGCCAGGCGTGATGCCCATCCAGCAGCCCACGACCATGGAGCGCAGGAACAAGCGCCAATGCTTGATCAGCTCGCCCCAGGTCTGCCACACCACCTTGAAATTGATGCGTGCGCTCTTGCCCTTGAAGGCCAGGCCCTCTTCCATGGTGAGCAGGATCTCGCCGATGCCGAACAGGCCGATCACGGCGATCAGGAAACCAAAGCCCTTGAGCAGCTCGGTCTGGCCGTAAGTCATGCGCAGCTGGCCGGTGACCGAGTCCATGCCCACGGCAGCCAGGGCAAAGCCCAGCATCATCGCGGCGATGGTCTTGGCGGGGGGTTCCTTGCTCATCCCCACGAAGCTGCAGAAGGTGAGCAGCTGCACCGCAAAGAACTCGGCCGGCCCGAATTTCAAGGCGAACTTGGCCAATAGCGGAGCCAGGAAGGTGATGAGCAACACCGCGAAGATGGCGCCCACGAAAGACGAGGTGAATGCGGTCGTCAGCGCCTGCGCGGCACGCCCCTGCTGGGCCATGGGGTAGCCGTCGAAGGTGGTGGCCACGCTCCAGGGCTCGCCCGGGATGTTGAACAGGATCGACGTGATGGCCCCGCCGAACAGCGCGCCCCAGTAGATGCAGCTCAGCATGATGATGGCCGAGGTGGGGTTCATGCTGAAAGTCAACGGCAGCAGGATGGCCACCCCATTGGCGCCCCCCAGGCCCGGCAACACGCCGATCAGCACGCCCAGCACGATGCCGATCAGCATGAAGCCCAGGTTGGGCAGCGTCAGCGCGACACCAAAGCCATTGAAGAGGTTGTTGAGTTCGTCCATGTCAATGCCGCTCGGCCGCCCGAAGGCATTGAAATGCCCCTCGGGGGCCGCGAGTGAAACGAGCTGGGGGCTTCATGCTCACAGACCAAAAAGGGCTTCAAACGGACCCTTCGGCAGCGGCACCAAGAACCAGCGCTCGAAGACCAGGAAGAACGCCAGCGGCGTGCCCACGGCCACGCCGGCCGTCAGCAGCACGCGGTGTTTGCCGTGGCGGAACATGAAGTAGGCGATCAACAGCGTCGACGCCACATAGATGCCCAGGAAAGTGATGGTCGCCACGTAGACGATCGACGGCCACAGCACGGCCCACACGCTGGCCAACTGTGCGTGGTCCGCAAAGCCCGGGTTGTCGCGGCGCCAACCCAGCAGTTGCTTCACCGCCACCCATCCCGACGAGACCAGCAGCGCCAGGCCGATGTAGAAGGGAAAGTAGCCTGACCGCGGTCCCTCGTCGCTCCAGCCCGTACCGACCCGGAGGCTGTCGACGATGACCAGCGTGGCAAGCGCCATCAGGAACAAGGCCACGGCCAATTCAGGCCCACGGCTGCCCACGGTGGGCGACTCGACTTCAGGTTCGCTCATTTGACATCCAGGTAAAGCGCGCCGCGCTCAAGGCAACCCAATCTGGAACCCGGCAGACGCCGCGGAACCGGCTTCGCCGGGCCGCTGGCGTCGCCCCCTTGAAAGGGAGCGCCGCAGGCGCTTCGGGGGGGTCGTCAATTCGCTATGAAGCCGGCTTCGCGCATCAGCACGCGGTGCATCTGTTCGGTCTTGCCCAGCCAGTCGAAGTACGCCTGACCCGACATCGTGGTCTGGTTGAACGCGCCCTTGTCCATGAAGTCCTTCCACTCGGGCAGCGCGCGCACCTTGGCCAGCAGGTCGACATAGAACTTGACCTGCTCGGCACTGACGCCCGGCGCCATGAAGATGCCGCGCAGCATCGTGTACTCCACCGGAATGCCGGCCGAAGCGCAGGTCGGCAGGTCGGCCCAGCTCTGCGTGGCCGTGACCTTGTTGGTGTAGGTCAGCTTCTTGCTGTCCATCACGCACAGGGCGCGCAACTTGCCGGCACGCCAGTGCGACTCGGCCTCGATCGGGTTGTTGACGGTGGCCTGCACATGATTGCCCACCAGCTGCACAGCCACCTCGCCGCCGCCGCGGTAGGGGATGTAGATCATCTTCTTGCCCGCCGCCTTCTCGAGCAGCACGGTGATGATCTGGTCTTCCTGCTTGCTGCCTGTGCCGCCCATCTTCATGGCGCGGTCGGGGCCGGCCTTGAGGGCATCGAAGAAGGCCTTGGGGGTCTTGTGCGGCGACTCCTCGTTGACCCACAGCACGAACTGGTCCAGCGCCATCATCGACACCGGGGTCATGTCACGCCAGTTGAAAGGCACGCCCGTGGCCAGCGGCGTGGTGAACAGGTTGGACAGCGTGATGATGATCTTGTGCGGGTTGCCCTTGTCGCCCTTGACATCGAGAAAGCCCTCGGCGCCGGCACCGCCCGACCTGTTGACCACCACGATGGGTTGCTTCATGAGGTTGTTCTTGGCCACCACGCCCTGGATGAAGCGCGCCATCTGGTCGGCGCCGCCGCCGGTGCCGGCAGGCACCACCAGTTCAACCGGCTTGGTGGGTTCCCACGCCGTGGCCAGCAGCGGAAAGCAAAGCGCCAGGGTGGCAAGTGACTTCTTGAACATCGGAGGTCTCCAGGGGTGGTTGAAAAAGTTGAAAACAGTTCAGGCGCCCAGGCCCAGCTTGGCGGCCAGGCCGATGCGCTGCAACTTGCCGGTGGCGCCCTTGGGAATCTCTTCCAGGAAGAGGATCTTCTTGGGCACCTTGTAGTCGGCGGCACGCGCGCTGACGAAGGCTTGAAGGTCGCGCTCGCTGGCCTGCTGGCCTTCGCGCAGGACCACGGCAGCGGCCACCTCCTCGCCCAGCTTGGGGTGCGGCATGCCGAAGCACACCACCTGCGCCACGGCCGGGTGGTCCATCAGGATCTCGTCGACCTCGCGCGGGCTGACCTTCTCGCCGCCGCGGTTGATGATCTCCTTCAGCCGGCCGGTCAGGCTGATGTAGCCGTCGGCGTCGATCACGCCCTGGTCGCCGGTGCGGAACCAGCCGTTGGCAAAGCCCTCGGCGTTGGCCTTGGGGTTGTTCTCGTAGCCGAGCGTCACGTTGGGGCCGCGGATCACGATCTCGCCGGTCTCGCCCTGCGCCAGCACTTGTCCGTCTTCAGCCATGATGGCGACCTCGGGCCCCGCGGCCACGCCCACGCTGCCGGGTTTGCGCACGGCCGGCGGCAGCGGGTTGGATGCCATCTGGTGCGCGGCCTCGGTCATGCCGTAGCTCTCTATCAAGGGAGCGCCGAAGACCTCTTCGACTTCCTTGATGACCTGCGGCGGCATCGACGACGACGACGAGCGCAGGAAGCGCAAGGGGTGGCGGGCGATGACCTCGGCATTCTTCCCGGCCCGCGCCAGGATGGTCTGGTGCATGGTCGGCACGGCGGTGAACCAGGTCGGGCGGGCCTCGTCCATCCAGCCGAAGAACTTCAGTGCGTTGAAGCCCGGCGTGCAGAACACCTGCGAACCCGCCGCCAGCGGCGCCAGCACGCCGGCGATGAGGCCGTGGATGTGGAACAGCGGCATGATGTTCAGCCCGCAATCGCCCGGCACGAAGCGCAGCGTGCGCCCGATGTGCAGCGCCGAGGCCACGAGATTGCCTTGCGACAGCGGCACGATCTTCGGGCGCGAGGTGGTGCCCGAGGTGTGCAACACCATGGAGACGTCGTCCCGCTGCGCGGCCCCGCCCTGGGCCGCGGGCGTGCTGCCTGCGCCGTCACGCGGCACCAGGGTGAAAGTGCCGGCGGGCTGCCCCGCCTCGGTCACCAGGTCGACCAGGCGCACCCCCAGCCGCTGCGCCACGTCGATGGCGGGCGAGGTGCTGTCGCGCTCGACGATCAAGGCCTTGGCGTTCAGGTCGGACAGGTAGAACTCGAACTCCTCGGCACGGTAGGCCGGGTTCAGCGGCGCGCTGGTGACGCCGCTGGCGCAGGCGATGTAGCAGGCCGCCATCTCGGGGCCGTTGGCGAGCACGATCGCGACGCGGTCGTTGCGGCCGATGCCCATGGCGTTGAGAGACGCCACGGTCTGCGCGACCAGCGCGCGCAGCCCGGCGAAATCCAGCGTCTGGCGATCCGGCGCACTCAGCGCGGGTGCGGTGTCGGCACCACGGGCAAGCAGGTCCTGAAGCGTCACGGCAGTAGAGGTCATGGAGGCTGGCGGAGCACATTTCAGGACAAAAGGTCGGGCCCGAAATGTGCTCAAGGGCGATCCAATCTCAAGGCACCAACCGCGCGGCTCCGAGTTATACCCGGCGCACCATGGGCTTGAATCTAGGGGTTGTGCATTAGGGCACAGTCTGTTTCAGCGAGTAGCGGCCAGCACGGCCCGCGACACCGCCTGCGCCCCGGCCTGGGGCAGCGCCAGGTAGGTGGCGTGCATCTGCTCGGCCAGGCGGGCCGCTGCGGCATTCGGCAACGGCGACGTGTCGATCAGCAAGGCCGGCACGCCGGCCACACGCAGCCGCGTGGCTGCTTGCAGGGCATCGGCCTCGGCGCGGGCGCGGCCGCCGGTGCCGTCGCGCGCCACGTTGGCGCGGCCGTCGGTCAGCAACACCACCAGCGGCGATTCGCCGCGCCGGCGCGAAGTGTCGGCCAGGGCCAGGGCGGCGTCGATGGCCGCGGCCAGGGGCGTGCCACCGCCACCGGGCAGGCCGGCCAGGGTGCGCTTGGCTCGCACGAGCGAGCGGGTCGGGGGCAACAACACCTCGGCGCCGCGGCCCCGGAAGGCGATCACCGCCACCTGGTCGCGCCGCACATAGCAGTCCGCCAGCAACAGCTCGACGGCCCCCTTGGCTTCGGCCAGGCGGTTCAGGGCCGACGAGCCCGAGGCGTCGACCGCAAAGATGGTCGTCGATTGCCGATTGGGCCGCAGCCGGGTGACGTGGAAGTCGTCGGCGCGCACTTCGATGCGCCGGTCCGTCCCGCTTTGGCCCGTCTGGCGCCGCAGCTTCTGCCAGGGCGCCGCGGCACGCAGCGTCTCGACCACGTTCAGGCGCTGGCCGGCCTGCGGCTCGCCACGCCGCGCACCGATCGGTCGGCCGCGCAGGCCCGACTTCTGCTGCGCCCCCGCCTTGCCCATGGCGCGCGCGGCATCGCGGCCGGCACGCTCGGCTTTCAGGCGCGACAACAGGTCGGGTGGCAGGGCCGACAACGCCGCTTCCAGCACGCGCTCGTCCAGCTCACCGGGGGGCGGTTCCGCAGCGTCTTCTTCATCGGGCGGTGGGTCTTGCTCGGGGGGCGGCGGATCAGCGGGATCGCTTTCGGGTGGGGCCGGTGGCTCGGGTGGCTCGGGCGGCTCCGGTGGCTCCGCGGGCTCGGCGGCCTCTTCCTCGGGTGGCGGCGTGGCCGCCTCGGGAACCCGGGTGGCCCGCGGCGCCAGCACCAGGCGCGCTGCCACGGCAGCATCGTCGCCGTCGACCTCGCTGCGGTCGCTCCACGCGCAATGCGCACGGGCAACCCGCAGGGCCTGCAACACGGCGCGCGTCGAATCCACACCCAAGGCCGCGGCGGCCTCGCACAATGCCACCAACACCGGGTCCGGCAGCACCACGCCAGGCAGGCGCTGGCGAGCCTGGCAGACTTCTTCGACGTCCTGCGGGTTGCCCCACTCCAGCGCGTTC
>Ga0209181_10010721_pt1 | contig 11853 bp, 6 predicted proteins | sample MAT05_FD_187208 | JGI IMG/M metagenome (GOLD analysis project Ga0209181, IMG submission 187208) | Freshwater microbial communities from Lake Fryxell liftoff mats and glacier meltwater in Antarctica - MAT-05 (SPAdes) (version 2) | ecosystem: Environmental > Aquatic > Freshwater > Ice > Liftoff... | reverse complement strand
CTGGCTGTAGACCAGTCGTCCCTTTCCCACCACCGAGACGTAGCAGTTGGTCGTCTCATTGACGTAGCTGAGATTGAGCGATGGCTGGAGCTCCAGGCCCAGCGCCATGGGGCTCGTGCCATTTACGAAGAACCATAGGGAGCCATCCGTCGGACCCTCTTGACTGATCATCGGCCGACTGTGCAGGCGACCATCGTCAGCGATGGTGGTCAGCATCGCCACGCGGATGCCGGCAATCCGTTCCGAGAGTTGGCCAGCTGGATTGGAATGGGAGGTGTCGTTCATGGTATGCGATCAGAGCGTTTGACATGCCAAGGCCGAGCTCCAGAACCCCCACGATCGCCATTCACTTGCGTCGATTATCGTCCTTGGTCACTGCACCTTGATGTTATGCCCACGCATCGTCGCTGCGAGATGCACGACCAGCAACGTCCAGGTCCATGGTCAATCGACCCGCCGCGCCCGCCGCGTCGTCACCGCATAGAACGCCGGCACGGTGAACAGGCTTAGACAGGTCGACACCAAAACCCCGCCCAGAATAGATACGGCCATGGGCTGACGCAGTTCGCTGCCGGCACCCAAGCCGATGGCGATGGGCAGGGCGGCCATCATCGACGCCACCGACGTCATCAGGATCGGTCGCAAACGGACTTGGCCGGCCACCAGCAAGGCGCGGGCGGTACTGCCGCCAGCGGCCCGGACCTGGTTGGCCTGATCCACCAGGATGATGCTGTTCTTTTTCACCAGACCCATCAGTAGCAGAATGCCGATGACGCTGAAGATATTGATGCTGAAGCCACCCGCAGCCAGACCGAGTAAGCCACCGGCGACGGCGAGGGGCAGGATGGTGAGCACCGTGAGCGGGTGAACCAGGTGATTGAATTGCGCGGCCAGGACCAGATAGGCGGCGATCAAGCCCATCAGGAAGACCATCCCGAAATCGGCAAACGCCTGCATGGTCTGCTTGGTCTGCCCCGACTCCACCAAGCTGACGCCCGGTGGCAGATCAGCGGCCAGGCGCTTGGCCAAGGCCACGCCGGCATCGCTGCCGACACCCGGTTTCACATCGCCATAGATGGTGATCGCCCGGGCATTATCACGATGGATGATCTGCTGGACTACGCCGCGTTCAGCCACGCTGACCAGCGAGGCCAGGGGCACCAGAGCGCCGCCCGGCGTGCGCAACCGCAAACGACCAAGGTCGTCCGCCGTGCGGCGGGCGGATTCCAGCACGCCGACCCGCATGTCGACGCGGCGACCGGATTGCAGGGTGAACTTGCCGATCTTCTGTCCCGACAGCATGGCCCCCACCGCCACCGCCACATCCTGCACCCGCAGACCCAGGTCCTGGATGCGGTCACGATCCGGCGTGATGGCGAGCTCGGGCGCGCCTTGCTTCCAATCGAGGTCGATGTCGGTGACCACCTGATTGGGCACCACGGGCAGGTTGGTGCCGGAGAACTGCCACCAGGAAGTGGGTTCGGGCGGCACCGGCTCAGCACTGCGTAAGCGCGCCACTAAGCTCTTGGCCGAGGTGATCAAGGTCGGCCAATCGTCGCCCCGCAAGGTCAGTTCGATGGGCGTGCCGCGGCCGCCTCCAAAATCACCGCCCGAGGGATCCTGCACGGTCACGGTCAATCCCGGGATGCGACTGAGTTGCTCCCGCAGCGCGATCGAGAACTCGGCCTGACCCAAGGTGCGGGCGCTCTTGGGCGCCATGGTCACGAACATGAACGCGGTGTTGACCCCAGCGCCATCGAAGCCGCCGACGATGGTGAAGGCTTTGGACACTTCCGCCCGCTTGGCCAGCCAATCCTCGGCCTGGCGTACCAGCGCGTCGGTCTCTTCGATGGCGGCCTGCGGAGAGGTTTCCAACCGCACAAACAGCGATCCTTCATCCTGGGCCGGCGACAGCTCCTTGCGCAGTCCGGCGACCACCCCAAGCGACGCCACGAAGATCAAGGCCGACACCGCCAGCACGGTCTTGGGCCGGCGCAGGGCCTTGGCCAACCAATGGCGATAGGTGCGCGCGAGGCGGCCGAAAGCGGCCTCGGTGCCGCGCGCCCACCGCGAGGTATCGCCGGCCGCAGCCATGAACTGGGCGCAGCGGGCCGGCGCCAGGGTGATGGCTTCCAAATAGCTGAAGGCCACCGCCACGCACAGGGTCACGCCGAACTGCATAAAGAACTGCCCGATGACCCCATTGACCAAGGTCACCGGAATGAAGATCACGATCACCGCCACGGAACTGGCCAGGGCGGCGAAGGCGATCTGCGTGGTGCCACGCCAGGCGGCCTCACGCGGCGACAGTCCCAGGGCGCGGTTCCGGGCGATATTCTCCTGCACCATGATGGCATCATCCACGACGATGCCGGTGACCAGGGCCAGGGCGAGCAAGGTGAAGGTGTTCAGGGTCCAGCCCAGGGCCTGAAGCACCGCCACCGTGCCCAGGATCGACATGGGAATGGCCAGCACGACGTTGAAGGCCGCCGACCAGCTGCCGAGGAACAGCAGGCAGGTCAAAGCGGTCAAGATCACCGCCAGCACTAGTTCGTACTGGACATCATGGACCGACTGCTTGATGAACTGGGTGGCGTCGAAGTTGACCTCCAACGACATGCCGGCCGGCAGATCCTTGCGGATGGCGGCAAATTCGGCCTTCACCGCATCGGCCACAGCCACGGTGTTTTGTCCCAACTGCTTGCTGACCCCGATGGCCTGGGCATCACGACCGTTGTTGCGGAAGAAGCTGCGCACATCGGCAAAGCCGTCCTCGACCGCCGCCACGTCGCCCAGCCGGATCGGTGCCTGGTCGCTTCCACCCACCGGCATGGCGCGCAGGCTGGTCAGATCGGTGGCCTCGCCGAGGATGCGCAGATTGATCTCGCGACCGCCCGAACTGAGCCGGCCTGCGGGCAACTCCAAATGATTGGCCTGCAGCCGGGCGACCGCCTCGGGCACGGTCAGGCCATGGGCCACCAGCTTATCCGGATCGAACCAGATGCGGATGTTGCGCTCCAGGTTCGACCCATTGGTGACCGACCCGACCCCCGGCACGCGCTGCACCCGCTCCAGCACGCGGAAGCGCATGGCATCCGCCAACTCTTGGCGACTGAAGGCGCCCGACAGGCTGACCCACATGAAGGGCATTTCTTCGGGATTGAATTTCTGCACCACCGCCGGTTCCAGGTCCTTGGGCAGCAGCAATTGCGCCTGGGACAGGCGGGCCTGCACCTCCTGCATTGCGGCGTCCACATTGCGGCGGATGTCCAGCTCGATGGTGAAAGACGCGCCCCCCTGAAAAGCGGTGGCGGTCAGGCCGGTAATGCCCTGGACCTGGGCCAGGGCGTCCTCGACCACCTCGACCACGTCGTTCTCGACCACTTCCGGTGCGGCCCCCTGCCAGCTGTAGAGCACCTGGACCACGGGAAAATTCACGTCCGGCAGCTGGCTGACGCCGATCTTCATCAGCCCGTGCAGGCCCAGCATCACCACGGCCGCCATGATCACCCAGGCCACCACCGGACGGCGGATGCATATCGCAGTCAGGCCAGTGAGATTGCCCCCGCCGTTCACGGCGTCGATCCGGTGGCGCTGCGCACCAGGGTGCCGTCCCGCAGGCTATCGGCGCCGCGCATCACCAGCTCTTCGCCCGCCGCCAGCCCGGCCCGCACTTCCATGCCACCGTCGCCGTGCACCCCCAGGGTCAGGATCCGCTCCTGCGCCTTGCCCTCGGCCACCACATAAGCGATGAAGCCGCGCTCGCCAGGGCGCACCGCGGCCGCGGGCACCACCACGGCGCGGCGCATCGTGCCGGGCCGGCATTCCACCCGCACGAAGGCATTGCCGCGCAGTCCATCCGTCGGCCCTGCAACAAGAGCCTGCACCGACACCTGACGGGTGTGGGGATCCGCAGCCTGGGCGACCTGCGCGATGGTGGCCGCGTGGGTCGCGCTCGCCCCGTCAACCCGGAAGGTCACCACCTGGCCCGGCATGAGCAACGCGGCTTCCGATTCAACCACCTGGAAGCGCACCCGCATGGGATCGCGACGCACCACCGTGGCCACCGCTGCGCCCGGGGGCAGTTCCTGACCAGTAACGACCTCACGGGTCTCGACCAGGCCAGCTACCGGGGAGACCACGTGATGGCGACGCAGATCCAACTCCGCCAGGGCCAGATCCGCCGCGGCCCGGGCCAGGCTGGCGCGGGCCTGAGCGGCGCGAGCGACGCTGACCGCGACCTCTTCGTCGCTGATGGCAGCGCCGTCCTTGGCCAGACGCGCCCGGCGGGATTCGCCTGCCGCGGCCTCGTCCAAGACTGCCTGGGCCCGGTCGCGCTCGGCCAACGCCACCACCAAACCTAAGCGTGCGCGTTCGTCGTCCAGTTCGGCCAGTACCTCGCCAGCGACGACGGTATCGCCCTCGCGCACCAGCACTCGGGTCACCGTGCCGCCCACCAGCGCAGGGACGCGCACCACCTCATCCGGAAGCAGACTGCCGGGGGCGATGACCACCGGTGTCAGATCCTGCTCGGTCACGGTGACGGTGGTCACTGGAAAGCGGCGTTCAACCGCAGCTTCGGGAGTACTGGTCGTCTTGCCGCAGCCCACCAGGGCCAGCATGCCAAGGGTAAAGAACAGGCGCATGGGCGGGACGATCACCCTGGGCGATCACGGTCCAGTGTCGAACTGGCGTACGCGTTTAACGGCTTGGCAGTTTAGGCAGATCGACAGGTTGCTGGGTAGAACTGGGCGTCATCGCCCCCTGCTTCACCATTGCTCCTCTTCAACGTCCCAATGGTTTGGGCATGTTCGGATCCGGACGCGGCAGTTTGGTCTGTCCCGGATCCATGCCTGTCATTCCTGACCCGGGTGGTCGCGTGGCGCCAGGTGGCAACTGGCCCGCACCCGGCGGCCATGGTCCGGCCTCCGGCGGCGCGAGGGCGTGGGCCGCGGTCGCGGCTTTGGTCGGAGCCTGTAAATCCCCCGGTGAAATAACCACGGGATGGCTGCGACCGGTGCCATCGACGAAGACCGCGACATTGCCGTCCTGGATGATCTTCAGGGTCCAGTCACCGTTGCTGTCGCCTACCGACATCCAGGCGGCGGAGCTGCTGCCCGGGACGATGACATTGACCCGTTCGCTGCCCGCTTCACGCAGCAGGCCGATGGCTTCGGGGGCCTGGGCGGCACGAGCACTGACCTTCGGCAGGACCAGTGGCTCTGGCGGCTTGGGCGGTTCACTTCGCTTGATGGCGATCTTCCCCTGCTGGACCTTGGGCTTGTTGACTTCGGTCCGTTCCCGATCGCGTAAGACCACCGGGATGAAAGGATTCTCAGCGTTGATATTGAATTCTGAATTGAGGTCACCCAGGGTGGGCGCGTGCACCTCGACCATGGCCACCGACTCGCCGCGATACTTCGGTGGCGGCAGGCGCACCGGCTCAAGTCCATCCAAGGCCCACCAGGCCACGGCGGCGATCAGGATCGCGATGGCCGCCAAAGCGGCGAGGGGATAGGCGTTCATGGCCGGGCCACCCGCACCGGGGCAGAGCCCGGGGTGCTGCCCGCCGTGGTCAGGGCTCCTGGGCCGGTCGGGGTGAACTTCGCCCGGTCAGCCTCGCTCAGGAACTCCATGGCCGCGACCTCAAAGGTCGCATCCAGGACCTGGATCTCCTGGTTCTCGTCATTGTTTTTGCTGACGATCTTCAGGCCGCGCAATGCCAGGGGATAGTCCCCCTTCAGCTTGGTATCAGTGACCGAGAAGCGGTGCAGGATCCACAGGATATCCGGCAACGATGCAGTCACCGTCAAGGTCATGGGGAATTCCCGCAGCAGCGGCGGCCGCTTGGCCGATCCAGCCAGCACCGGGGCTCCATGGGTGACCGTGAAGCGCTCCATCCGGGTGATGTCGCCCGCCAGGACGCAGCCCACCGCCTTGTGAGTCAATTGCAGGGAACGGAGCAGATCGGGGACATCCTTGTCGTCGGGCACTTCAGTATCGAAGCCCAGTCCCTGATCGAAATCGACGCTGCGGCTGCGCGCGCGGTCGCGCAGTCCGGCCTGGACCTCTTCAAAGAAGGTGCGGAAGAAGTAGCCGGGCTGAGTGGTCCCCTTGGGCACCACGTACTCATTGCCGATGGTGAAGCCCACCTCGGACTTCAGCGTATCGATGGTGCTGCGCAGCTTGTCATTGGCAGCGCGCTGCTGGGCCAACCTAGCGGTGAACTCCTGGTCGCCTCGCAGGGCTTCGACCTTGGCCTTGGCCGCGGCGCGACGTTCGGTCACCCCACCATCATCCAGGAACCACCAGCTCATCAGGCCCGCAACCAGCACCGCGCCGACCAAGCTGGCGGCGGCAGCCATGATCGGTTTGCGCATGTCCGGGGTCATGGCGCACCTTCGGGCAATTGCATCAGCACCTGATCCAAGCGGGTCGGTTGGAAGGGGATCTTCACCCGCCAGGGGAATTCGCCCTCGCGCACTTTCACGCCCCGCCGCGTGGTTTCTTCAGTTTTGGGATTCACCTCGTAAAACATCACCTTGCCGTCGTCGGCGATGTACAACGGCGTTTGCCAATCGGGGTGCTTCCAGCCCTTGAGGTCATTCCACCAGCGCTTGAAGAAGACCTGCAATTCAGGGACGCTGCGGGCACTGGTGAAACGCACCTTCCCCGAGACTTCGATCCAACCGCGATCGATGGCGGTATCGGTCCAGGCCGGCAAGGCCGCCCGCGCGGCGGGTCGGGCCCCACCCAGAGCACCCAGGCGTCCACCGCCACCACCCGTGGTCACCGTCGGGGCAGGCGTGGTTCCGTCCTGGGCTATGCCTTCGGTCTCAAGTTCGGTGACCCACAGTTCGGGCGACAATTTGGCCTGCTCTTTCAAGGCCCGTACCGTGTACAGCAGATCGCGCCCGGCGTACATGCGCCCGACGACGCCGCGCAGATCCTCGCGCAGGGCCTCGTTCTCGGTCTCCAGTCCCTTCAATTCGGTGGTCAGGGCTTCGTAGCGGCGCAGGTAGCTTTCGTAATCTGCGGCCTGGGCCGCTGTCGCGTCATGGCGGGCCGCCAAGGTCCAGGAGACCATCACCGCGGCCAGCACCAGGGCCACGGCCGCGAGGTGCGCCCAGACCAGATGACTGCGCCACAGGCGCCGGGCGACCAGGGATTCGGGCCGCAGATCCAGGCGCACCGCGCCAGTGACCCGCATGGATGGATGGGACAGGGCCAAGCCGGTCGCCACCGCCCATTCGCCGGCCGGTTCCGGCAAGATTCCACCCACTGCCGCGCCCACGTCCAAACGCTCCACAGGCACGCCGAAACGGCGCGCCAGGTAGGCATCAAGTCCGATCACATTGGCGCCGCCGCCGCACAGCACCACCTTGGACGGGATCAGACTCGGCGCCTTCAATTGGCTACGAAACCAATGCAGGCAGTTCGAGACCTGGCCATACAGCGCCTCGGCGGCCCGGGACAGTTCCGGTCCCAAGGTCTGCCGGCCCATCGCCATGGTGTCACGACCGGGCTTGGTCACCGGATCGGCCTGCGCCATGTCGAGCGCCGATGATGCCAGCAGGCCGCTGCCGTTGCTCAGGATTGCCGTGTGTGGCGCCAGACTGTCGGAACTGACGGCCGGCGACGACGACGGGATAGCCTCATCGCTGGCCTCTTCCGCCAGGATCATCAGCTCTTGGCCGTCCGAGGGCTCCTTGGGCACGCCCTGGGCGGCGGGCATGGGGATGCCATCGTCCAGGTCCAGGACCAAGGGCTCACCGGCTGGCACTGCTGCGGGGATCTCACTCGACGCAAACACCGCCTGGCTGGCGGGGGGCTCATCTTCAAGCAGATCCAGATCTTCGGCTTTGCGCAAACCGCTGCCGCGCGTGCCCCGTCCCGACGATGGTGGCGGCGCGGGATTCTTCAGGGCTTGCTGGAACGTAAGTCCACCCATCAGAATTTCACGGCTGGCGATCAGCCGCCCGTCACCGTAGAGGCTGATGCCGGTGCGTTCATGGCCAATGTCCAACACCACCGCCAAGGCGTCGCCCTCCATGGGCGGCAGGCGCTGGGCCACGTTGAAGAGCGCGGCGGGGCCATAGGCCAACGAGGCATCCCGCAGGCCCAGTTTTTCGAGCCCGACCAGCGCCTCTTTGGCCGCGGCCGGCGGCGCCAGCACGCACCAATGATACAACTCGTCCCCGTCGACCGGGACTGGGCGGGCATCCGCCGCTAGATCCCCCGCCTCGTCCGCATGCTGGATCAATTCCAGGCGCAGCAGACGCGCTAGGCGATCGGGCGGTAAGGGCATGGTGCCGATGATCCGCACCATGAAGGGCAGGTCCGACACATGGGCGATCACCGGCCCCTGTAAACGCAGGCGGGCATCGATCTCGGCCAGCACCGCCGTCAGCAGCTTGGGATTGCCGATCTCGTCCATGCGTGGCACCGACGCCGTGGCTATCACGGTGGGCACGCCACGGACCCGGCGCAAGGCCACGGCCCGCACCATGTGATGACCAACATCAAGACCGATGACGGGACGAGCCACAGTGATCAGCGACCGTTACGCTTCCACGGGGTGCCACCAGCGCTGTCCGCGGCGGGGGCCGTCTCGGCAGATTGTGCTGCCGCCGCCTGTTCGGCCTTGGTCGCATTGGTCCCGGCCAAGGCATCACGGGCCTCCGCCGGCATCACCACGCGAGCAGTGTCGCGCAACTTCTGGATCTCATCGCTCAGCTTGGCACCGCTGGGGTCGACGATGTGGGCAGCGACAATGATGACCAAGTTGCGCCGCTCGTTAGTACGGCTGCGGCGCTGGAAGAGACCTCCGAGCAAGGGGATCTCGCTGACGTAGGGTAGGCCTTCCTGCCTCTTTTGGTCCTGTTCCGTGGTTAGTCCACCTAGGGCTACAGTCTGGCCGTTCTGAATGTGCAGAACTGTAGTGAGATTTCGCTCACTGATGTTGGGTTTTTGAACTCTACCGGAAAGCACGTTGCTGCCAGCTGAACTGCCTGCATAATTGAACTCAGTTTCAAAAAAGCCGGTAAGTTCTCGCACTTTGGGGTTGAGCGCAAGGGTGATCACATTGCTGTTTCGTGCCATTGATGGGCGAATACGTAGAGAAATGCCAAAGTCGACAGTCTCAAGTTTAGGAACAAGTGCGGTGGAGTTGTTCGTTACAACAGTGCCATCAGTAACGCTACTATTTGTGCTTGTTGAGCGCGCTTCATAATCACCTATATATGCGCGCTGAGTGGTTAGCTCGATCACACCAAGAGCATTATTTAAAGTTAGAATTTTGGGCTCGGACAGTGTATCGGCCTGACCCTTTGATTCGAGAGCCTTGAGAGTTGCAGAGAAATTGTTACCAACTAGCACTTTAGCGAGAAGTCCAGAGTTAGCCCCAGCACCGCCAGGCCCGACAAGATTCCCGAGTCCCGTACCTTGAATAGTGGCTGGAGCTGCATTTGTAGGGGAAACGTTAGGCCCCCCCAAGATCACGTTGCCTGACTGTCCGCCAAAACCCCAATCGATACCCAACTCGCGCTGGGCTTGTTCGCTGACTTCAATGAACCGAGTCTCGATTAGAACCTGGACGTTGTTGTAATCAAGGGCGCCCAGCAGGCGCTTGAGCTCGGCGATCGAGGAGGGCGTGCTGCGCACATAGAGGGTATTTGATTTGCGATCCAAGTACCAGCGCGCCTCCGCCGGCCAGTCGACGATGATTTCGGGGATCTTGTTCATGAATTTCTCGAGGTCTGAACTTCCACCCCCACCCGCGCCACCGCCACCGCTCGCTGCCTGGGCCGCCGTCAAGGCGGCCTGGGCCTGAGGCGGCAGATTCGCGCCCTGGCCACCGCCGCCGCCAAAACCGCCGCCGCCACCAGCTGCACCACCGCCGCCAAGATCACCGCTGCCGCTGACATCGGTCAGACCGGATTGCAGGCGGATGATCTCGGTGACCAATACCTCGCTGCCGGTCTTGCTGACGAAGACCGTACCGGCGGAATAGTTATAGGTGACGTTAACCAGCTTGGCGATGGTGTTCAGCGCGGCTTCGACGGTCTCGTCCACCAGATTGATGGTCAAGGTCTCTTCGCCCAGGGCGGAGTCGAGAATGACATAGTTGACCCCGGCCACCGCGAAGAGCGGTTCAACCACCTCGCGTACCTGGGTGCCATTATATTTCAGGGTGACCCGTTCTTGCAGCTTGGCGCGCACCGCGGCGCGCTGGGTCTCGGCCAGATCCTCGTCGAAGATCCACACCGTGCGCGGCAGCTTGGGCTTATCGACCGGGAAAATCGCATGCTCGATGACTTCGTTGATGCCTTCACCACGCCGGTACTTTTTCTCTTTCAGCAGCGTCTCGCGCTCCTTCACCACCATCATGCTGAGCACTTGGTACTTCATCACCAGCACGGCGCCCTCATTGGGCCACTGCCGCTGGAGCGCATTGCACAGGTCGATGGCTTCGGCGTATTGCCGCCGGGCGACATAATATTCGACCACGTCCAATTGCCGCTGGACCTTCTCATCGGCCTTGGCCTTGGCGGCTTCGTAATCCGCATCGCCGACGATCTGCTCGCGGACCTCGGCCTGCTCACTGAGCATGACGCGGATCTCGGCTTCCTTCTGCTGCACTTTGGCCAGCAGCAGCAGGTTGGCCGCCTGCTTGTCCTCGGGGTGCTCGGCCAAGCGTCCTTCCAGCAGCGTGATGGCATCTGCCAACTTGCCATTGGCCAGCATGGCCGAGGCCTGCGCGCTGATCGGCGACTCCAAGGCCGGATCCGGCGCGTCGCCGCCCCAGGCCAGGCCAGAGGCCAGGAACAAAGCACCAAGGAAAAGGGTCACACGCATGCCATGGCTCCAGCGGAAGCGGAGATTCAGCAGGGTGATACCCTCTCGCAATGAGATTGTTGAGGGGAGGCACAACATCAGGCCCCGGGCCGACATTGACCTGCGGCCCTGGGCCGTGACCCTCCACCCCCCTTCCCAGGAGTCCCCATGCCCGCCCGCACCGCTCTTTTCGCCGCTCAACAGGCTGCCGGCGGCAAAATGATCGACTTTAGTGGCTGGGACATGCCGGTGCAGTTCAGCGGCATCACCGCCGAGCATCAGGCGGTACGCAGCGCCGCAGGGGTCTTCGATCTGGGGCACATGGGCCGCCTGACTGTGTCCGGCGTGGGCAGCCTGGCCTTTTTGGAGCGCCAGGTCTGCCGCCCCCTGGCGGACATGCGTCCCGGCCAGGTGCGCTATGGCTTGGCCCTGGCGGCGGACGGCACGGTCGAGGACGACGTGCTGGTCTCGCGTGAAAACGAGCACGACTGGCACGTCGTGGTCAATGCCGGCAACCGCGAGAAGATCGTTGCCCAGTGGCGCACCGCCCTGCCGGCCACCGCCATCTTTGCCGATATCACGACCGATCAGGCGATGATTGCCGTCCAGGGCCCGGCGGCCCCCGGCCTGCTGGCCCGCCTGGGCCTGGGCCTGGAAGGCCTGTCGTATTACGCCTTCCGCGATGCCGCTTGGCAGGGCGTGCCGGTACGGATCAGCCGCACCGGCTATACCGGCGAAGATGGCGCCGAGCTGTTCATGCCCACCAAGCACGCCGAGGACCTGTGGCGGACTGTGGTTTCTGCTGGGGCCCTGCCCTGCGGCCTGGGCTGCCGCGACAGCCTACGTCTGGAAGCCGGCATGCCGCTGTATGGCCATGAGCTTGACCGCAGCATCACGCCGATCGAGGCCGGCCTGGCCTTCGCGGTCAACCAGGCGGGCGGCTTCATCGGCGACCAGGCGGTGTTGCGCCAGTTGTCCGAGGGCGCCCCGCGTCGCCTGGTCGGGCTGCGCTGTCGG
>Ga0209181_10010719_pt1 | contig 11855 bp, 7 predicted proteins | sample MAT05_FD_187208 | JGI IMG/M metagenome (GOLD analysis project Ga0209181, IMG submission 187208) | Freshwater microbial communities from Lake Fryxell liftoff mats and glacier meltwater in Antarctica - MAT-05 (SPAdes) (version 2) | ecosystem: Environmental > Aquatic > Freshwater > Ice > Liftoff... | reverse complement strand
CGGCGCCCAGCTGCTGATCAGCAGTGCCAGTGTTCCCAGGGTGGCCAGCTTGTGCGACAGGCGCCAGCCGTTGTTGGTGCGTGCCCCCCCTGACTGCGGGGGTGGCGCCATGGCGGGTGCGGTCTGTGAACAACGCTGGTCCATGCGAAAGGTCCTCTTGAGGTTCTTGAACGGTATGCCTGTGAGCACAAAACGCGCACGGTGCACGGGCTGCCAATGCGCGAGCCGGCTGCCGTGACTGACATCCGGCCTCGTGCGCCATGCCGTGGCGAGGGCCAGACTACATCCGCATGCCAGGCGCAGGCAATGTGTACGATCCCTTGGACCATGCGGGCCGCTGCGGCCTTGGGGAGTTTCTTGTGCCACCCACCGGCCTTGTGCCACAGCTGCTGCGCGCGCTTCGAGACACCTGCGTGGTCTGTGTTGCTGCGGCTGCGTTGAACAGCTGCGCCGCCCCCAAGGCGCCCGTGGGTGCCATGGAAAGCGACAAGGCCCTCATCCCCGTCGCCCAGATCACGCAGATCACCGTGGAGCGCGACTGCTTCGGCTGCCCCACCGGCTCGCGCCTGGTGCTGCGCCGTGACGGCACGGCGTTGCTCACGGTCACCGGCAAGGCCCGCCACCGCACCCAGGACAGCACGGCGCAAGCCGCGTTGTCGCACGCTGACTTCGACGCCATCGCCCAGCTGGCGCTGGCGCAAGGCTTCTTCGATTGGCGGGACGAATACGCCGACGCCAATTTGCAGGATGGTGCCTGGACCACCTGGCGCATCACACGCGGCGCGCAGGACAAACAGGTTTTCAGCCGCGAAGGCGCGGGGCCGCAAGGCTTGAGGGCCTTGCTGGCCGCCGCTGAGGCGCTGCAGGCACGACTGCGCTTCGTGCCCGACTGATCGCCCGACTGATCGCCTGATTGATCGCCCGCCCTGGCCCGCCCGGCTGGCATCATGGCGCCATGCTGTCGCTGAAATTGCTGGGCCAGCCGGAGCTGCGGCAAGACGGGCAGCGGGTGCGGCTGACGATCAAAAAAACCTGGGGCCTGCTGCTGCTGCTGGCCTGCAACGGTGCCATGCCACGTGGGCGGCTCGCAGCCCTGTTGTGGCCCGCGCTGGACGAAGCCGCTGCGCGCCGCAACCTGCGCCGTGAACTGGCACGTCTGCGCGAAGCCGACGTGCCCGGTCTGGTTCATGCGGCAGACGACTGGATCGCCCTGCAGCCGTCCGTCGAACTGGACTTGAAGGCCTTCGAGGCCGTGCTGCAAGCCGGTGACACCGCTGCGGCACTGGCGCTGTGGCGCGGCCCCTTGGCCGATGGGCTGATCGCAAACGAGCCGCAGTTCGATCAGTGGCTGGCCACTCAGCGCGACCGCATGCACGGCCTGTGGCGCCGAGCGCTGCAGGCCCGGGCCGAAAAGGTACAACAGACCGATCCCGAAGAAGCGCTGCTGCACTGGCAGCAGCTGTTGGCCGATGACCCGCTGCAGGAGCAACACCACCAGGCCGTGATGGGCCTGCATGTGGCGGCCGGCCGACGCGAAGCCGCGCTGGCCCAGTACACCAGTTGCCGCACGCTGTTGCGCGACGAGCTGGGGCTGGCTCCGGCGGCGCAGACCGAGGCCTTGGTCGCCGCGCTGCGCGAGGCCGATGCCTGGCGGCTGGCACCGGCCGCCGCTGCCGCAGCGGATGGGGCCGCAGATGCGCCTGGTGCGCCTGACGCGCCGGCCGGACCCCGCCTGGCCGCGTGGTTGCCCGACACGCTGCCCTTCGTGGGGCGCGACGCCGAAGTGGCGGCCATGGAAGCCGCCTGGCGCGCGGGCCACGCGCTGGTCATCGAAGGCGAAGGTGGCGTCGGCAAAACCCGGCTGGCGCTGGACTTCGCCGCTGCACACGGGCCCTTTGCACTGGCGCGGTGCCGCGCCAGCGACGCGGGTGTGCCCTATGCCGCCTGGACCCGTGTGCTGCGCGCCCTGGCGGGCAAGGCGCTCACGCGCGACACCTTCGGCGCGCTGCCGACCTGGGCCTGCGACGAGCTGTCGCGCCTGCTGCCCGAAATCGCCAGCGGCCCTGCGGCCCTGGCGCCCATCCGGTCGGACGAAGAGCGCAGCCGATTTTTTGAAGCCTGTGCTGCCGCCTGGCAGGCGCTCACGGCCGACAGCTTCGATGCCGTGGTGCTGGACGACTGGCACCTGGCCGATGCCACCAGCCGAGCCTTGCTGGCGTTTGTGGTGCAGCGGGCTGCCGGGCATTCGTCTGCACAGGGTGAGGCCAGTTGCCGCGTCCTGCTGCTCATGCGGCCGCAGCCCGACGGGCTGGGTGGGACGCAGGCTCTCACGGGCTTTGCGCTGGGCGACGCTGCAAATGCCTTGCATCTGCGCCTGCAGTCACTGGAGCCCGCCGTCGTCTTTGATCTTGTGCGCCAGCTGTCGGGCGCGCGCGACCCGGCACGTTTTGCGGCACGGCTGCAGGCGGCGACCGAAGGCAACCCGTTCTTTCTGTTGCAGACGCTGCGCCACCTGGCAGAAACCGGCGCCTTGACGGCCGACGCCGACGGTGTGTGGCGCACCCCGTTTGACGACGCCACGCAGGACTACCGCGAGCTGCCGATGCCCCTGAGCGTGCGCGAAGCGGTGCTGGCCCGGGTAGCCCGGCTGGGCGACGCGCCGGCGCGTGTTCTGGAAGCCGCAGCGCTGGCCGCCGAACCTTTTTCGCCGGCCCTGCTGGCCCCTGCCTGCGCCTTGTCTGAACTGCAGGCGGTGCTGGCCATCGAAGCAGCGGTGAACTCGCGGCTGCTGCGCGAGCATGAAAGTGGCGGCTATGCCTTCACCCACGACCTGGTGCAACAGGCGCTGGACGCTGCGCTCAGCCCCGAGCGCCGCCGGCTCATCCACCGCCGCCTGGCCCTGGGGGCCGAGGCGGTGGCTGCACCGGCTGCGGTGGTGGCCGCCCATCACGAGGCCAGCGGCGACACCCGCCGCGCGGTGGCGCACCGGCTGGCTGCCGCCGAGCAGGCACAGGCCCTGCACGCACTGCCCGAGGCCATGGACCATTGGCAGCGTGCGCTGGATGGTGGCGCCACGCCCCAGCAGGCCCTGCGCGCGCACCAGGGCCTCACGACGGCGGCACGGCTGAGTTGCCAGTTCGACCGCATGCAGTTGCACGGCGACGCGCTGCAGGCGTTGGCCGCCACGGGCGGCATGCTCAGCACCGCAGAACAGGCCGATGCCTTGACCTCGGTGGCCAACAACCTGGTCTTTGTCAACCGTGCCGACGCGGCGCTGCTGGTGCTGGACCGCTTGCCGGCTGCGCTGCTGGGTACGTTGTCGGTCGCCCACCAGGCCCAGGCGCTGAACATCCGCGGCTGCGCCTTGCGCAGCCTGGGGCGCCTGGACGAAGCGCGCGGGGCGCTGGTTGGGGCGTTGAAGCTGCCCGGCCTGCCGGCCGTTGCGCGAAGCGACCTGCTCGAAGGCGCTTCTGCCGTGGAGATGAGTGCCGGCAACCCGACGGCGCTGCTCGAGCATGCCGATGCACTGATTGCGCTGGCGCGCCAGATGGGCGACGAAGAGACGGTCGCCCGGGCGCTGTTCTGCCGCAGCCTGGCCTCCTTGATGACCGGCGATGCCGAACGCGCCGCTGCCGGCCTGGAACAGGCCGCCGCCAGTTTTGGCAGCCGTGGCTCGGTTCTGCGGCAGCGGGGTGTGCTCTACAACCTGTCAGTCGCACACCAGGCGCGCAGCCAGCATGCCCAGGCCCTGGCGGCGGTGCAGCGCGGCTGGGCCTTGGTGCCGGCCCTGCCGGAAGGCGAGCTGTGGATGATGTACCGCCTGGCCTTCGTCGATGCGCACCTGGCCTCGGGACACTTGGGGGATGCCTGGGTTCATGCCCAGGCGGCGCTGGCCTTTGCCCAGGCGCAGAACCTGGCGCCGCTGCTGCTGGCCGCCACGCTGCCGAGCCTGGAACTGCTGAGCCTGCTGGGTGAATCCGCGCTGGCACGCCAGGTCCTCGCCCGCGTCAGCCCAGCGGCGGTGCACGAACTCCACTACACGGGCTCTGAGCACTGGATCGCGGTGTCGCAGTTCGAACTGTCGCAAGGTGATGCCGCTGCCGCCCGGCAGGCTTTGGCGTTGTCGCCAGCCGCCGCCGCCATTGCCGATGTGCGTGTGCGCGCCCGACACGCACTGGCCGCCGCCGAGCTGGCGTTGGCACTGGGCGATGGCAAGGCCGCGCTGGCCTTGTTGCCCGAGCACGGTGCCGAAGGCATGAACGACGAGATGCGCACCCGTGCATTGGCGCTGGCGGTGCGGGCGCAAGGCCTGGGCGGCGTGCTGCAAGAAGGCACCGTGCAGGCCGCGACCCGCACCTTGGCCCTGCCTTCACCGTTTGCGCCGGCCACCGGGCTGCTGCACCGCGCGCTGGCACAGGCGCTGCAAAAGGGCGTGGTCGGCGCGCCGGCGGGCGCACAACGGGCCCATGACCAGTTCGTGGGCGAATTGGCCCGGTCCCTGGACGGCCACCCGGCCCTTCAAGAAGCCTTCTTGCGCCTGAACGCCTGAGGCGCCAAGCGCCGGCACCGCCCCGGGGCGGGCGCTGGCCGCAACGGCGCCGCAACGCGGCCGCAACGGCCAACGGTCACCTTTGCGCCCTGGCCATGTCGGCCCGTCTGCGCAAGAGGTGCCTTCGATGCCAACCCCGCCGCTTTCAAGCTCAGCCATCGGTGCGCTCATGGGCACGCCACAGCCCGCTCCGGCGGCGGCCCCCAGTTGCGTGATGCTGCTCACCCTGTGGGCACCACCCGCGGCCCGCTGGCACGCACGCCTGGTGGAAACCGACGCCCAGGTGCATGAGTTCGAAAGCCCTTTCGAGCTGGCCCGCTTTCTGGCCCAGGCCGCGTCGCCTTCTGCGCCATCGATCTCACCCCCACTCAACCCTGTCAGCGGGCTGCGCTGACCGCCCGGCGCCGATTTCCTGGTGCCCGATCCCCCGGGCGCGCAAGACAACCACCGATTCCTCAGGAGCACACCAATGCAGTCACCTCTCTTGGCCACACTGATCACCGGCTGCGCGCTGGCCCTGCTGCCCGCCCTGGCAGCCGCGCAATCTTGGGTCCGCTACACCAACGCCGGCCAGAAGGGCCCGGTAGTCTCTGAAATGCACCAGACCAACACCAAGCTGGTGTACGAGTTCTACAACAACGCCAACACGTCGATCGGCACGCAGACCTGCCCCGCGCCCTTGTCCTGCACGCCGCGTTTCCCGGTGGGCACGGCCAAGTTTTCGGTGGTGCTGGAGTACGACGCAGCGCGTGAAGAGCTGATGAGCGAAAGCTGCAAGGGCGTGGCCTCGACCGTGCCGCAAGGCCAGTGCATCGATGGCGAACTGCGCGTGACGATGCGTGCGCGCTGGGGAACGGTGAAGTACTTCTTCATCCCTGACAGCCGGCCCGGCCAGAACAGAAGCGCGCCGAGCTTTGGCGGCTGGGGCCCCACCGCCAAACTCGAATTCGACGCCGACGCGACCAAATTCGTGGTGCCGGTCGTGAACGGGTTGTTCCAGCCCGGCGGCGGTGTGGCCGTGGCCGTGGGCAGCTACAAGATGCGGGCCGGTGTGATGACGGGCTTTTGCAAACCGACGCACACCAACCCGACCGAGCTTCTGCAGGTCCGCGAAGGGCAGGTCACCGAATACACCGTGCGCTACACCGGCACGATGTGCACGATGTCGATCAACACCTATGGCCAGGGGTCGGCCGCCGGCGGCACTTTCACGAGCGACCCGGCGCGGCTGAACTGCCCCGGCGCGACCAACGCCACCAGTTGCAAGGCCGAGTTTCCATTCGATTCCACCGTGCGCCTGATCGCCAATCCGGCGCCGGGCTACGCGGCCACCTTCGGCCGTGTCTTCACCGGCTGCAGTCGCGAGGAACCCAACCTGGCCATCTGCCAGATCCTGGCCGACGGCGACCGCGAGCTGACCAGTGGCTTCTATCTCGCCGCCACCCCGCCGCCACCGCCGGCAGTGACGCTGATCGCCAGTGCAGGCCCCGCCGCACCCGCCGACGCCACGGTGGCCAAAGGCAGCCCAACGGTGGAAATGCTGCAACTGATGCTGACCCCTAGCAACGGGGTGGCCCGGCTGAATGCCCTGACCCTGCAGACCAGCGGCACAGGCCGCGACGACCTGGACCTGGCCGACATCCGCGTCTACCGGGACAGCAACGGCAACGGCCGCGTCGACGCGGGTGAGCCGCTGCTCACCAGCGGCCGTGCGGCGGCCGACAACGGCACGCTGCGCCTGGCCCTGGCCACGCCGCTGGAGTTTTCGGAGGCGACGACGCTGCTCGTGGTGGCCGACATCGCCAACACCGTGAACAGCGCGGCCGCGGCGGCTGTGGCCGGTGGTGGCTTGTTGATGGCCATGGGTGCGGTGGGCCTGGCGCACAGGCGGATTCGTCCCAGTGCGCCCCCCGCAACACGTGGCCGCAGGCTGCGACTGGCCTGTGCATGGGTGGCCCTGGCGCTGCTGGCGGCCTGCGGCGGCAGCGACGGCGGCGATGGGGCTGCAAGCGATCCGCCGTCTGCCGGGGTGCCGCCTGTCGCGGGGCCACCCGTGGTGCCGCCTGTCGTGCCGCCCGTGGTCGCGCCGCCTGTCGCGCCGCCCGTCGCACCGCCGCCCGTGCTGCTGACCTACCGTCTTCAACTGACCGCCCTGGAAGCCACAGACACGGCAACAGCGCCCGCCACGCTGACCGTGGGCGCGTTGCCAGTCGCCGGTGCGGTGATCACCGTTGTGCAGTGAGAGCGGTCGGGCGCATGTGAGCGGTCGGGTGCACGTGGCGTGCATACACTCGCCACATGCGAGACAAGTCCCCCGATGAACTGCAGAACCTGCTCAGCGCCAACCGCAGCTGGGCGGCTGCCAGAGAACAACGTGAGCCGGGTTTTTTCACGCGCCTGGCGCAGCAGCAGACCCCGCGCTACATGTGGATCGGCTGCGCCGACAGCCGCGTGCCGGCCAACGAGATCACCGGGCTGGACCCAGGCCAGGTGTTCGTTCACCGCAACGTGGCCAATGTGGTGGTGCACAGCGACCTCAACGCGCTGTCCACGATCCAGTTTGCGGTTGAGCACCTGTCGGTCAAGCACATCATGGTCGTCGGTCACTACGGCTGCGCCGGCGTGCGTGCGGCCATGCGTGGCATCCGTATCGGCCTGGCCGACAACTGGCTGCGCCATGTGCAGGACGTGCGCCTGCGGCACCGCAAGCGGCTGGACCACCTGCCGCCGGCCGAGCAGGAAGACATCCTGTGCGAGATGAACGTCATCGAACAAGTGGGCAACGTGGCGCTGTCCACCGTGGTGCAAGACGCCTGGGCGCGTGACCAGCCGCTGGCCGTGCACGGCTGGGTCTACGGCTTGAAAGACGGCCTGCTGAAGAACCTGAACGTCACCATGGACAGGCCTGATGGGGTGGTGGATGTGTTTGCCGCTGCGCTGAAGCGCTACCCGCGCAGCGACGTGGCAACGGGCAGCCCGGCCGACGAACTGGCCGACGACGCGGACACGCAGTTTGGCCCGGGTGGGGTGTAGCCATGTCCACCACCCCCATCGTGCGCGAACTGCGTGTGATCCCGGTTGCCGGGCGCGACGGCATGTTGCTCAACCTGTCGGGCGCCCATGCGCCGTTTTTCACCCGCAACATCGTCATTGCCACCGACAGCGCAGGCCACGTGGGCGTGGGCGAGGTGCCGGGTGGTGAAGCCATCCGGCAGACGCTGGAGGATGCCCGCGCGCTGGTGCAAGGGCGCAGCATCGGTGACTGGCATGCCGTGCTGGACCAGGTGCGCAAGGCCTTCGCCCACCGCGACGCCGAAGGCCGGGGCCAGCAGACCTTTGACCTGCGCACGACCATCCACGCCGTCACGGCAATCGAAGCGGCTCTGCTCGACCTGCTGGGCCAGCACCTGGGCGTGCCGGTGGCGGCGCTGTTGGGCGAAGGGCAGCAGCGGGACGCGGTGCGCGTGCTGGGCTATCTGTTCTTCGTGGGCGACCACCACAAGACCGGCCTGCCCTATGTGGATGCAGCCAGCGAACCCGAAACCGGCGACAACTGGCAACGCCTGCGCCACCAGCAGGCGCTGACGCCCGAGGCCGTGGTGCGCCAGGCCGAAGCGGCCCAGGCCCGCTACGGCTTCGAAGACTTCAAGCTCAAGGGCGGTGTGTTGTCCCCCGAAGCCGAAGTGGACGCGATCCGGGCGCTGCACGAACGTTTCCCGCAGGCACGCATCACGCTGGACCCCAACGGAGGCTGGCTGCTGAAGGACGCGGTGCGTGTGCTGCGTGACCTGCATGGCGTGCTGGCCTACGCCGAAGACCCCTGCGGCGCCGAAGCCGGCTTCTCCGGCCGCGAGGTGATGGCCGAGTTTCGCCGCGCCACCGGCCTGCCCACGGCCACCAACATGGTGGCCACCGACTGGCGGCAGCTGGTGCATGCGCTGTCGCTGCAGGCGGTGGACATTCCCCTGGCCGACCCGCATTTCTGGACGATGGCCGGCAGCGTGCGTGTGGCGCAGACCTGCCGCGACTGGGGCCTGACCTGGGGCTCGCACAGCAACAACCACTTCGACGTGTCGCTGGCCATGTTCACCCACGTGGCGGCCGCTGCGCCGGGCCGCGTCACCGCCATCGACACGCACTGGATCTGGCAGGACGGCCAGCGCCTGACGAAAGAGCCCCTGATGATCGAAGCGGGCCTGGTGCAGGTGCCCAAAAAACCGGGCCTGGGCGTGGAGCTGGAGATGGACCAGGTGCACGCCGCGCACCAGCTCTACCTGCAGCACGGCCTGGGTGCGCGCGACGACGGCGTGGCGATGCAGCATCTGGTGCCCGGCTGGCGCTTCGACCCCAAGCGCCCCTGCCTGGTTCGTTGACCGGCCGCGAGGAAGGCAGGGTGCGGCGGACCGTGCGGCGGACCGCGCCAGCTGTCTACACTGCAACCCAAGATGTTTCCGCACAACCTCACCGACAGCATCGCCTTTGACATCGCGCAGGCGCTGATCGACGGCTTCAACCGCCACTACCGCCTGTTCCGCGAGACCACGGCACAGGCCAAACAGCGTTATGAACAGTCCGACTGGCACGGCCAGCAGCTGGCCCAGGCGCAGCGCATCGAGTTCTACGACCAGCGGGTCAACGAAGCGGTGGCCCGCCTGCGCAGCGAATTCAATATCGACGGGCTGTCGATGGACACCTGGCAGCAGGCCAAGCTGCACTACATCGGCCTGCTGGTGGACCACCACCAGCCCGAACTGGCCGAGACCTTTTTCAACAGCGTGACGGCCAAGCTGCTGCACCGCAGCTACTTCAAGAACGACTTCATCTTCGTGCGGCCCGCGGTCAGCACCGAGTACATCGAAAACGACGAACCCGGGTCCGCGCCCACCTACCGCGCCTACTACCCCACCAAAGACAGCCTGCACGAAACCTGGAAGCGCATCGTCAACAACTTCCAGCTTGCGCGCGACTTCGAAGACCTGGACCGCGACGTCGACCACATCGTGCAGGCCATGGTGGCTGAACTGGGCGGCTTCCGGCCGCGCGCCAACTTCCAGATCCAGGTGCTGTCCAGCCTGTTCTACCGCAACAAGGGCGCCTACCTGGTGGGCAAGATCATCAACGGCTTCAACGAAACGCCGTTGGCCTTGCCCATCCTGCATGGAACCAACGGCAAGCTGTTCGTGGACGCCGCGCTCTTTGGTGAAGACGAACTGCTGATGATCTTCAGCTACGCCCGCGCCTACTTCATGGTGGACATGCAGACGCCTTCGGCCTACGTGCAGTTCTTGCGCGGGCTGATGCCGCGCAAGCCGCGTGCCGAGTTGTACAACGCGCTGGGCCTGCAGAAACACGGCAAGAACCTGTTCTACCGCGACCTGCTGTCGCACCAGCGGCATTCATCGGACAAGTTCCGCATCGCGCAGGGCATCAAGGGCATGGTGATGCTGGTCTTCGACCTGCCGTCCTTCCCTTATGTGTTCAAGCTCATCAAGGACTTCTACCCGCCGCAGAAGGACACCACGCGCGAGCAGATCAAGGGCAAGTACCTGCTGGTCAAACAACACGACCGCGTGGGCCGCATGGCCGACACGCTGGAGTACAGCAACGTGGCCTTTCCACGGCACCGTTTCGAGGACGAACTGATCAACGAGATCAAGCACTTCTGCCCCAGCCTGCTGGAAGAAACCAGCGACACGGTGGTCATCAAACACCTGTACATCGAGCGGCGCATGATCCCGCTCAACATCTACTTGCAGGAGGCCGGCCCCGAAGGCGTGGCGCACGCGGTGGTGGAGTACGGCAACGCCATCAAGGACCTGGTGGCGGCCAACATCTTCCCCGGCGACATGCTGTGGAAGAACTTCGGCGTCACGCGCCACGGCAAGGTGGTGTTCTACGACTACGACGAGATCGAATACCTCACCGACTGCAACTTCCGCCGCGTGCCCACGCCGCGCAACGAAGAAGAAGAGATGAGCGGCGAGGTCTGGTACACAGTCGGCCCGAAAGACGTGTTCCCCGAGACCTTCGCGCCTTTCCTGCTGGGCAACGACGCCGTGCGCGAAGTCTTCATGGCCCACCACGCCGACCTGCTGGACGCCGCCTTCTGGCAAGGCCACAAGCAGCGCATCCAGCAGGGCCATGTGCACGACGTGTTTCCCTACGAACCCGCCAAACGTTTCACCGCCGGCCGCACCGCGCGCGCTGCCGAATCACTGCAAGGAGACCCCCATGTCTGACGCCATCGTCATCGTTTCCGCCGCCCGCACGCCTATCGGGGGCCTGCTGGGTGATTTCACGAGCCTGGCCGCGTGGGAGCTCGGCGCCGTGGCCGTGAAGGCTGCCGTCGAACGCGCCGGCGTGCCCGGTGACGCGGTACACGAAGTGCTGCTGGGCAACTGCCTGATGGCCGGCCAGGGCCAGGCGCCGGCGCGCCAGGCAGCGCTGAAGGCGGGCCTGCCGCAGAGCGCGGGCGCGGTGACGCTTTCCAAGATGTGCGGCAGCGGCATGCGCGCCATGATGTTCGGCCACGACATGCTGCAGGCCGGCAGCGCGCAGGTGGTGGTGGCCGGCGGCATGGAGAGCATGACGAACGCGCCGCACCTGATGTTCGCGCGCAAGGGCGTGAAGTACGGCGCCGCGCAGATGTTCGACCACATGGCCATGGACGGCCTGGAAGACGCCTACGAACGCCTGGCAGACGGGCGTGGCAAGGCCATGGGCCTGTTCGCCGAGCAATGCGTGGACAAGTACGGCTTCACGCGTGAGGCGCAAGACCAGTTCGCCATCGCCAGCACCACGCGTGCGAAGACGGCCAATGAGGACGGCAGCTTCGACTGGGAAATCGCGCCCGTTACCCTGCCCGCGAAGTCGGGCAGTCCAAGTTCCTCTGGGCGCACAGGCGACACCGTCATCAAGTTCGACGAGCAGCCCTTCAAGGCCAAGCTCGACAAGATTCCGTCGCTGAAGCCGGTCTTCAAGAAGGACGGCACCATCACCGCCGCCAACGCCAGCAGCATCAGCGACGGCGCTGCGGCGCTGGTGCTGATGCGCGAGAGCACGGCGCGCCAGCTTGGCCTGCAGCCGCTGGCGCGCATCGCGGCGCACGCCGTGCATGCGCAGGCGCCCGAGTGGTTCAGCACCGCGCCGGCGGGCGCCATCGACAAGGTGTTGAAGAAGAGCGGCTGGGACGCCAAGAGCGTGCACCTGTGGGAAGTCAACGAGGCCTTCGCCGCGGTGACGATGGCCGCGATGCACGACTTCCAGCTGCCGCACGAGATCGTCAACGTGCACGGCGGCGCGTGTG
>Ga0209181_10010712_pt1 | contig 11861 bp, 5 predicted proteins | sample MAT05_FD_187208 | JGI IMG/M metagenome (GOLD analysis project Ga0209181, IMG submission 187208) | Freshwater microbial communities from Lake Fryxell liftoff mats and glacier meltwater in Antarctica - MAT-05 (SPAdes) (version 2) | ecosystem: Environmental > Aquatic > Freshwater > Ice > Liftoff... | reverse complement strand
CTGTGAAATCTGGTACCTGCCGCCGTATTCTCCAGACTTTAACAAGATTGAACGCTGCTGGTCTTGGCTGAAAAGTCGGATCCGAAAGCAGCTAGATAACTTTGATACGTTACGAGAAGCCATGGAACATGTTCTCCACTTGGCGTCCTAACCTAACTGGCGGCTGCTATACAAATATTTTCCTAGAACTTTTATTTAGGGAGTTTCGCACGAAATCAGATGAAATAGAGGCTTTCCACCATGAAACAAGTTATTTAAACCTCGTCTAACTTGAAACCCAGAGTTTGCCCTCACCCTAAATCCCTCTCCCTGGGGAGAGGGACTTTGAAAGCTTTTCCGGCTCCCCTCGCCCTTTGGGAGAGGGGCTGGGGGTGAGGGCTAAAACTACAGTTCTCAATATGGACTTGGTTTAACTGTGTTTTTCCTAGTTGTTGAGCGCGATCATGCTAAGCATAACCGTAAAGCTGTGATGAAAAATTCGTGATACTGACGGCTTTCTAATTGACTGCAAGAATCACATAGTTCACATCTATCGTCCCAGCCGAATACCTGAGATTCTAGATGCCCCTCCCTCCGTCGGCGCAGACTCAGAACTAACACAGGCTTATCTCACAAATAGTGAAGATTTGGTAACAGAGCCAAAGCTGTGGGGCAGAGAGCGATCTCCAAAGCAGTCGAATAGCACTAAACTGACAGGCGATGCTATCAACAATAAGGGTTTGGGATGGAAAGCGCTGAGCTAGTCATAAGAGTTGCCAAACTATTGAGTCAATCTTCTTTAGAACTCAGCCTGATAAAGAAAGCAGCCCAAGGAAATTACGACGACGTACAGGAACTGACCAGACTCCGCACTATACAGGAATGGTTAATTCAGCTACAGTTGTGCGATCGCCAAAGCAATATCACAGATTATCAAGGGCTTGAAACATTCATTGCTCAAGTGCAAGGGGCAATGTGGGCATACGCGGATTCTGAAACTATCACCCCTAAACTTCGACTGGTTATGACTGCCCCGCACTGGCTCAATCGGGAGGAAATTCGTCGAACAGAGAATGTATTTCGTGATTTAATTTATTCGGCGACAAAAAGTATCTGGATTGTGAACCCGTTTTTCAGCGTCGATAGTTCACAGGTGTCAAATCTGTTGAACCTAGTAGCCCTGCGTCTACAGCAGAGCGACATTTTTGTCCGACTTTTAGTCAGAAAAGCTGAACCGAGTGGACGAGAGTGGGTTCTACCAGCACTTAGAAGACTATGTGGTCTGCTGTCGAATCATCAGTTACAACGTTTGAGGGCTTACAGCCTAGATTCCAATGAGGGGTTAGCTCGTCAAACGCTTCATGCCAAAATTATTGTTCGAGACGAACTGGAGGCATACGTTGGCTCAGCAAACTGGACAGAGAGTAGTTTGACGAATTCGCTCGAATTGGGCTTACTGGTAAAAGGTGTAATTGTTCGAGGACAGCTTGTGCCAATTTTGCAAACCCTGGTAGAGCATTCCGAACCTATTCTGCTGGAGACGCTCTAATGGGTCTAAGAGCCTTAGATTTGTTTTGTGGCATGGGCGGTTTATCGTGGGGAGTACAGGCAACTGGTGCAATCATTCCCGTATGGGCAGTTGATAAGCATCCCCCTGCGCTGGAAATCTATCAGAAAAACTTTCCGGGTACTTACATCCTAGACCTCGATCTTTCTAAACCAGCACAGATTAAAGAGCTAGTTGAAAAAATTCAATTTCACGATGGAGTAGACATTGTTATCGGGGGTAGTCCTTGCCGAGGATTTACTCAAATTCGCAATGGTCAAGATACCAAAGCAGACCCACACAATCGTTTGGCTATGAAGTTTGCAGAAATTGTGCGTCACTTAGAGCCGATGATGTTTATCTATGAGAACGTACCACAACTAGCAAGCTTTGACGCATTTCCACAGTTTTTGTCTCGGTTGAGAGGAAGAGGAAACTACCAAGTCTCCTATGCAGTAGTCGAAGCCGCTAATTTTGGCACTCCTTCTCGTCGCACAAGGTTGTTCGTTGTGGGGTTCAGACGAGATTTAGGTCAAATGCCAGTCATCTCCAAAGGCTTGAATATTCCGCACTCACGATTCTGGTGGCAGCGAGATATTAGCGATGGCACCATCTATTCTTCACGCTTACAAGAGCCTTGGCGATCGCAGTTGCTTGATCCTCACGACATTAGCTTGGTTAATGCAGAACAAGCACTGTCCGACTTACCGGTTCTGAATGCAGGAGAAACAGCAGGCAGGCTAGCCTATGCCACCTCGCCACAAAATGCTTATCAGAAGTGGGCGAGGCATGGTAGCCGTAAGCCAGATGGGCACGTAGCACCTCGAATCCGTCCAGAAACTAGAGAACGCCTCCAGGCAATTGTACCTGGTGGCAACTGGCGCGATTTGCCGGAATCGTTGATGTACAAAATCCCCCACGATCCAACAAGTGGAGAACTTAAGCGTCGCCATTACAGCGCCTATCGGCGGTTGCTCCCTGAAGGGCATAGCCCAACCGTACAAGGACATTCCGACTTTGCCTTTCACTACAAATACGAAAGGGCACTAACTCCCCGTGAGCTAGCCAGATTAATGGGATTTCCTGACAAGTTCAAACTAGGACAATGCTACGACTCAGTTGTTCATGCGATCGGTAATGCGGTTCCACCCCTCGTTGCCACCGATATTGCAACTGCCCTCCTGCGGCAAGCTGGTTATTTGGGTTAGACGACAGGATTTCACAATTTAACCGAGGTCTTTAAAGAGTCTATAAAGCTTTCTGTGTCCCACCCCTGCACTTTGATCGAATACCTACCATGATCAAACAGGGTTTTGTTAACGGTTTAGCTGTCGCTTTAGCTAAATTGGAGGGAATCCTTGATGTAGACGAAAGCGTCGGCAGATTTTATCAGGGTAGAAGCTATGCCCAGGAAGGGATCGACAGACAAAGAAGGAACCTTACAGCTATTGTTGGACTTTAATGCAATTTCAGAAGAGCCTGCTCAACCATTGCCTCAGCTATCTCTTCAACCAACTCAACAGTGGGTTCCTGAGCAAAAGTCGTCATCCTCGAACGTATCGTCGCAAAAAGTAAATTCCTTGTCCTCTAAGAAAGCGAAAAAATCTGCAAGAGGTCAATGCTCCTCAGAATATATTAAGGCGCTACAAAATTGGCATCGCCAGAGTTGGGGAGATGTCTTCTACGATGCGTTATCTCTAAAGTGGACATTTCACAACCTAGACCCTTTGTTGGGATGGTTGAAGGGCAGAAGAGGACGTGGAAGCTACTGGTCAGCAGATCATCCCTTAAATATTCATCGTCTGGAAAAAGATTTAGCTTACCTAAGTGTTGTCGCGATTAATAAGAGCGCGCAACTGTTTCTTAGCTTTCCTGTTTCCCCTGTCGCTTTAGGAATCTTGACTGTTGCATACTACGCCAATCTTCCCCGAGAGGAAAGGGATCTGATCAGCAAGAACCATGCAGTCGCATCGAAAAGCTTTGTACTCTGGATTCGACCCCACGACAATGGGCAGATTCAGAATCTCAGAATTTCTAGAGCATCCAACTCTCAAATAAATTTAAACGAGCAACTCGTTTGTTTACCAGCGTATAGATTTGAGGAGACTGCTAAAGATAGCCGTTTGCGAGTTGTAACGGCACGATCGCTCTCTGAAGGAGTTGATTTACTTCAGCAGTCCAAATACTGTTCCTTAGTTGTCCTGGACGACCCGTCTGGGCGAACTTGTCTTTCATCTTCTAAATACGGCAATGAAGTATTTAAGCTTGCTAAAGACTGTAAAGAAAGAAGCATTCCAATGCTTGGCATTGTTCCACCCTGGGCAATGCAACAAATTGAATATTGTGAAAACAATAGTCAAGCAGGCATTTTACTTTGGGCGATCGACTCAGGTGCATTACGGTCACATCCAGTTTTGTCCAGCTTTTTTGCTAAAAATGAAACACCTCACCCGATTGAAGAAAGCTATTGGCTACTTACGAAAAGGCAAGAATTTGGCATAGAACCACAGATTACGATTAAGACTTTCAGCTTTGATGCTGACGATGAAGACAGGATCGCTGAGGGCTTTCAAGCAGTATTGGATCTTCTGGTGGCACTATCCAGGCAGCCTGAGTTAAAAAAGGTGTGGATTAAAGGTTGGGAGATTTGGCGCGACCTCACGGCTCCGGTATTACCATCCCATCTGCTCTGGGAGCACTTTCTTCAAAGCTCTTTAAAACAGTTAGAGACTGCCGCTCAACATTGCAACGATCCACAAGCATCAGCGCTATTTTGGACATTGAACTCACTGGCTAAACGATTTCAGAAGCTTACTCAAAACCCATTTCTCCGATCGATTGAATCGTTAGACAGCAATGCCACGATCGCAGTCACAGACATTGCTCATGCCAATGCCTTAAGAAAGTTTTTAGCAGAGCGTTCCCATGCTTCAAAGCCCAAAGTAGTAGCGATTAACGAACTGCGGGGCAAAAGTGGCGAGAAGTTGGTGATTATTGGGCAACCGAAAGCACGTCACCGTGATTTAATCCAAACAACTTTCTTTCACCAAATTGATGTACTGCTGTGGGCAGTTCTTGCAGATCGTGCTGAATCCTGGTGGAGCGGATTAGAGATTGATTCCAGAGCATGGCATACGAAAACCTGGCGATCTCTAACAGGTCAAGAGTTTTGTGGCCGGTATGAATATAGCCATTGTCCTCAAAAGGTCCAGGTTGTTCATTTTGGTAAAACTAAGTTGCATAAATCCATTGATATCTCCAAGCTAGAAGAAAAATTTGGCGAGTTAACTGGAACAAGTTTAGATTCTGCTTTAGCTGTCTCTGATCCAACCCAATTAAACGCTCACTATTTAGTTGAATTAGACAACCATTTCAAAATTCGTGTTTCACCTGGCAGTGAGTTTCTCGTTTTATCAAGAGGACAGGTTCAAGTTATTTCTGTTCAAGACATTACGACGGGAACAACGATTGTTCTATTTGAGGGCATGAACCGGGATGAACTCTTCGCTCAAAAGGCAGGATTACTTGAAGAAACCAGAGACAACTGGCTGTACCGAATTCAACTAGACGGTTGGCGCACTATAGTTAAGCAGCGTACAGAGCAACTGGATGCTTGGACAGTATCCCACCAAATTTCTCGAAGCACAGGGATTGAGATTGGAGAAGACGCTGTCCGTCGTTGGATGAATGGTGAAGATCTACTCAGCTTACCGCATGAAAAGGATCATTTTTTCTGGTTTCTACCCCCTGTTGCGCGTCCAGGGTTTGAAGAGTTTTGGGGTAAAGCAAAAAACCTGAGAGAAAAACGGAGGCAACTAGGAAAAGTAATTTCTGCTTGTGCTCAAGAGGGTTGGAAAGAACGTAATGCCGATGAAATTGTTTTTCAGTATCAACAAGTCTTCATTACGGTTGGGGAGTTGCGGGAGGCAATGCAAGTTTTGAAAGTTAGGTCTACTCCTCAACTTATTCAGCAGAAGCCAGATTATCCATTCAATCGTCTATTTTGCCGTGGAGAGTAATTAATGGTGCCTGAATCTATTCTAAGTGATGAGGGTTTGAAGGTTCCGGATGCACGTCAAGAGCAGCACTTGCAGTTCGTGGAAAGTTTTTACCAGCGTGTGCGTAGCCACATTACGGGGACTTCTGAACATCGCAAAATTGTCAAAGGTGCAACCGAACCACGGCGGTTAATGCCAACAGCCTATCTGTCACCCCAATCCCCACCCTCAGCAACTCCAACCAGCAGCCAGCAGCAAAATAACTTTCGCCCCAGCAACTGTGGTTTAGTCATCAATCTCTCTCCTACTTGGAGAGAGCATTTACTACCAATTGAGTTAAGAGTTCAGTTCAGCATTTTCCTACCAAAACTGGATTTAAGCCAAGTGGAGCAGCAGTCGCTGAGGACAATATGGCAACGGTATGATGTTAGTACCGAGGTCAGTTGCACGATCCAAGAGTTGGTGGAAACTGCCTCTCCGACTTTACTTGCTTTGAATCAGGAGATCGATCACCAACTGAAAGCGATCGCCACGGAACATTCACAAGATCCTCAAGCGTGGATCAATGGCTTGGAGAGAACAATCGATGATCTGTCGCCAGATGAAGTGAGCTATGCTCACAGCAATTTGACCTTACTCCAAGCTGAACTTCGTAAGCGAGCTTTAGCAAAGCAGGATAAGAAGAAAAAGCAGAGCGATCGTCCGCAAAACCAGGATGCAGGACAGATTGCTGTTGTCGAATTTGATGTCAAAGTAGAAGCCCAAAAACGTGAGACGAGTGGACAAACACGGCTTCGCCTATTCTTGAGAAATAAAAGCCAGGATGTAAGACGTTTTACCGATCCGAGAGATGCGGGTTTATTTGGTGCCTCCCTAGAGATCACTCTGCCTAAACCTATATGGCAGGCTATTGAGCTATCTCGCTTCCAAATTTCTTACCAAGTTGATTCAACCGTTCCTGCACAAGGAATTAATTGCACACCTGGCTTTGAGCCATCTTCGGATCGAGTTCGTCTCTGGACAGAATTCCTCCCAATTCACTGGCAAAAGCGCCTCTATACCGCTGATTTCACGGCTCCCTTTGAGCAGCTTTCCCAAGCTGGCGAAAATTTAGACCTCCAGGTATTAAAAACCATCCACCACCATATGGAGGCATATCGAGATAACTGGCAAGCCTTGATCGGCAGCAAACATTTCCAGACTAGCGGAGTCGATCATAGCGCTGAGGCTCAAAAAGATCTGGACAATTTTATTCAGGAGATTAATCGCTTTCATCTTGGCATTGAAGTTTTAGAGAATCCTCGATACCAAAGTCTGAGACAGGCATTCAACCTGATGAATCGAACCTTTGCCGAGATTGATCAAAAGCGTGCCCACAAAGGCAAATCTCCTCACAAAAACTGGCGACCGTTCCAAATTGTCTATATTGTTTCTAATTTGGCGGCTCTTGCTGCACGGCAGTGGGTAAATGATTTTACAGGAAATCTTTTAGCGCAGCTTGACCATGTAGCTGTCGTTCACTTTCCCACTGGAGGTGGCAAGTCTGAGGCAGTAATGGGAATCATGCTGATTCAAGCTTTCTTCGATCGCCTGCGAGGACGAGACTGGGGTATTGTTGCTTGGTTGCGCTATCCTCTACGGCTACTAACTTACCAGCAACTTCAGCGATTTCTGGACACACTGGTAGTTGCTGATGAAATCCGACAACAGCATCCTGACTTAACGAAAACAACTGAATTTACAGTCGGTTACTATGGTGGGCGGGATAACAGCCCCAATAGCCTAAAAAATATTCCAGATGAACTGGACAGGTATGCCAAGTTAGCCAAGAGACGAATGCAAGACGATTTGGGTAAAACTCCCAGGTATTTAACGCTAGCAGATGTTGGCTACTATGTTCCCGAATCAATTCAGCAATACAGAATGGTTATGCGCTGCCCATTCTGTGGGTCAGAAGAAGTTCATACTTTTATTGACAGGACTAGTAATGAGTTGAGGCATCGGTGTGGTTCTTTAGACAGCCTGCCGAAGGGTGCCTGTGGTCGCGAGATTCCGCTTTACATCGTGGATGAGGATATTTACAGCCGCTTGCCAACCTTGGTTGTGGGCACTCTTGATAAAATTGCCAACATCACATTTCGTCCAGCCAGTCGGACCTTATTTGGGGCAGTCTCAGATATTTGCTCGGTTCATGGCTTTGTTGCCAATCACACTTGTCACAAGCAAGGCTCAGTTGGTAGCTGTACTCGCAGGCAACTTAAGTCACTTTCCAAAGCACCTGTTGATCCTGGTATTCCCCTCATTTTTCAAGACGAATTGCACTTGTTGCGTGAAGAGTTGGGTACATTTGATGGTCACTATGAAGCCCTAATCGACACTATTCATCAAGAGCGTGGAGCAATCCGTCCAAGAATACTAGCAGCAACTGCAACGATTGAAGGAGCAGCACAGCAGATTAAGCATCTCTACTGGCGATCGTTGTCTCAATTTCCGGAGCGTGGACCTGCCAGAGGGCGAAGCTTTTATGCAAATACCCATAATCATTACGTTACCAGAGGATTTGTTGGCTTACGTCCTACGGCTGCCAATTCTCTGGACGCAACAATGGCTTTACTCCAGGCAATCCGCACAGAATTAGAACTCCTCCGTCGTTCTCCCTCGACCACTAAGGTTGAATACGGACTGGGTTCATTGACTGATCAAGCGTTCCTCAAATTGGTCGATGAACATGATTTGTGCTGCACTTACGTCAATTCCAAAAACGATGGTTCAGACATTCGACGCTCAATCAACGAGCAGGTCAAAGCTGGATTAAGGGAAGATTTTGGAGAAGAACGAGCAAACGATATGTTATCAGAAGCTATCACTCTGTCTGGAGATGATGATATTGAAACAGTCAAAGCGGTACTGAAACGAATGGAAACTCCGCAAAAGGAGCTAGGCGATAAAGACCCCGAGCGATTGTCTGATGTCGTTGCAACCAGCATGATCTCACACGGGGTAGATATCGATCGCTTAAACCTGATGTTGTTTTACGGCTGGCCAAACACAACCGCTGAGTATATTCAAGCATCAAGTCGAGCTGGACGAACATCCCCAGGATTGGTTTTTATCTTGTTCCGCCCCCAGCGCGCCCGCGAACGCACTATCTTCGATTACTTTGTAAAAGCCCACGAATATCTTGACCAAATGGTGGAGGCTGTTCCCATTGATCGTTTTGCCCATAATGCCCTCTATAGAACAGCTTTTGGCTTGCTTTTGGGACGGCTACTGCACATCGACGGTCCTGCTGCCCGACCAGGTGCTCAAGAATCAGATATCGCAGAACTGGATAAGGTCGGTGAACTACGAAAACTTATTTACGGTGGGCAAGGACGATCTCGAATTGACATGAAAGCTCTTGTTGCCAGCGTCAAAGCAACTCTCAATCCTGACAACCTGCCAGAAGGACAAGTCTTTGATAAACCACTCGATCTTGTCCAAGACGCATTTCTATCCCAAATTGACAAGATTGTTCAAGATCCCAATGAGAGTAAACATGTCACCAGTGGTTTGACTAAAGATACTATTCCTTATGATTTTCGCCTCTTGTTATCTCTGCGCGATGTCGATCCAGGCATTGATATTGACGTCTACTAAAGTACTGCACAATCACTATGAAAAAGCCTAAATACTCACGTTCAAAAGGTCAGATTCTACACCGTTTCGAGCCTGGTGCTGTAGTGACCACGTCTGCTGGTACGGCAGAAATTACAAAGCATTTTGCTCGAAAAAAAGATAAATTGAGTCGTGACTTAAGAGATGCTGTAGACCAAGAACTGAGCCGGTGGCAACACTGTGACTCTCAGATGCGAGCTTTTATTAACAAAACTGCTGACCTGGTTCCTGTAGATATTGCATCTGTACAGGGTAGACGTCTTAAAGTAAGGGAATGCGCTAAATGTCGAGCAATCCGTAATGTGGAACTTGCTGAATGGCGCGATCGCCAAGATGCTCCTTGCCATCGGTGTCACCACCTAACATTAACTGAGATACCGTTTGTGTTTACCCATGCCGACGGCACAATGGTGCAGTTGAGACCTGATCCTTGCCCAGAACACGGCTATGAGTTCTTAATCCTAGAGCGAACGGCTCTGAAGAGATGGCGCTGTAAAATTTCTGGCTGTACACATGCTAGGCAAATTATTTTGTCATTGTCCAAAAACTCAATCATGCGGCAGTCGAGTGTGGTTAAAGCAATAGAAGAAAGAACTGGTAACCCACCCAAACAGACGATGACGCTATCGCCTGTCTCTGAAAATAAGTTGCAGGTGGTTCATTCTATTTCTCGAATTGATCCAACCTTAAATATCAACAAGTTTCAAAGCCTAGATAATCATCTAAACACTTTGTTGGCGATTTATTTAGGGTATGGCAATTGGCAAGGAAGAAGCTTAATCGATTTGACAGAAGCTCTACGCGCTTTAGGACAAGGCACGGAAATAGACCAGAGAGAACTGCAACAAACGCTAGAAGCTCTAAAACTGGCGGGCTTGTCTGAAGAACAGATCCAGAGAATTACCTTGGAAAAACAAAAGATACAAGAGCGAGATGCGGGCGGTCCGGTGGTGTCTGAATTACGAGGGGCCATAGGTAGATTGTTCTCTGACACCTTAAAGCTCTTGGGAAATGCTCAAGGTGAGCGACAAATGCGCGATCGTGGTCAAGAGCTAACTGTAGATCAGGAAAACGCGCGAACCCTACGAGAGCAATTAATTAACCGTGGTGTAATCCTGGATCTCGAACGTGAGAACATTGACGATTCAATTCAGCGCCTCGCTCGAATCGGTTCTCCGTTTAGCCTAAATTTGGAAGTCGCCAAAGGTAATATGCGAAGCAAATTGGGAATCACTCAGGTGGAGATCATCCAAGATTTGCCGATTATGCACCTTGCCTATGGCTATACCCGTCTTTCTCATCAACCTGAAGCAGCAGTTCTCTGGGCGTTTGACCGAGAAAAGTTTGATTTAGCAGGTGAAGAGCCTGCAGGAAACTGGATTCCAGCTCCAGTTTATAAGCTCCCTACGGAAGCGCTCTCTTTTCAGTTTGACTCCGCTCGAATCTTGCGCTGGCTCCATGCCAATAATTTGGCTCCCGACCCAGCTACTGTCCCTGAACCAACACTCTGGCTACTTCAACGCCACAGTAGAATTCACAGTCGTAGCGGTCCGGCTTTTGACGATCGCCTCGACCAAAATTTTCTGATTCCTTGGTTAGTGGGTTCAGCAATTCACAGCGCAACCCATTTGATGATTCGAGCGATCGCTGACCAAAGCAGTTTTGGCGAAACAGCGCTCTCTGAGCATCTGCTCCTCAGCCTTAACCAAACCATCATTTTCGTAAATCGTCTGCAAGAGTTTTCCCTTGGCGGTCTCAAAACCTTTTTTGAGCAGAGGCTAGACCAAGCCTTTAAAAGCTTACTAGAGGAGCGAGAGGACTGCATGTTTGATCCTTATTGCGAGGAAACTCTAGGTGGTGCTTGCGCTGGATGCTTACATCTTCCAGAGGTTGTTTGCCGCCTCTTTAATAATGCACTCAGCCGAATCTTGCTTTACGGTGGCGATTTGTCAGCTGAGGTAGAGGGGGATGGCTCGGAGCGTATACTTTGGAGAAACCCGAACCTTCAAAGCTTCACTCAAAAGGATGTATTTATTGGTTTCTGGGATAGACGCTTGAATTGATTTAGAGGCGTTGCATAACAGTGGGATGAATTGAGGTCAGATCTGATACGGAATCTGGATAGAATGCCATCTTTCCACAAAGGTGGTCGGATGGAGTCCTTGGTGCAAGCAGCGGGATGTTAAATCTGGTACCTGCCGCCGTATTCTCCCGACTTTAACAAGATTGAACGCTGCTGGTCTTGGCTGAAAAGTCGGAGACGAAGACAGCTAGGCAACTTTGATACGTTACGAGAAGCCATGGGGCATGTTCTCCGTTTGGCGTCCTAACCTAACTGGCCGCTGCTACAACAGATATCCTCTGGAGAATCAGGAAAAAATGCGTCTATTTTTTTATTCTTTAAAATCTTTTATTTCCCCGCCTCCGGCTGCAGATGGTCAAATCGAGTCCGGCCAGAGTCAGGCATATTTTCAGGCATATTTTTAGGCGTATTTTGGGCACTAAGCATTGCTAGAAGGCGGCAAAGCGATCGCTGGCGTCTAATAAAGCCGTGCGAATTCCCGGTTCATTCATCGAATGTCCGGCATCAGGCACCACAATAAACTCGGCCTCTGGCCAGACCTGATGCAGCTCCCAGGCCGAGATCATTGGGCAGACCACGTCATAGCGCCCCTGCACAA
>Ga0209181_10010710_pt1 | contig 11862 bp, 16 predicted proteins | sample MAT05_FD_187208 | JGI IMG/M metagenome (GOLD analysis project Ga0209181, IMG submission 187208) | Freshwater microbial communities from Lake Fryxell liftoff mats and glacier meltwater in Antarctica - MAT-05 (SPAdes) (version 2) | ecosystem: Environmental > Aquatic > Freshwater > Ice > Liftoff... | reverse complement strand
CCGCTGAAACAGGAGTGGCGATCGATGCCTTGAGCGTTTCGCAGGTTGTCAGTTGGTTTGAGCAAAAAGCCAAACTCCGAATTCAGCAGAGCAGCGACCCCACTCCTTCAAACCAGCCATGACAGTCCAGCCTAATCAACAGCCCCCCGCTCAACAGCCCCCGGCTCAACCGCCACCTGCTCAACAGCCAACCAGTCAGACTGACAGTGTTTGGCAAGCCAAGCCGTGGTGGTGTCAGCCCTGGTCAATATTGCTGAGCGGGTTTGGGCTAATTGCCGCTAGCTGGGTGCTGCTAAAAATTATTTGGGTGACTGTATTAGTGGCGATTCCGCTCTTGGCGTGGATGGTTTTTTTCTTGTTAATTTATCCGTCTCTGATGCAGTCTGAACCAGCCGCACAGGATTTTTCTGATTCTGGCTCTGCCTAGGTTGCCAGAATTATTGTGATGGGCAGAAATCTCCGGAAAGCGATCGCTTAGGGGCGAAAGGAATTCCTAGCCACTCTATTTCTGGGATCAGCATCTATGCACCTCGCGAACCGGATTGCGGTTATTCTGACGAGTTTTGGGCTAGCGATCGCTCCCCTACTGCTCCAATCATCTCCAGCCCAAGCGCAGCCAGCGAACCAGCCAGCGGGACTGTCTGGCAGCTACCTGGGTGTCACTCTAGACGGCGACAACCTCAACGACAGCTTTCGCACCTTAGTCAGAACGGGCAACTCTGCCCTTTGGCTGGTGGATCAAGTGATCAGCCGACCCAGAAACCCGTCTACCCCTGGCACCGGCAATGCGTCTGACCGCCCCCCCACGCAGTTGCAAGGGCGACTTGATTTACCCAATTCTCAACTATCGGTGCGAGGTACGGTAGTCATGGGTGAGCAGGTAGAATCTGTGACGCCCGTACTGTCCTATGACCTGCCCGTTGGCGCTAATACGAATGTGTATGCGGGTGCAGGGTATGCCATTGTGCAACCAGGCCAACCGACGCCAGTAGGGAGCCGTGACGGTGTGGTGTTGACCACAGGCATTGAAACATCGATTAACCGTCGGGTGATTGTTTATGGCGATATGCGCTATCAGCCCAACACAATGGTGGGCAGCGATGCCATGCAGTGGCAAGTGGGGATTGGGCATCGCTTCTAAGCTCAAGCCAACTGCGGATATTCGCAGTGCAGATGGTTGACGGTAGTAGACAACATGAGACGAAGGCATGGGGTGAATCCATCCCCGCCACGGGTTGCAATGGCATTGGAATGGGTGCAATTGACCGTTGAGAGGTGGCAAGGCGATCGCCGCCGCCGCGTCAAACCAGTTGCCGAGTCACACTGGGAAAAATAGTGGCTTACCGCAGAGATTTAGTTAATCTAGAGGAAATCAATTTAACCTCTGCTATTCCCGTTAGCCTATGCAATCGCTGGTCACTGATGTCTTTGCTGCTCTGTCCTCCACCTATAGTGGCTGGATCTTTTGGAATCTTTTCCTGGCCTTCATTCCCCTCGTCCTGAGTTTTGTGCTATTTCGGCGCAAAAATATCCTCAAATCCAAGTTGGGATGGTTCAGCAGCATCGTTGTTGTGATTGGCGTGATTGGGTTTTTGCCCAAATTGCCTAACGTCCTTTTCGGAACAATAGAGGGATTACAGAGAGCTATATCTGGAGATACTTCGGCGTTGGTTAGCGTGCTTTGGTTGGTGGCGATCGCACGCTACTTTTAGAAATATCTAAGGCTGCCGCTATCGCCTCAATTCCCACCTTGCCATGGGTCTTCATGTAATCCGCGACTTTTTGGCTGCGTTCTCGTATAGTTAGACTCATCGTTCCCGATTTTGAATTGTAGCGATACGATACCTTGTCCCTGGGATTCTTTCCAGGGCTTTTTTATCCCTCGCTAGGTGTTAATTAATACATTGTTGCCATGCTTTCTCATCCCGCTTTACGTTGGTAGCCCAGTCAGGGCTTAAGCCGAATGTCACTGAAATAAGCAAAAATCGACTGCCGAGATCCCCGGATTCTTGGAGAATCCGGGGATCTAAACTCCTTAAGTAAATGCCATTCGGCTTAATCCCCTTGCCCATAATGCACCGAAGTAAAAAAAGTTATAAGATCTCAACGTTCCAACTCCAGCAACCCATCTCCCTCCCCTGAACTAATGAATTCCAAAATTCTTGCTTTTGCGGGTAGTACCCGCACCGATTCGTACAACAAAACCCTAGTCAAAATTGCTGCCGCTGGAGCCAAATCTGCCGGAGCCGACGTTACCTACATAGACCTGCGCGACTTTCCCATGCCCATTTTTGACCAAGATTTGGAAGCCCAAGACGGCGCGCCTGCTACAGTCAAGCAATTCAAGGAACTGCTAATCGCCCGCGATGGCTTGTTGATTGCCTCGCCCGAATACAACAGTTCTGTCTCTGGGCTGCTAAAAAACGCTATCGACTGGGCGTCGCGTCCGGCTCCGGGCGAAGCCCCGCTGGCCTGTTTTACCGACAAAGTTGCCATGATTATGAGCGCATCTCCCGGCGGCTTTGGCGGGCTGCGCGGTCTAGTGGCTCTGCGATCGATTTTGGGCAATATTAGAGTTTTGGTGCTGCCCGACCAGGTGGCGATCGCCCAAGCGCACACCGCGTTCAACCCCGATGGCACCCTCAAAGATCCGCAGCAACAGGCGGCCATAGAAGGGCTGGGAATCAAATTGGCACAAACCGTAGCAAAACTAAAGACGTAGGTGCTGTGGAAGGTTTAGCGGTAGCATAGTCTATTGTTTAGGCAGCAACATGCGTCGGTTTAACCAGAGCGAGCCACCGCAACTGCCTTGTCGAGACTATCGCCTCGATATTGGTGAGCCAGATAGCGATCGAGATGGCGATACAGGGTCTTAGGCGCGGTATGGCAACAGGTAAAAAACTCTAAAACGGCTTGCCCATCGTCTGAGACCCGGACTTTTGGCAACAGATTTTTGGGCGGATCGGCAGGCCACTGCCAGGAACCATGGGCCGGCACCTCGGCAATCAGCTCATGCTGGTTCCAGCGATGGCGATCGCCCCACGAGCCAAACTCCTGAAGCTCTCGCCGCAATAGCGACGCAATCACAAAAGAGACAGGAGAGCGATCGCCCTCAATTGCGTCCATAAAATGCTCTAACGCTCCAGCCGGCTGAGGAACGGTAGCAATGCGATCACAGCCCTTCAGGCTTAGTTCTAGCTGGTCTATGGTGCTGAGGGCTTCGGGTAACGCCCAAACGATTCCTGCCCCATGTCCCGGCGTGCGATAGAGATAGCTGACTAGCCGAAACCCTGGCTTAAGCCGTAACCCTGGCAACTTGAGTAACGGTGCTGCCGGATTCACTGTGCTCACAAACCATTTTTCAGCACCTCTAACCGCAGCAGTATCGACCAGAGAAGGAGTCCCAAATGAAAAAATGCCGCTCAACGCATCAATCGACTCTGGTTCAGGGACATCGTCGGCGATTGAAACGACACCCTGGTCAATCTCTAATTTGTCTGCTGAGAGAGAATTGCGGATATATGTTCTGACTTTTTGAATGGAAGCGAGTGGGAAACTTTGTAGTGACATAGCTCAAAGACTATTGAGCAAGATAAACAGGCAAGCCTTGCTGTTAATAAGACCTAGCACCGGGAAGAGGCAGCTCAGATGTTGGATTACCAGGGGCTGTTGGATCGGCAGCGGGCAGATCGGGGTTGGGGGCGGTGGGCGTTACCCAAATGACCTGACGCTGCCCCGGACTAACGCGTCCGCTTTGCTCGCGCATGACGCTATTCGACTGATTCGGGTCAAACCGACGGCTAAAATCAGCCTGCAATAGGTTAACTCGGCTTTCTACAGCATTAACCTCCATGCGAATATTTTGCAGCTTGGCCTGTTGGGAAACGTTTTGCGGTACCAGCTTCACTAAGGCAGATAGAGCCGCGATCGCCAAAAAACAGTTCACCGCCAGTTTAGCTCCTGCCTCTAACGCCGTCGCTCGGTGCGAAGACTGCCGATGTGAACGTTGGCGGGGATGCGTTGCCCTCTTTGCAGCGGGTGCCACAGGATATAGAGGCGGTCTAGACGGTCGGATCGCATTCATGCTAACAGCTGATAAAAAAATGGGGCGATTTGCCCGGAAAGCCGGAATCTACCCCAATATAATCGCTTTGAGCTGTAGTTACAAAAAATTCCTGAGTAGACTCAAAAATTGTTGAATTACTAAGGCACTCGAAAAATTTTACTTACGTATGCTTACTTGTAAAGCTCGGTGGACAGACGAAATGCCAGGACAGCGGGAAGCAAGGCAATCACCAAAGCAGCAAAGATTTGAGTATCTGATAAAGACATGTGCAAAAAACTCCTAGATTCTGCAAGCCGTGGATTCTAGCAAGCGGCATCCCAATGGCTGCTACTTACCCTACCGTCCTTCACTGTCGGCTAAATCGGGCGACTGCGGAATATCTTGTTACACAGTTTAATATTTCAGGCAATATTGGTTGCTTTATCCAACCTTTACAAAAGTCCCCCAAACTCCGACAAGCAGGGGCCTACTGCAAAGATTCTGTAAAGCTTAGACTACTCTCTGACTGGTGCTTGAAGGCTCGGTCTATAGTTTTGCCCATAGACGTCTGCGTAATTCTACGGTTGCCGTCTTCAGATTTTGAAATTAAAGCTTTCAATCAGGACATTTGAGATGGCTAGTTTTGCGTCACCCGCCCCATTGATATCTTTGCGAGGAGCCGATGTTCCTAGTCATGTTAGCTCTGAGCGTCCGCATCCATCTGCAAACAGCCTCTTTAAGCGGGCTGTTGACATCATTGGCAGTGTGGTGGGGCTGTTAATTCTGGCCTGTGTCATTGTCCCTGTGGCGATCGCCATTAAGCTTGACAGCCCAGGTGCTGTTCTTTATACGCAGCAGCGATGTGGGCTTCAAGGGCAAAAATTTAAAATTGTCAAATTTCGCACGATGGTTCAAGGCGCTGATGCTCAGCATCACCAGATCAATCAACCCTTTCGCGCCAAAGCTGGCTTAGATGCAAGGGTGACCCGAGTGGGCCAGGTGCTGCGGAAAACCAGTCTAGATGAGCTGCCTCAGTTTTGGAATGTGCTGATGGGGGAAATGAGTTTAGTTGGCACTCGTCCCCCGACACTGGACGAAGTGGCTCACTATTCAGACCATCACTGGCAACGCTTGAATGTGAAGCCCGGAATTACAGGCGAGTGGCAGGTGAGCGGTAGATCGAAGATTGTTAACTTCGAAGAAATTGTTAATTTAGATCTGCGGTATCAAACAATCTGGTCTCCCCTATACGACCTTGTAGTTTTGTGGAAGACGGTTTGGGTCGTCATTTCAGGTAGCGGAGCCTGTTAGAAATCGGCAATCAGATATGTTTTGAGGTTTATTTAATCCTTGATTCTAAGGGCGATAAACCGGGAGGGTGAAGTGGAAACAGCTGCCATGCCCTAGCTCTGAATTAACCCAAATTTGGCCATAGTGGGCGCGCACAATTTGTTGACATACCGCTAACCCAATGCCGTAACCTGCTTTTTCTGCATCTCGCTCTAGGCGAAATGAATCATCAAAAATCTGCTCTTGATTGTCACCTGGAATGCCAGGTCCCGTATCACAGATGCTGATTTGCACTTTTTGAGCAGTGCGATGCAAAATGGCGACGTCTACCTGGCCGGCGGCGGGAGTGTACTTAATCGCGTTATCGAGTAAGTTAATCAAGACTTGCCGCACCCGCTCAGGATCAGCATAGACAATTGGCAAATCACTAGGAATGTCGGTCACAACAGTTTGAGCCTTGGCTTGAAACTGCGCTTTAAGGCTCTCTACGACTGCCAAACATAGCGCTCCTAAGTCTATTTTTTGGGGCTGAAGCTGGAGTCGTCCATCACTACTGCGAGCCGCTTGTAGCAAGTCTGTAATCATCCGGTCAATTGCTTTAGCTTGAGTTTGAGCATGTTTGAGCAGCTGAGTAATGATTTCAGGCGTTAAGCGCGATCCCCCGTGGACTGCTTGTTTCTGATTGCCCATCGCTAGGGTCTCTAAGGCGATCGAGACAGCGGTTAAGGGATTGCGCAGGTCATGAGCCAGCATTGAAATCAGCCGATCTTTAAAGTCAAGCTGCTCTTGCAGTTCCTCTTTTTCTTGCTTAAGTCGAAAAACATCATCTGATAGCTGAATTAGCTGATCTGAACGAGAAAGCGAGTCATTGAGAGACGGGGTAGGCAGGGCGCGAAGGTTGCCAACGCGCGACTGGACACTGGCATCATAGTCTTCGCTAGCTTGCCGCCAGCGATGCCACCAGTTTTCAATCTGGGCACTCAGATCGCTACCCGCTAGGGTTTGTCGAGGTTCTGGGTAGACTTTGATCAACGTTGGCGTTGCAATTAGCTTAAAGTGCTCTGCTAGGTGCGGCTGGTCGCCGACATCGATAATTTGCAAGTCAAAGTCATAGTCTGCCCGTAGCTCTGTGAATCGATTGCGAATCTGGCGAATCTTTTCATCAGAACTGGGACGCTGATCAACAAACAGCAATAGCTGCAAAGACGCTTCTGAGCGAGTAAATGGGGTGGGTACTGGCTCCATGCGGTCTGGCTTCAGGAGTTGAAATGGGTGGAGAGAATCTAGAAGGCAGTGATTTTGCAGCTATTTCTGAGCTAGAAGCGCGGTTCTGAGCTAGAAGCGCGATCGCCTCACTTCAATAACATGGCTCAATGTGGCCTTTGACCCGGCCTGACCCACCATAAAGGGACTAAGTCTGGCGTTACATTATTTAGTTTTGCATCTAAACTGCAACATTTGCATCCTAATCTAACTGTAGACGATCTCGATTGCGCAGGCGTGTCACTGATGCTCATAGAACAGCCTGTCATCGGTAGCAACAACCATCTGACGCTAAATTTGGATCAGGTTCTACCCTCTGAGCGGGATGTTTTATCCAGCAAATATTTCATAAATGAGCGACGACACCTATGCGACGACACCTATGGAGGACAAAAATGTTAGAGCATGGAGGAGGGAGCGGTCTGGCGAAGAACCAAAATTTTTACCGGGCTATGTTTTTTACCGAGCTATGTTCAGGCTAAAAATTTGGCGGCACAAAATCTGTGAGTACGATGGAGCAATCCCCTTTAACGCTCCTGTTGATCCGGTATTTCAGGGGAAACAAGAAGCGGTGTACAGTTGGTGCTATTTATCCTTGCAAATTGTTTAGAGAGAGCTGGGCAGAGAGATGAAGATTCTGGTGCTGGCGTGGGAGTTTCCGCCCCGAATTATTGGGGGTATTGCCCGCCATGTGTCAGAGCTTTACCCTGAACTGGTTAAGCTGGGGCATGAGGTACACTTGCTGACCGTCGAGTTTGGCCAGACTCCTCGCTATGAGGTGGTTGAAGGCGTACGCGTACATCGCGTTCCCGTGCAGTTGGGGCACGACTTTTTTCACTGGGTAGCCAACATGAATGACAGCATGGGTCATCAGGGTGGCAAGCTGCTGTTAGAAGATGGGCCGTTTGACCTGATTCATGCACACGATTGGCTAGTTGGAGATGCAGCGATCGCCCTTAAGCATGCCTTTAAGGTGCCGTTGATAACAACCATCCATGCGACGGAATCAGGCCGCCACAATGGGCTATATAACCCCACTCATCACTACATTGGCAGTAAAGAGCGGACATTGGCGTTTGAGTCTTGGCGCGTGATTGTCTGCACCGACTATATGCGCCGAGAGGCAGAGCGGGTGCTTCATAGCCCATGGGACAAGATTGATGTAATTTATAACGGGATCCGGCCTGAGAAGAAGCTATTGCGTCATGAGTTTGACTATCAAGCCTTTCGACGCAACTATGCCACCGATACAGAGCGCATTGTTTATTATGTAGGCCGCATGACGCATGAAAAGGGTGTCCAAGTGCTGCTCAGCGCTGCGCCCAAAATAATTTGGGCAATGGGTCATGCCGTTAAGTTTGTGCTGATTGGCAGCGGCTACACTGACCATTTGAAGCGTCAGGCATGGGAACTAGGGATTTGGAACCAGTGTTATTTCACGGGCTTCATGTCCGATGCCGATTTGGATAGGTTTCAGGCGATCGCCGACTGCGCCGTATTCCCTAGCCTCTATGAACCCTTTGGGATCGTCGTCCTAGAAAGTTTCGCGGCTCGAGTGCCAGCAGTCGTATCCGATACGGGTGGATTGCCAGAGGTTGTCCGCCATACCATCACCGGTATTGTGACCCAAACCAACGATCCCGGCTCTCTAGCCTGGGGCATTCTGGACGTGCTGCGCCATCCCGACTATTCGCAATGGCTCGTAAATAATGCCTATGAAGATTTAGATCGTCGATTTAGCTGGGAAAAACTGGCCACTCAAACCGCAGCGACCTATGAACAGGTTGTGCAAGAACGAACCCGTGTGCAGTGGTGAGTAGGGCTATTCCAGTTAGTAGTCTGAGGCGTAAATCTGCCTACCGTTCGTAGTGCAGGCTTCCAGCCTGTGCGGGCAAGATGCCCGCCCTACAGTAGCTAAACTTGCGCCGTCTTCTACTAGGTACTAAGGGGGGGGTACTAAGAGGGCGGCACTAAGAGGGTGGCGACAGGAAACGGGAGCAGAGCTGCCGCCCGTTCTGTCGAAAATTCAGCGATCGCCCCCCAAGCGGCTCCCAACAAGCGATTGGGCTGGAGATCATCTTTGACTAAATTCCAGACGCGCTGCACCTCTTCTGTATGAATGCGATCGTCTTCTACTAAGGCCAGCAGTACCTGCCGCCGCAGAAGCTGACCTTCATCGGAAAAGAGATATTGCAAGCCGAGCTGGGCAGTGGGCAATACGTCGAAACTGTGGTCGGAGCGGGCGATCGCAATCAGGTTTTCTAACCGCTGCCAATTGAGTTTGCCGTCTTTGAACAACATGTCCAATAAACGACGGCGCAGCTGAGGCGTTTCTCCGGTCAGCAGCCGTTTTGCGACGTACGGATATGCCACCTCCACAATCTTAAAACGAGGATTGAGGCTGAGCGCTAGCCCTTCCTGGGTAATTAAAGAACGAATAATTAGGGCAAACTTAGCAGGCAAGCGGAACGGATACTCGTACATCAAGGCCGAAAACTGGTCGGTAATCGTTTTGAAGTTAAAGTCTCCTACACTTTCACCCAGCGCGTCTTTAAACACCGCCTCTAGGGCTGGGATGATGGGTCTAATGTCGGTTTCGGGGGTTAAGAATCCCAGCTTGACAAAGTCTGCTGCTAGCTCTTGATAGTCGCTGTTAATCAGATGCACCACTGAATCAACCAGGGTCTCTTTCATCTCCTGGCTCAGCTGATCCATCATGCCAAAATCGATGTAGGCCATCCGCCCATCTGCTAAAGCAAACAAGTTGCCGGGATGGGGATCGGCATGGAAAAAGCCAAATTCTAGAAGTTGGCGCAGCCCAGCCGTTACGCCCGTCTGAATTAGAGTATCGGTTGCCAGCCCTGCTTCCTGGATCCGCTGAGTGTCGTTTAGCTTAAAGCCGTTAATCCACTCTAACGTCAGCACATGCTGGCTGCTGTAGCGCCAGTAGATAGAGGGCACCTTAACGGTGAGGTCGGCTTGAAAGTTCGCTGCAAATCTCTCTGCGTTGCGCCCTTCATTTAAGTAATCAATTTCTTCAAACAGTTTGCTGCCAAATTCATCAACCACCAACGTTAGATCATGCCCCAGATTCAGCGGCAGCCACGGAGCTATCCAGCCCGCTGCCCAGCGCATCAGATACAGGTCGAGCATGATTGTGGGCAGCAGGTTCGGACGCTGCACCTTAACGGCCACCGCTTCGCCAGAATGAAGACGAGCGGAATAAACCTGCCCTAAGCTAGCGGCTGCCACTGGGTTAGAAGAGATTTCACTGTAGATGTCTCCCACCGCTCGGCCTAGCTCGGCTTCAATAATGTGGAAGGCGATCGCATTGGGAAACGGAGGCAGTCGATCCTGCAATTTCTCTAGCTCTACCAAAAAATCTTGCCGCACCAAATCGGGCCGAGTAGAAAGCGCCTGCCCCACCTTAATAAAGGTAGGTCCCAACCGGGTCAAAATAGTCCGCAGTTGAACCGCTCGGTTCAGCTTGCTGGCTTCAGCCCGATGCAACCAGTCGTCTAACTTGAGACCTAAAACAAATCCAAGAAATAGCCTAATGATATTGAATGCCCGCCAAACCGCTTTCCACGGTCTACGGCTATGGTAGCGGGCGATCGCGATTGGATCGTAGCGCCGCATCTGACTTGAACCAAACTGACCTGAACTAAGCTCATTCACGCCTTTTAACGCCCCTTTAACGGAGACCAACAACGAACGTCGTCACTCTTTCGACCCTGACCGCAGATATCCAGTTTGACTAAATATATCTGCACGCCAGCATTCCCCTCCGGGAAAGTCCGCATCGGTTGCAAAGCTATACTTTCAGACCAGGCTTCCCGGTTCTTTTGATCCACTTAACTATAGTATAGAAAACTACAAACTTCTCCGTCTATAAAGACACAAATTTCTTCAGGCTCATCCCATCAGTTTCTGTCTATGCCTAGTTTAAGGGCGCTTTTTTCAAAGGGCTGAGTGGCAGTGAATCAAAATCGTGAAGCAAAATAGTGCATCAAGTTGGACGAAAGCCCCGCTAACTAGAGCTTCCATCCAATCAAAACTCAATAGGAATTGGCCTCCTCAGGTACTGCCGGATGCAAGATTCCATTTAAGATGCGTTCTGGTCGCTGTGCATGTTTCCAGGCAAAGGCATGACGAAACGCAGCATCTTGGCAGGCTTTGAGCTGAGCAAAGTCGATGATATTGTGGGTCAACAGGCTTTCATACTCAAACGGCAGACGCACGTTATGCAGTCCGGCATTGTCGGTGCAGATCGCAATGTCTACCCCCGCATCGAAGCAGCGATCGAACACAACCTTTAGCTGATGTAAATCTTGCAGTGTTCCTGTTTTTAAATACGTAGTCGGGCAAACCTCCAAACATTGGCCTTGCCGCGCGACTTGAGGCAGCAATTCGGGGTGCAGTAGCGGAATCTGGATGCCGTGCCCAATTCGCATCAGGTAGGGCAACAGCTCAGGGTAGCAGCCGTCAACGGTTTCATAGAGATGCCCCGTCGTTTTTAGCCCTAGCGATCGCGCGTAATCGTAGAGCTGAATAAACTCGTCGAGGCGATCGCGGTAGTGCCCATCACCCCCAGCCAAGTCGATGCCACACACATATTGCCCCATGTGCGCCGCCAACTCGACAATGGCTCGGTTCACCTCGTAGGGCAAGCGCGAGTGCATGCATAGAATTTGGCTGGTGGCGATCGGGTATTCGCCAAACTGACTGGCTTGCCCCACCACCTCCACAATCTGCGTCATCAAATCAATCCGCTCCGACTGGCTTAGATGGTCGGGCGTCCGCAGATAGGGCGTGTAGCGTAGCTCCAGGTAGGCCAAGTTTTCAAACACATAGGCACCTCGCATCAGCCGATAAATGAAGTACGGCAGCGTGTCCTGCGTCTGCACACTTTCCACTAACGTATGCAGTTCAAGATATTCTGCCAGAGTGTTGCGGGGTCTGGTGTAAAAGTCTTCAAACTCGGAATAATCTAGGAAGCGTTCTGCCAAATCTGGCTGGTTTCGTTGAAAATAACGCCACAAAATTCGAGGGACTACGGAGCCTCCCAAATGGCGATGCAACTCAGCGTATAGCGTCACAAGTACCTCTCAAAATAACCAAATGCACTCATTCATCTATCATAGAAAACACTCGGCATGTGGGAAACTCAGTCTCTTTAGAGCTGAGAGGGAAACGGCACGGCGAATTTATTCGCCTTCAATCTTAAAATCCGTAACCGTAGCCATCCTTTTTATGAATGGTTT
>Ga0209181_10010707_pt1 | contig 11868 bp, 14 predicted proteins | sample MAT05_FD_187208 | JGI IMG/M metagenome (GOLD analysis project Ga0209181, IMG submission 187208) | Freshwater microbial communities from Lake Fryxell liftoff mats and glacier meltwater in Antarctica - MAT-05 (SPAdes) (version 2) | ecosystem: Environmental > Aquatic > Freshwater > Ice > Liftoff... | reverse complement strand
CTTCAGGATCGTTGATGTTTTCCCATGCAGCCGAGCAGCAAGCAAGGCTATTGCTAAATAATTTCTTTTCTCCTTTTAAAAAGAAATTGAATAATGATTACATGTCGTGGGTAACATTTACCAGTCCCGAAGTGGCTACATTTGGTTTGAGTGAAGCAGTATTATTGAAGAGAGAAATTTCCTTTGAAAAGCTGGAGATGAATTTTGAAGACGATGACCGGGCCGTTGTTGACAGTTATCAATATGGTAAATTGGTGTTGTACATCAGTAAGGGAGGAATGTTTAAAAAAGAAAAAATATTGGGTGGCAGTATGATTGCGCCGAATGCCGGCGAATTGGTACAGGAATTAATTCTTGCAATGATTAAGGGTTTAGGGATAAATGATATTTTCAATAAAATTTACCCCTATCCGGTTGCCTCACGGGTAAATCAAATGATCATTGTAAAACATAAAGAGAAGCAGTTGACCGGCACTTTAAAAAAATTGTTGAAATTCCTTTACCGGGTTTGTTTAATATTTTAATCTAAAAAATAAGACGATGGAATGGTGGGAAATTTTTAAAGAATGGTTTTTAAGCCTGGGCACAAAGTATGGTGTTAATCCATACATATTTGGCGGAATTTATATTGGGGCTATCCCGCTTTTTTTTCTTTGCCTTGGCTGGACGGTAAAAAATATACGGAATAAAAAGCCTTTTGTAATTCCTGTATTGTTAACCGGCTTGTGTTTTATATCCGCCTATTTATACCTCATAATTGTTGGTGAGAATATTCCGGTATGGGTGTATATTTTTATTGCGGTGATGGTTGCTTATGGAATCTATTCAACGATTAAAAAAATCAAGGATAAATCTAAAGGAGCTTAATTTATCTTAACATTAGAAATTTCGGGAGTATCTTTTTCATCCCGTTTTTTCCATGGCCGGATTTTGGTAAACGGAAGTTTTAATAAAAATCCAATCGTCAGTTCCTCCGGCTTATTGTAAGAGGGAACACCAATAATTACTTCTTTATCGAGATTGCCCACACTGGCGGTTCGATGCAACCTGTCCCAAAACGAAAATATCACGGAGTAATTAGAATCTGTTTCTTGCCTTACTACAGAATGATGAATGCCGTGCATTCGTGGTGTAACAATTAGCTTGTTCAACATTCTCTCAAACGCAAATGGCAATTTCCAGTTGCTGTGATGAAACTGGGTGGCAGCTTCAAAAATAATTTCATACACCAAAACCAGCACCGGCGATGCACCACTGAGTAAAGTAACCGCACCTCTGAAGAAAACTGAGCCAATCAATTCTCCAAAATGAAAACGGAACGCAGTGGTAATATCCATATCCAAATCTGTATGATGCACTACATGAAAGCGCCATAAAAAAGGAATCTTATGATTTAGAATATGCCATACATAATTGCCATAATCCAGCATTAAAAAGGCAATGATCGATTTTATACATACAGGCCAACTATAAAAGTAATTTAACCCAAGCCGCCAGTCCTGATTTTTAAACGCAAGCCAAACTATTATTGGTAAAAAAGCAAATCTTAATAACCCAAATGCCGGTATAGACACAACTGTATTAATAACTGTTCTTGTAAATTTTTTCTGAACTCTTTTCCTTAATTGAAACTTTGTCTCCAATAAAAATAGTAGAAAGTTAATTAGTAGCAGTATCGGGATACCCACTTTATCAAAAATAGTATGTATCATTTTTCACGTAATTTATCGCCTTCACTTTTTTTCGGATGCAAAGTAGTATCCTTATTTAACCCCATTTCCTTTTGCTTTTCCGGAGAAGAGTTTTCAGGAGTTATACCAAATCGCAGCATCCACGAACGAATACCTGTTTTAGCTTCCTTCCATAAATTAGTGGGTGGTTTATAATCATACGCTCTCCATTTACCGGGTAATACTTTTCCTTTCTTTGTAACAAATATTTCAAAATCGCTTACCCATTTATCAAAGGTTCGCATAAACGCAACATCGTTTACCACATCCTCCGACTGGTTATCGCTGTATTTTTTACCCTTGCCCGATGTTGCATGTGCCCATAGTTGTTCGGGTACTTCTATGCCGCCATAACGGCACTGCCAAATTAAAGGGGCATAAGCATTTTTATCATCATCAAAAATTTCGGCTTCGCCATCAAAATAATTTTTATGCTTTAGTATTTTCGGAACATTGTTTTCATCCATCTCATCGCCACCTTCATCACCATAACAAAAGAAGCCTGCAGTTCTGCCTTCCAAATGATTCACACTGAGTTCTTCCCACAAGGCAGTATGTTCTAAAGCCATGGCCTTTTCGGGGTCTTTATGGTCTATCAGGTTTTCATCCGGATTTCCACCGTTCATACATACCAGCCGATCAAACATAAGTTTTAAATTAGAAGAAGGAGCATACCAATTGATGGGGCCAATAATTGCCCATGCGTCAGCCATATCCAATCTTGCATACAAATCCATATCCCACATTAAATCAGGCTCCACCCGACTACTTTTTTCGTAGCAATTGCATGGCCATACACATAGCGCCATTGAGGTAGAAACGCAGGCATTGCAACTTTGAATTTTCGACCTGCCGTATGCATTACCTAAGTCTTCATAATCAATTTCCCATTCTTTAGGCAACATCTCCGCCATCTTTAGCATGAGCATCCTGCTCTTCCCATCTACACCCGGACAATTATATTGCCGCCTTCCCGACCCGGAAATAATCAATATTCTAAAGGGACGTTCTTCTACCGGAAGTTTTGCAGAATCATCGTTTGGTTTCATGTTTATTTTATTTATAATGAGCAATGATGCTGTTGGAAACTTCAATCAAATCCTTTCCTATAAATTGCGGACTGGAGGCAAGCGGATAAAGTGATTGACCTTCCCGTTCAATAAAAGCTGCCTGCATACCTGCCTGCAAAGCACCGGCTATATCCCAACCATGTGCAGCAATCAATATGGCATCAGTAACATTAGCGGATAATTGTTCGGTTGCCCAGGTATAAGTTTCTACTGCAGGTTTATATTTTTTAATGGTATCTATACTAAGTGTTGCTTCAAAATATTCGGTGAGTTTTGCATATTGCAATTGTGCTGTAAGCGTAGTTAAAGGAGAGTTAGTAAGCGTAGCAAGACGAAATCCATTTTCTTTTAAAAGCTGCAAACCTTTTGGCACATCCGGGTAAGCCGGTAATTCTTTGATGGTTGCCAGCGCAGCCTTTTTTTCATTTTCGCCTACTTCTGTTTTCAATGCATTTGCTGCCATATCTAAAGTTGCATTGGCTATAGATACAAAGTCATGATACGTACCGGTGCAGTTATCAACCAATGAATATTGCAGGAGCATTCCGAACCAGATACGAAAACCATTGCTGCTGCCTAAAAGGCTATTTATTTTATTCTTCAGCACAGACATATCCAACAATGTTTCATTCACATCAAATACAATCAGCGGAAAATTACTATTGTTCATACCTGATGTTTTAAATAGTTTATTTGAATGAATGTTTTATAATGTATGCTTTCGGATTAGGGCCTGGAATGCTACAGCTTGTGGATTGATGGTGATGAAGCAGACACCAGCTCTTTCACTTTGGTAGCAATGGTGTCATATGCTTCTTCCTGCAGAAAATGTTTGCTCTCTACTTTTGTAACCAGCACTCCGGGACGTGCATTTTCAAATTCTACTCCTTTCTCATCCCATGGAAGAAGTGGATCTTTTTCACCCCACACCAACTGTACAGGGTATGTTTTATTTTGCCAGGCCCTGTAACAACTTTCAGTAAATTCCTTCGTCTTTTCAAAGCTGCGCATGATCTTTAAAAAAGCTTTGCCGTCATCTGCTCTTTTTAGCAAATGCATATAAGCACCCGTTTCTTCATGGCTGATCACATCACTGTTTACCACACCGGCGAATTTCATCATGAGGGGAAAGGTAGTGGGCGTAAGCATTGCCAGTTCGGCTTCCCCAAGTACCGGCATTTCAAAAGGGCGCATGGCCAGCGGTTTAACGAAATGCTCCACATCCAGCATAGCGTTTAAAACAGTAATGGACTTTATACGCTGGCTGTTTTGATCTGCCATGGATAAACCTACCGGTGCTCCAATATCCTGAATGAGCAAGTGTACTTCATCAATCTTTAATTCATCCAGAAAGCGGTTGCAAAATCTCCCAAAATTGCTGAAGATGTAATTGAAATCTTCCGGTCGGTCGGATAAGCCCAAGCCTGGCAAATCAATGGCAATTGTTCGTACACCATTTTCCTGTAAAGCCAATGCTACTTTGCGATAAAGGAAAGAAGAGGTGGGCACACCGTGAATACAAAAAACCACTGGGCCATTGCCGGTATCAAGATAGAAAGTTTTAATACCGTCAACGGTTATATATTTTCCATTGCTTTCGTGCTGCCGTATGAGTGCTTCTATTTTTTCGCTATCAGACATAATTAAAGATTTGTTGGAAGTGGTACAAAGATTATACCATGCAATTTTTTAACCGACATTTTTTTGAGTAACGCCGCTGGGGGCTTGAATCAGGGTATTATAAGGGCAACCTGGTTTTGATTGAAGACCATATTAACCAGCCTTCCAATAACTTCTTAAGGGGAATTAATTCCCGGAATTTGGTAATCATTTTGTCAATATGAGCTAGCTTTCTGATGCCCGGCTTAATCAAATTATTTCAAATGCAGGTAGAGAACTTATTAGTGAAATTAAAAAAGGGATTTTTGTATCCGTAAAGGGGCTTAAGCTGCAGCCGGTGAATATTGCCGAGATCATAGCAGTGTCATGCAAAGCAGGTGAAAAGTTGAGTAAGATTTTTTTAAAAGCGGTGGCCGAAGTGAGCTAAGTTGTGATGCCATTACCAGCCTACATAATCCGGAGGTTTAATGCCGTTCAATCTTAAATACACAATCAACTGTGCCCGGTGATGGGTTTGGTGATCGCTGATAAGATTAATGATCTGGAGTTTGGTTTTGGGTCCTGCAAAAAATGAAACGGTATCTGATAAATGCGCTGCCTCAAAGGATTTTAATGCGCCAATGGCATATTCATAAGTTTTGTTTAATACCTGTATGATCTCGTCTTTTTTCTGAACGGGTGTTGCTGCTTTTGCTACGGGGCTTTTACTGCTGGTAATATAGGATGAAGTCAACCAATTTAAATTTGCTGAAATATGCAGTAATTGTTCGCCAAAGCTCATCTCTTCCGGCACGGGTTTAAAACCATATTTTTCTTCTGGCATCCCGGTAGCCACTTTCAGTGTATATTCTTTTGAATTTTGCAATTTGGTAATCGCCGCATCCATGAATAAGGAGTCAATTTTTTGAGCAGTGGTCGTATTCATAGCAAATACAAACAGGAGAAAAAGTAACCGCATAAGTTTTAATATTTAATTGAAATTAATCAATTTTACCAGAGGTAACACCTTTGTGAAAAGCTTTTGAGAAATTGCAGCGTCTGCAAAAAAGGTGTCACCTCTGGGGAGGCACCCTGCGTAAGAATCGATAGACTGGTAAAGCTATCTACAAATAGAATGGCTTATCTGATGCAAAACAGAAATACGGTAGCGGGTTAAAAAGAGATGACACCTTTGAGAAAAGCTGATTGAGAAATTGTAGCGTCTGCAAAAAAGGTGTCACCTCTGGGGAGGCACCCTGCGAAAGAATCGATTGACTGGTGAAGCTATCTACATAACACCGACAATAAAGTCTGTTTAGCAAGATTGAAAATCAGGCCTGTAAATATTTTTCATAAGTCTTGTAAGGTATTTGATACAGTCACGTCAAAAGAAATAAGGTATTTTCAAAGCAAAATTCAAGTTACAGATTTCAAAAGGAGCAGCATTCATATTTTTGAAAACAATTCCTATATTTAATTATACAAACTAAATACAAAGCATGAAAGCATTGAACCTCATTATTGTCAATCTGTTATTATCCCTGGCTTCAATAGCTCAAACATCACCTCAGGGTATCGGGATGAATGATAAAGCCCCGGTCTTTATAGCGAAGGACCAAAATGGGAAACAAGTATCACTGAAAAATGAATTAAAAAATGGAGCTGTAGTGGTAGTCTTTTATCGTGGACAATGGTGCCCCTATTGCAACAAGCAGCTAATGGCACTGCAGGATTCATTAGGTTTTATTAAAGAAAAAGGCGCAACCTTAATCGCTGTTTCGCCGGAAAAACCAATTAATATTTCTAAAACTGTTGAGAAAACAAAGGCTGCTTATTCCGTACTTTTTGATGATGGCCTCAAAATTATGAAAAGCTATGATGTGGCATTTAGTGTGGATAGCACAACGATAGAAAAGTACAAGAAGTTTGGGATTGATTTTTATGATGCAAATGGTAGTAATGGTGCTACTTTACCTGTGCCTGCAGTTTATATTATTAACAAGGAAGGGATCATTATATTCAAACATTTTGACCCGGACTACAGGAAAAGAGTTTCTGTTCAGGAAATTTTATCGCATTTGTAGATTTCCGTTTTAGGGAGATTAACTTAACCTTGAACATGCTATCCGTCACATGGCTTTAATAAAGATTGGCATACAGGAAGGTTCGGAAATTCAATTACCACATGGATATGGAGTGGCCTCATCAACCATAAAATACAAAAAAGAAGCAATGGGTTAATGGCTATCAAAAAGAGCTTGTAAAACTTACATTTAAACCAGTGGCCGCAGGCAACAACCTGCAAACACCACCTACACAAATCAACCCGGCTCTCTGCCTGCCGTAGCTTACTAATAATTTATGCGGCCCGGTGGTATAGCTGCCACCTGCATTGTAGTAATGAATTTGTTTAATAGCATCTCCATAGTTATACATATCACTGGCAAAAATACTGAAGTGTGGTGCATAGCTCCATTCCAATAATATGCCAAACCAGTTTCCTTTATCCTGTTTGGTAAAAAGATGTTGTAATTCTGTTCGTATAGCTTTTTTAATAGCATACTTGTATAATACATCCGCCACCACAATAGTAGATTTTATATTTTCATAATTGCCGCCTTCCACCACTGATTTATTATAATAGATATGTTGCAGCAAATAAGAAGAAGTAAATTTTGCAGAGTGCTTTTTCTTTACATTCAAATTGATATCGCTGTAGTACAAATGTTTTCCTATTCCGAAAAATTTACTTTCAAAACTGGTAGGTGTTTGAGCAATTATTTGCACTGCGTGATAACGGGAGTAATTTATTGCAATGCTCATTCCATATTTGCCGGCCAGCTTTGTGTTTTTTGGGATATTGTAATACAAATCAGCCTGCCCACCAATTTCTCCCAATGCTTGTGCGTTATAAACATAAATGTTAGAGAGATAATATTCCTGTTGTTTGGTTAACGCCGGTATATAGTTTATCAGCAACAGGCCCTGGTCTGCATTACGGTCAGTCCTGAAATCCATATTCTCTAAACGGCGCAGGTTAAGATTAAATCCAACATTATTTTTTGTTACGCCATAGTTTACTAAAAGGGCTTTGCCGGTATTGGTGTTTTGCTGATTGGCTGCATGTTCATCTTTGCTTTTAATTATATATTCTGCGGAAAAATTACTGCTGACATCAACATAATTTACTCTGCCACTAAATGCATTAACAGTTGGTTTAAACGCCGGGTCCGGGCCGGTATATTGCTGGTATCGGCTTACAAAACTTCCACCAACTGATAAACTCCTTTCATGATTCATTTCAGCGGGTTTTACAATTTGATAATTGGCATCAATAGCACGGATGGTTCCATCGCTTTTATCAAAGTTCTTTCGCTGTTTGCCATAAATAAATTTCAAATCGAAATTGTTTGTTGGCGAAATGCGGATGTTTATTCCTTCCATTGCGTTGTTAATTCCCAGTTGCCTGTTTTCCCAACTTCTAAATACCAGCCCACTGCCAAACTGCTCATAAAAATTACCAACAGTCAATCCAAATTTAGTATCCTGGTACGACAAATACTTTTGAACAAGCTTTGCATCATTTAAAAAAAATGGATAGCCTTCTATCGAAGGCAAGTAAGCTTCATATTGCATACCCATTGATATTTTTTGAAACCGGTAATCAGCTTTTAGATAATTGTTGGAGCCAATCCTGTCTTGCGGAAGGACTGAGTTTGTTTTTACATCTTTTACATACAATTGGTTATTGGTTTCAAACGAACCACTGATATTGCCATACTTACCCAAATCAATTTGAGCGAATAAACTTATCGGTAGCATTAAAAAAAGGAATATGGAAAATCTTTTCATCGATTATCGGAAACATTTAATTGATTAATTTTTTCAATCAGCACCTCTTCATCTCCCGGGGTATAGCCTGTTTTTTGATAAACAATCTTTCCCTTGCTTATCACAATAACATAAGGAATATTAATTGCATTAAATGCCCTTTTTATTTCATTGCTTTCATCTAAATATATATCAAAAGTCCAGCCTTTTGATTTTACCAGGGGCCTTACTTTTTGTACTGTTCTTGATTCATCTGTTGAGATAGCGATTAGTTTAAATAATGTTGTTTTTCCTTCATCAATCTTATCCTGAAAAACATCCAGTTCGTTAATACAAGGCACACACCAGGTTGCCCAAAAGCTGATGACAGTTACCGTATTGGTATCAATAATAGATTTAAATAGGACAGATATGCCCTTGCTGGTAGTAATAGGAATGTTTGGTAAAAGAGATTGTGAATAGGAAGAAGCAGATACAAATAAAGCAAATGAAAGCAGCGTTGATTTATATTTTAGTTTCATTAATGACAAATTTATTTAACTGTAAAACGTGTAGTTATAATATTTATTTCAATAATGTTGTCGCCTGCACGACATTAAAAACAAAAGCCCCAAAGCTTTGCCAGTGATGCGTTTTAGTAATAACTTTAGTGTATGAAAAGAATGCAATATCTGATATTTATTTCATTGTGTGCAGTTGTGTTTTCCTGTTCAAAGAAGAACGACTCCACAGCTGTTCCAAAAGAATTAAGAATAGTACTAAATACGCCTACAGTTTATAATGATGGATTGGATGAATTGATGGTAACGGTCTTTGATGCCTCAAATACGGATGTAACTGCAGGCAGTGAAATATTAATTGATGGAAACCTGATAGGTGATAATATTTTTAAGGCGGGTGGTACAAAAACATATTCAGCAAAAGCAAGGTTGAATGGAAAAGAATCTGCCCCTGTTAGTTTCAATGCAATTCAGCATGAGGTAAACAAATTCAGCAAAAAAATTACCATTGAAGAATTTGCAGGAACGTGGTGTAGTTTCTGTACACGTTTTACTTACCTGATTGATACAATGGTGAGGAACAACAATAAAATTATTCCAATTACCGTGCATTCAGGCGATATTATGGAGTACGTTTTTGTTCGTCAAATGCGCCAGAAATTTCAAACAACTGATTTTCCTTCTGCCTATGTAAACCGCACCCGCATTTGGGATGAATCAGCTGCAATGTTGCAGAATGATTTAGACCGAAAATCAAAATGTGGATTGGCAATCAGTTCAACTATTAATAATAACCAGGTTACGGCAACTGTTAAAGTAAAGTTTGATATTACAACCTCAGAAAGCCTGAACATAGTAGTACTGTTGCTTGAAAACAGCCTTGTTTATCCGCAAGCGAATTACTATGACTCACAACCAACAAGCCCGTTTCACAATTTAGGAGATCCTATTCAACATTACAAGCATAACAATGTAATGAGAGTTGCGGCAACAGATATTTTTGGTGATGTAATACCGGCTACCGCAGCAAGGAAAAACGAAACATGGGAAAAAACCTATACTATAAACGCCTCAGGCTATAACCTCGCCAACTGTAAAGTAGTTGCATTTGTACAATACGCTCAAAATAATGTGAGCCGGTGGGGAGTATTAAACGCCCAGGTGGCAAAGGCGGGAAGCAGTGTTAATTTTGACTAATGTAGTTTTATAAATATGATCGCCTTCCATTCCACACCCGAGAGAAAAAAACACAGATTGGAGGTGAAAGACCATAGAGAGGGGAACAACAGTGATATTACTCATTTCTAAAGATGCTGATTAACTTGAAGTATTTTAAAAAATTTAATCTAAAACAATTGCAAGATATCGTCACTAATCATCTGATTGTACAAAAATGAAGTAGTTGTTGATAAGGTTTTTAATTGAGCAATTGCGATTTTGAAAGTTCGAACCTTGAAACGGCTGTTGAAATTCGTATCAATTGAGAAGAACATCAGTGCAGCATAGCTTTCCGCCAGCTTTGAAGACAAACCGCATCTGCAGAAACTGGTTGTTACTCGATGGAATCCTGTATAATAAGAAAGAGGGTGACGTTAGAACCCCAGGGATCAACTGCTTGTTAGCTGAAATTAAGCCACCCCATTGTGGATGGTTCGGCACAACTGGAATGGAGGGATCATCTGCTTGTTAGCTGAAATTAAGCCACTGACAAGAGTTTCAGGAGAAAATAAAAAATGGCGATCCGTTTAAGAATCGCCATTTTTGGTGCTGTGCCCACGAAAGGAATCGAACCTTCACACCCTTACGAATGGCAGATTTTGAGTGTGTTTTATTTCTTAATCTATTTTACCACGCTTTAACGTAAATTAACTTACCAAATTGATTTTCATTTACTTGCATGATTATTGTTATAACTGCCCTATCGCTATTTTACGGCATTTTACAATGATTTGTTTGCAAATCTGATTGCAAAATTTAGAGGAGATGGAAAAGTGAAAATGAAAATCAAACATCATGGCAACAACAACTTCAATTATCCTTGATACAAGAAGGATAAAGAAAAATGGAAAATTTCCATTAAAACTGAGAGTAACAAACCAACGCATCACAAGGGACTATCTCACCTTGTTTGAGCTTAGTGAACCCGATTACAAAAGATTGTCTGGTCATAAGGTAAGTGCCGAGTTGCAGAAAGTGAGGCAAACCATAAATGAAATTGTCTTTGGTTCCAACAGCTTGATAAACCAAATGGAAGTTTTTGATTTTTTGAAATTTAAGCAGGAATATGTTGACTTAAATACACGGTTTTTTAAACTTAATCAACGAAAGCCGTTTGTTGATGAGCAAAATAAAATAGCAGATAATTTTGATTATGCTCCATTCTTAAGGCGGTTTAATATTTTCAATGAGGACCATAGCAAGCCTAAGACAATCTCATTAACATTTCTGTCTTACATTAAAAAGCTGTTAGAGCCAGGTCGTGTAGGTAGTGCCATAAACTATCAGCGTACCTATCCCACATTCCAGCTAAATCGGTGGAGAAGCCCTTAAATACTGCATTTCATTTTTTTTGAGTTCCGGTTTGTGTACTACAGATTTTCTTTTTGTAAAAGGTTTAGCTTTTATCAGCAGGATGGACTGAATGTTTTTTAACTGCTCGCTGGGTTCCGAACATTTTCTTACCCCTATTACTACTCCTGCCATATTAGTACCATGGGTCGTGATTATCTTTTGCGTGTTGCCTATTCTCACTATTTCCTGCCAGTTACTGTTGATACCATGTGCCTTCAGCTTACACCTTACCGTATTTACCACCCAGTAGGCCAGTAAACCCAGGTGCAGATGTGCCATGGTGCCTGCATCCGACTTGTGATAAATTGGCCTTAAATCAAGGTCGCTCTTCAGCGTGCGAAATGAACTTTCTATTTCACGTATGGTATTATAAATATTCCATATCATGACCTCGTCTTCAAGCAACAGGCTTGTTCTCAAAAAATATAATCCCAGCGATGCTTCCTTTTTGGCATACTGCTGTTCATTTTTTGACCAGTTGACGGCTGTTACCGTTTCATTGTCCTGGCTTAAGGTTACAGCTATATCATAATAATATTGTACAGAGGGGTAGCGTTCCCTTGCCCT
>Ga0209181_10010705_pt1 | contig 11870 bp, 4 predicted proteins | sample MAT05_FD_187208 | JGI IMG/M metagenome (GOLD analysis project Ga0209181, IMG submission 187208) | Freshwater microbial communities from Lake Fryxell liftoff mats and glacier meltwater in Antarctica - MAT-05 (SPAdes) (version 2) | ecosystem: Environmental > Aquatic > Freshwater > Ice > Liftoff... | reverse complement strand
GCGGCGCTGTCGGTCGAAGGCCGCGCCAGCGCCGCCCTGGCACCCAAGGACGCGCTGCTGCTGGCACTGCTGGCGCTGGACGGTGCCATGCCGCGCGAGCGCCTGGCCTTGATGCTGTGGCCGGACACCCTGCCCACCGGCGCCCGAGCCAACCTGCGCCAGCGTGTGAAGAAGCTGCAAGACCAGAGCGCAAACGCCTTGCTGCTGATGCAAGGCCAAAGCTTGGCGCTGGCGCCCCAGGTCAGTCTGGATGTGGCCGAGCTGGCCACGCAACTGCGTGCTGACGCCAGCGCCGCCCAGGGCCGGCTGCTCGACCAACTGGAGATCGACGACGACGACACCGCTGGGCAGTGGCTTGAGCGTGCGCGCCAGCGCACCCACGCACGGCGCAACGCCGTGCTCTTGGAGATTGCCGAGTCCCTGGAGTACCAGCGCCAAACCGACGCAGCAGTGGCTATTCACGCCCGGCTGATCGCCGACAACCCGCTGGACGAAACCGCGGTGCGCCGGCTGATGCAACTGCACTATCGCCACGGCAACCGCAACGCGGCGCTGCGCGTGTACCGCGTGCTGACCGAGCGCTTGCGCGAGCAACAGCCGCCCGACGCACAAACCCGCGAGCTTGCCGGGTTGATCGAAAACACGCGAGCGGCCGAGCCCGTGCAAGCACCCGCCGCTGCCGCCTGGGCCGCCCTGCTGCGGCCCCCGCGGCTGGTGCAGCGTGAGGCCGAGTGGGCGCAGCTGCAGCAGTCGTGGCACACCGGTGCGGTGATCCTGGTCTGCGGTGAAGCCGGTATCGGCAAGACCCGTTTGATAGGCGACTTTGCCGACGCCATGGCCGTGCCGCTGCGGCTGCGCGCGCACGCTGGCGACAGCGCCTTGCCTTATGCCCTGCTGGCGCGCTGGGTGCAGGCGCAGGCCGAGCAGGCCCAGGCTTTACCCGATTGGGCGCGCGCCGAACTGGCGCGCCTGGTGCCTGCGCTGGGCGTCCCAGCCACCGCGCCCGTGAGTCCCCTGCGACTGGCGCAGGCTCTGAAGCAAATCAGCGGGCCGTTGCCGGCTGTGTTGGTGGACGACCTGCAATTTGCCGATGCCGCCAGCCTGGAGCTGCTGCCCGCCGTGCTCAGCGATGTAGGCTGTTGCCTCCTGGCCAGCCGCACTTTGGAAATGCCGGCGCCGCTGCAACGCTGGTTGGACGAAGCAGACCACCGGGTTGTTCGTGTGACATTGGGCCCATGGGATGAGGATGGCGTACGGAGCGTGTTGCTGAGCACCGCGTTGGCCGTCGACGATGTGGCGGGCTGGGCTCGGCTGCTATGGCAGCACACTGGTGGCCAGCCACTACTCTTGCTGGAGACCGTACGTGCGTTGTTGCTGGCAAACCCTGGCACAGACGGGCTGGGCGCGCCACCGGCAACCTTGCCGATGGCGCCGCAAGTCGTGCAGCTGGTGCGCCAGCGCCTGGCGCTGTTGCCCGAACTGGCGCTGAGGCTGCTACAAGTGGCCACACTGGCCGGCGACGCGTTCAGCGCAGAGCTGGCTGCGGGCGTGTTGGGACAGCCCCTTGCAGCGTTGTCAGCGCCCTGGTCAGAGCTTGCAGGCGCCGCGTTGATGACAAGTTCAGGGCGCGTGCACGACATCGTGTTCCAAGCAGCCCGCCAGACGTTGAATTCACCAACCGCAACCGCCCTGAACCGCGCCATTGCGCATCAGCTGGAGCAGCGTGGCGCAACACCGAGTCGGTTGGCTGTGCACTGGGCCGCAGGGGGCGAGCCCGCACGCGCCGCTGCTTGCTACGAGGCAGCGGCAGAGCGCGCTGCGAATCTATCGCGGCGGGTTGAGTCGGCCGAGCAACACGCTGCCGCTGCGCTGTGCTGGCAGCAGGCGGGCGAAGCCGGCAAGGCCCTTCACGCCGGTGCTGCCGAGGCCATGGCCTGGCTGATCGCAGGTGACAGCCGCCGCGGTCTGGCCTGTTGTGACGCCTTGCTGCCCTGCGCGAGTTCGCTGCTCCAGCAGACCGAGGTTCGCCGCGTTCAGGCACTGGCTTTGGTTTACGCGGGCGAGCTCGCACCCGCGCTCAAACTCTTGAAGCAAACACACGCCGCTGCCGCTACCCTTGGACAAGTGGCTTGGCGCGGAGAACTCGCCGCCGTTGGCGCCCATGCGGCGGCAGCCTTGGGCGACCGCACCCAGGCCGAATTCTTCCTGGCCGATGAACGCTCGCTCGCGCTTGACACGCAAGACTGGAAAAGCAACCTCACCCGGTTGTCGGTCACGGCCGGTGCACTGAGCTTCATCGGCCAAGTCAACGACGCCTTGCAGCGCACCGAAGCCAGCATCGCCCTGGCGGACCGGCCCGAGGCGCGGGCCGAGCTGGCCACGCTGGAGAGCAATGCGGCGTCGCTGCTGCAGCAACTCGGCCGCGTCGCCCAGGCCCACCCACGCGCCGTGCGTTCGCTCGCGCTGCACACCGAACTGGGCCTGCGCAGCGGCATCTCCGGTTTGGCCGCGCGCATGCACGTGGGCCTGTACGGGGCCGGCCTGGGCCAGTTCGACGCGGCCTTGCGCGAGCTCGAAGACTGCCTCAGGGGCTTTGCCGAGCTCAACGCCCCTGCCCGGGTTCGGCAGGTTGAGAACCACTTGATCCAGGTGTGGACGCATCTCGGGCAGCCCGCCAAAGCCCTGCAACTGCTGCGCTCGGGCGGCGACGACTTGAGTCCCGTGCACCGTCTGCGGCGGGCGGCGCTGGCGCGCGACCTGGCGCAGTTGTGCGGCGTCGACGTGGCCGCGCCGGCGTTGCCCGAGCAGCTCGAAGGCATCGAGCCCGCCGTGCGCGCCCAGCACCAGATCGTGCTGGCACGGGTTCTGACCGCGCCAGAAAAACTGGCGACAGCACTGCAACTTGAACACGGGTTCGCGGCCCATGAGCGCCAAGGCTGCGTGCTGGCCGCGCAAGTGATGCAACTGGACGCCATGGTCGAATTGCGCGACCCGGCCGCAGCCGCCTTGGCCAATGAATTGCAACGCGCACTGGTCGATCACGTGCCTGCCATCACCTACTGGCCGCAGGCGCAGTTCAGCGTCTACCAAGCCCTGCAGGCCACTGGGCAATTGCAGGCCGCGCGTCGCGCGCTGCAGGACGCCTGGCGCTGGATAGCGCACGCTCGGGATCACCATGTCCCGCCGCAACTGCGAGCTGCGTTCATGGCGGGCAACCTCGTCAACGCCGCGATCCAGCGGGTTTGGGCCGACCAACAAACCTGATCCAGCCCATCGACCCCCCTCAAGTGCGGGGTTCATGCAAGCCCGCCAGCGCGGCGACCCCGCCAATCACGCTTCAGTCACGCACCCCCTCTTAGCGTTCACACGCAGTCACCTCCGTGACGGCTACAAACAAACTGCTTGGGGAACTCGCGATGTCGAATGGGTCAATACACAGCGGCATGTACGCGGCATGGGGCGGCACGCCACGCGTTGTTCTACGTGGTCGTCACCGCTTCTCTGCGCTGGTATCCGCCTGTGTGCTGGCCTTGGCGGGCAGCCAGTCCGCGGTGGCTGACGGCACCATCATCGTCAGCGTCAACAGCTGGGTCGGCAGCGCCAATACCGATTGGTTCAACGCCGCTAACTGGAAGTTCGGCCAACTGTCTGGACTGCCCAACCCAGGCATGCCTGTTTACATCGGGCCCGTGCAGTTGCTGGTCAATGGATTCCCCACCGGCGACTTCGACCTGCCTGCATCCGAAGCTGTGCTGCGCGGCTCGTTCTCCACCGCGTTACTGGACATGCGGGCCTGGGATGGCGTGACGCAGATTCGGCTGGCCAGCGGCGGCCTGCTGACTGCCACCCATGCCACAGTAGGCGGCGTTCACTCGGCGTACCAACCATCGGGACCGATTCAGGCGGCCACGATCGTGCTCGAGGGCGGACGCTTTGCTGGCAGTTGGAGCTTTGCCGAACGCTCTCGGATCGTGGTCGCCGCCCAGTACGGCACGCCGTCTGGAAACTGGTCCGGCACGCTGGGTGAGTTGGTGGTCATGACCGGCGCCAGCATCACTGTGCCCAGCGGGCTGAGCCGCATTGGCGCCATTCAGAACGCCGGCGCCCTCGCGGTTGCTGACGGCGGGCTGATCAATGTCGCAGGAGCCATCAACAACACCGGCACCCTGACCCTGGCCAGCAACGGCAACATCACCCGCCTGGTGCTGGCGGCCGACACCACGCTGTCCGGCAGCGGCCAGACGGTGCTGGGTAACCGGGCTCAGAACTTCATCAGCAGCAACGACGGCACACGCACGCTGACCATCGCCGCCGGCCACACCCTGCGTGGCGGTGGCAACCTGGGCTCGCCCAGCTACGGCAACATCGATCTCGTCAACCAGGGCACGGTGCTGGCCGAAGGCAGCAGCGGCATGGCCGCCAGCGTTGGCAGCTTCGACAACACTAACGGTGTGCTGCGGGTCGGCGACAACACGGTCTTCACGTTGGCAGCGGGCAGCTTGACTGGCGGCTCGGTGCGGGGCGGCAGTGGCGCGGTCATCGCCGGCAACGGCAGCTTCAGCCAAGCTGTGTTGAGCGGCGGTTTCACGCTCCGTGGGGGTCAGTTCAGCAACCTGACGCTGCAAGACGCCAACGCCGTGGGCGATGCGGGTGTGATCGGCTTGGCCGGCAACATCAACAACACCGGCACGCTGACCCTGGCCAGCAACGGCAACATCACCCGCATGGTGCTGGCGGCCGACACCACGCTGTCCGGCAGCGGCCAGACGGTGCTGGGCAACCGCGCTCAGAACTTCATCAGCAGCGACAACGGCACGCGCACGCTGACCATCGCCGCTGGCCACACCCTGCGTGGCGGTGGCAACCTGGGCTCGCCCAGCTACGGCAACATCGATCTCGTCAACCAGGGCACGGTGCTGGCCGAGGGCAGCAGCGGCATGGCCGCCAGCGTTGGCAGCTTCGACAACACCGCTGGTGTGCTGCAAGTCGGTGACAACAGCGTCTTCACGTTGGCAGCGGGCAGCTTGACTGGCGGCTCGGTGCGGGGCGGCACTGGCGCGGTCATCGCCGGCAACGGCAGCTTCAGCCAGACCGTGCTGAGGAACGGTCTCACGCTTCGTGGGGGTCAGTTCAGCAACCTGACGCTGCAAGACACCAGTACCGTGGGTGATGCGGGTGTGATCGGCTTGGCCGGCAACATCACCAACACCGGCACGCTGGCCCTGGCCAGCAACGGCAACATCACCCGCCTGGTGCTGGCTGCCGACACCACGCTGTCCGGCAACGGCCAAACGGTGCTGGGCAACCGCGCTCAGAACTTCATCAGCAGCAACGACGGTCAGCGCACACTGACCATCGCCGCCGGCCATACCCTGCGCAGCAGCGGTGGCAACCTGGGCACTGATTCCTACGGCCGCATCAATGTCATCAACCGCGGCCTGGTGGTCGCCGATGCCGGCGGGCTGCCCGTCCACGTGGGCACCTTCAACAACACCGCAGGCATGCTGCAAGTCGCCGACGGTGGCTTCGTCAGCCTCAACGGCGGCAGCTTGCTCGGCGGCACTGTCACGGGCAGCGGCAGCGCTCATCTCACTGGCAGCGGCCTGTACCGGGACTTGAACCTGACTGGAAGCCTGCGGGTCGCCGACGGCAACACTGCTCAAGTCGCTGGCAGTATCAACAACACCGGCACCCTGACCCTGGCCAGCAACGGCAACATCACCCGCCTGGTGCTGGCTGCCGACACCACACTGTCCGGCAACGGCCAGACGGTGCTGGGTAACCGCGCTCAGAACTTCATCAGCAGCAACGACGGCACACGCACGCTGACCATCGCCGCCGGCCACACCCTGCGTGGCGGTGGCAACCTGGGCTCGCCCAGCTACGGCAACATCGATCTCGTCAACCAGGGCACGGTGCTGGCCGAAGGCAGCAGCGGCATGGCCGCCAGCGTTGGCAGCTTCGACAACACTAACGGTGTGCTGCGGGTCGGCGACAACACGGTCTTCACGTTGGCAGCGGGCAGCTTGACTGGCGGCTCGGTGCGGGGCGGCAGTGGCGCGGTCATCGCCGGCAACGGCAGCTTCAGCCAAGCTGTGTTGAGCGGCGGTTTCACGCTCCGTGGGGGTCAGTTCAGCAACCTGACGCTGCAAGACGCCAACGCCGTGGGCGATGCGGGTGTGATCGGCTTGGCCGGCAACATCAACAACACCGGCACGCTGACCCTGGCCAGCAACGGCAACATCACCCGCATGGTGCTGGCGGCCGACACCACGCTGTCCGGCAGCGGCCAGACGGTGCTGGGCAACCGCGCTCAGAACTTCATCAGCAGCGACAACGGCACGCGCACGCTGACCATCGCCGCTGGCCACACCCTGCGTGGCGGTGGCAACCTGGGCTCGCCCAGCTACGGCAACATCGATCTCGTCAACCAGGGCACGGTGCTGGCCGAGGGCAGCAGCGGCATGGCCGCCAGCGTTGGCAGCTTCGACAACACCGCTGGTGTGCTGCAAGTCGGTGACAACAGCGTCTTCACGTTGGCAGCGGGCAGCTTGACTGGCGGCTCGGTGCGGGGCGGCACTGGCGCGGTCATCGCCGGCAACGGCAGCTTCAGCCAGACCGTGCTGAGGAACGGTCTCACGCTTCGTGGGGGTCAGTTCAGCAACCTGACGCTGCAAGACACCAGTACCGTGGGTGATGCGGGTGTGATCGGCTTGGCCGGCAACATCACCAACACCGGCACGCTGGCCCTGGCCAGCAACGGCAACATCACCCGCCTGGTGCTGGCTGCCGACACCACGCTGTCCGGCAACGGCCAAACGGTGCTGGGCAACCGCGCTCAGAACTTCATCAGCAGCAACGACGGTCAGCGCACACTGACCATCGCCGCCGGCCATACCCTGCGCAGCAGCGGTGGCAACCTGGGCACTGATTCCTACGGCCGCATCAATGTCATCAACCGCGGCCTGGTGGTCGCCGATGCCGGCGGGCTGCCCGTCCACGTGGGCACCTTCAACAACACCGCAGGCATGCTGCAAGTCGCCGACGGTGGCTTCGTCAGCCTCAACGGCGGCAGCCTTTTTGGCGGTACCGTGATGGGCAGCGGCAGCGCATATCTCGCCGGCAATGGCTTGTATCGCGACTTGAGCCTGGCCGGAAGCTTGCGGGTCAGCGATGGCAGCACCGTGCTGGTTGCGGGCAATATCGATAACACTGGCGCTTTCACCCTGGCCAGCAACGGCAACATCACCCGCCTGGTGCTGGCGGCCGACACCACGCTGTCCGGCAGCGGCCAAACGGTGCTGGGCAACCGCGCTCAGAACTTCATTAGCAGCAACGACGGTCAGCGCACACTGACCATCGCCGCTGGCCACACCTTGCGCGGCGGCGGCAACCTGGGCTCGCCCAGCTACGGCAACATCAACTTCGTCAACCAGGGCACGGTGCTGGTAAGCGCAGCCGAAACGATGCAGGTGGCCACAGGCGCGAATGGCTTCAAGAACCAGGGGCAACTTTTGGTCGCCACTGGTGGCACCCTGAACGCAACGAACTCGCCTTCAAGCATCATGCAGTCTGCGAACGGTGCCATGACCACGGTCGATGGAACCCTGCAGGTCAGCCAACTGACGCTCCAGGCTGGCGGGCTTCAAGGCAGCGGCACGATCCGCGGGAACGTCGTGAACCTGGGCGGCACCATCGGCCCGGGGAACTCACCTGGAAAGCTGTCTGTCGTCGGCGACCTGACTTTGGGCGCGGGCAGCTTGATGTTGATCGAGGTCGCTGGCAGAACTACGGGCACCCAACACGACTGGGTTAACGTCACGGGCAACGTGTTGCTGGGCGGAGACCTGCGGCTGGACTTCGGCAGCTACACCCCGCAAATCGGCGAGCAATACACCTTCCTCACGGCCAGCGGCGGTTCGATCAGTGGTTCGTTCAGGTCCGCCGTGTCAGATGGATATGGGCTGTCGCTGCAATACGGCAGCCAGGGCGTGATTGCCACCGTCGCGGTCATTCCGGAACCGAAGTCACTGGCGCTGATGCTTCTCGGCGTGGCCACCTTGGCCTGCTATCGCCGGCGCGTCGAGATCCTGGTGCGGCCGCCGGCTTCGTGAGCACTGGCCGCATCGACTCAGTCAACACAACCCACAACCTCTGGACCTCTCCATGCCCACCACATAACCGCAACGCACCACACCTGACCGCCTGACCCGTCTGGCGCCGCGTCTGACCACACTCGCACTCGCTTTGTTGACCTTGTGTGCGCCAGCCGTGGCTGTCGACTATGCCTGGAGGGGCAACATCGGCAATTGGGAAGACGCAAACCAGTGGACTTTGCTGGGTGTACCCGGCGCCAGTGATTCCGCGCTGCTGGGCGGCGGTACGGCCTTCGTCAACGCGGCGGCCAGCGTCGGCAGCCTGTTGATCGCCCGTGGCCGGCTGGCCGGACCGGGTGCGTTGGCCGTTGGCAGCCTGAACTTCCAACGCGGCGCCATGGGCACCGAGTTTTGCCCCTGCGTCACCGGCAGCACCACCGTCGCTGGCACCAGCAGCTTCAACGGCGCGCTCATCCAAGGTGTTGGCCCAGCCTACACGCTGCGGTTGCAAGGCAATGCCGTCTGGAGTGCAGGCGACGGCGCGCTGAACGGTGCGGGCACCGTCGTCAACGCCGCCACGGCGGTGTTCACCGACGAAGGCGCCAGTTCGGCCAGCAGCTACCGCGCTTTGCGCGACAACGGCGGTTCGTACTTTGGTGGAGTCTTCTTGAACGAGGGCAGCTACGTTCGCAGCGGCCTGGGGCTCACGCGGGCCTACGGCTTCGACAACAGCGGCAGCGTGCAAGTGCAAAGCGGCACGTTCGAGTTGCGCGACAACGCCAAGTCATCGGGCGTGATCAATATCGCCTTGGGCGCAGTGTTGAACTTCTATGGCAACGCCCAAATCAGCGGTCGCATCGACAACGCTGGCCAGGTGGTATTCGAACGCGGCAACGCCACCCTGACCAGCAGCGCGCGCCTGGGCGGTGGTGGTGCCGTGCGCATCCTGGACAGCGTCGTTGTCAATGACGGCACCCAGCTCATCAACGCGCTGACGATGGACGGCGGCGGGCAACTGGTGGGCACGGGCAGCGTGACCGCGAGCTCGCTCGACTTCCGCCGTGGCAACCTGGGCGGCACGTCCAACTTTTATCCCGTCGGTAGCACGACGATCAATGGCCCAGCCACCTTCGACGGCAGCCGTTCGCAAGGCGTGGGTCGCGGCCACACGCTGACCTTGCTGGGCGCGTCGCGCTGGACAGCGGGTGACGGCAGCATCAGCAGCGCCGTGTTTGGCGGTGCCATCGTCAACGCCGCCGGTGCCAACTTTGTCGACGAAGGCGCGGGCTTGATGGCCGCCACCAAACAGTTGCGCAAAGACACGGCCGGTGGTGGTGGCGTTTTTATCAACGAAGGCAGCTACACCCGCACCGGCTTGGGCCGCACCGCGGCTTACGGCTTCGACAACCGCGGCCTGCTGCGGGTTGACTCGGGCGGGTTCGAGTTCGACGGCGGCTTCAGCAACACCGGCCGAGTGCTCGTGGCCGCTGGCGCCACGCTGCGCGCACGCGACACCAACCCCGTCAACAGCGGCCTGATGGGTGGCTTGGGCACCCTGCAAACACGCGGCGGCTTTGGGGACACCGGCCTGTTCAACGCCGGCAGGCTGGACCCAGGTTCCGAGGCCGGGGTCGGCACCTTCAGCATCACCGGCAACCTGGTGTCCGCCAACACCGGCCGTCTGCGCATCGACCTCTTCGGCGCCGGCAGCGGCGACCGCCTGGCCATCACCGGCAGCGCACTTTGGCGCGGCGACCTCGACGTCTTCGCCGCCCCCGGCGCGCAGTTCGCCATCGGCGAAAGCTACGTCATCTCCACCTTCGCGCAGCGCGCGAACAACAGCGTCTTCGACCGCGTGAACTGGAGCGGCGTCGACGGTTCCTTCTTCAGCGTCGAGTACGGCGCGCAGAACATCACTTTGCGCGTCACTGCCGTGCCCGAGCCGGCGACCTGGGCGCTGGCGCTGCTGTCGGCGCCCTTGCTGGTGGGCGCGCTGCGGCGGCGCAGACAGGCCGCCGCGTAGTTCACGCCAGACCGCATCCATTCAGCAACCAAAAGAGGCTTTCACCATGATCCGCACCTTCATCTTTGCCGCATCGTTGGCTTGTTCGAGCCTTGCGCAAGCCGGCACCGTCAACGTCACTTTTGAGGGTGAAGTCAACTTCATCAACCGCTTCAACTTTGGTGACGTATCGGCCACCTTCTCAGTCGGCAGCCCGTTCAGCTACACGATGTCCTTCAACCCGACACAGAGCCTGCCGGGGCAGACTCAGGTCTTCTACAGGGATGCAATCACCGGCTTCAACGGCAGCGCGGGTAACTACAGCTTCAGCGGCCCGACCGGTGCGTTGAACGTCAACAATGACGCGCCCTTTGGTCCGAACCAGCTGCCGGCTGACTTCTTGTCCATCGAACACTTCACCAACTGGATCAACCGAAACGACTTCAGCGCGGGCAGCGTGGTCGCCGGGTATCCGCTGTACGGTGTGTCCATCTCCTCGTACGCGGCGAACTCCAGCTTCCTGTCTTCGGCCAACGCTGCGGCCGACCCCTTCATGGCCCTGGCGGCCAACCCGGCGTTGCTGGCCAACTGGCGCTTTGTGATCTTCGTGCCAGACGGTCCCAACAGCGCGGTCGGCATTGCATCGGGCGTGTTGAGCGCAGCGACCGTCTCGGTCGTACCCGAGCCCACGGTGGCCGCCGTACTGCTGCCCGGGCTGCTGGCGGTGTGGCTGGCCGCCCGCCGCCGCCGAACTGCGGGGCCCTGAGGGCGGCGAGTCAGCGCAGCACGCCCCTCAGGCGCCCGTCGCCGGGCGCAACGACAAATTCGGCACAGGAAAACCGTCTGAATCGAACGAGGCGCCCGTGAACATCACAGCGACACGAGCTGCTCTGCGCTGGGCGGCCCTGCGGGCAGCCCTGGTCCGGGCCGGCTATGCCGCACCAGGCGGGGACGGCGCAAGCAGCACCGGTCGCGCAGCGCGTGAAAAACAGCGTCTTCGACCGCGTGAACTGGAACGGCGTCGACGGTTCCTTCTTCAGCGTCGAGTACGGCGCGCAGAACATCACTTTGCGCGTGACAGCCGTGCCCGAGCCGGCGACCTGGGCGCTGGCGCTCTTGTCGGCGCCGTTGCTTGTAGTTGCGCTTAGGCGGCGCACACAGGTCAAGGCGTAATTCAAACCGGCCCGATTCAGGGCCGTCTGCTCGCAGGGCCCCCGCTGGACCGTGTGAGGATTTCCTCGGGCGTGTTGAACTCAGTTGCCGTCTTGGCCGTGCCCGTGCCCAGGCCCGCTTCGGCCGTTGCGCATTTGCCTGCGCTGCCCGCGTTGTGGCTGGCCGCGCGCCGGCGCCAGTCCATCTCGACCCGCACGCGCGAGCAGTCAGCGGCAGGGGTGCAGGATCGACCCCGCAGCGCCGAAGGAGACCGGCGTGAAGCCTGCGTGCTGACAACACGCAGGCTCGCCCGACGCGGGTGTACGCTTGCGCTGTGGTCCTCAAGGAGACGATTCATGAATACCGACACCTCATCGCCCGACGGCAGTCTGGGCCGCCTGCTCGACGAACAGCTGGAACTGGCCGCGTCCAGGATCCCGGCGCTGGAGCCCCAGGCCGTGCATCCATCGCCAGCGGACCACGACGAGCGCACGGCGGCTCACGCGTCTTTCGAGGACGTGGTGTTGGGCAAGGCCTCGGCCACGCCCGAGATGCTCGAGGAGCTGGCCGCCCTGCAGGACGCACCGGCCCTGAGCGATGAAGAGCTGGACCGCCAGGCC
>Ga0209181_10010704_pt1 | contig 11870 bp, 14 predicted proteins | sample MAT05_FD_187208 | JGI IMG/M metagenome (GOLD analysis project Ga0209181, IMG submission 187208) | Freshwater microbial communities from Lake Fryxell liftoff mats and glacier meltwater in Antarctica - MAT-05 (SPAdes) (version 2) | ecosystem: Environmental > Aquatic > Freshwater > Ice > Liftoff... | reverse complement strand
AAAAGGTGATGGTCCGGCTTTATCAGAAAAGTTTTCAGTTAACGCATATCCAACATTAATAATAACCGATGCCAATGGCAAGATTATTACCGTCACACAAGGTTACATGAAGCCAAAGCAACTGATTCACTTTGGAAAATATGGCATTGCACAATCTAAAAAAAAATAGCATGAGTACATTATTAAAATCACTTGGATTATTTACCTATGAAAGGTATCTAAAACGTTTTGAGGAATGGGTAAAAAACGGGGAAACAAGTTCACTGAATCCTTCACAGGTATTAATAGATTTTACAAAACTGAATCTTGCAAGAACACAACGCATTCATAAAACCATCTCAATAAGTGATGCACTAAAAAAAGCTGTTGAGATCTTGCAACACAGTTATACGTGGATAGTTATTACGGAAGCATGGTGTGGCGATAGCGCTCAAAACCTGCCGGTAATTGCAGAACTAGCTAATCTTAATCCAGATAAAATAAAATTGTATATTTTGTTGAGAGATGAGAATCTTGAACTGATGGATAAATATCTTACGAATGGAGCAAGGGCGATACCCAAACTAATTACGGTGAATGATACTTTGGGGGAAGATGCTTTTGTATGGGGCCCAAGACCGGCTAATGCACAGGAATTGCTAACTGCCTGGAAAAAAAAATCTGAAGGAAAGACATGGGATGAGTTTGAAAAGGAATTACATAGCTGGTATGCAAAGGATAAGACAACTTCAATTCAGGAAGAATTTATACCTATTTTTTCAACATTAAAATAGCCCCAACCCGCTTACTTTTAATTTTAGAAATTGCCAGGTATTTAATACAGCTCTATATCAAAAATGCGATTTAATGTTGCTGAAGATTGGAATTTATATGAGCCCATCATTTTTAAGATTGTAATAGCAATACCTGTTAAACCAACCGTTCCGTTCACAAAATAAATTATAAAATGAGCAACTGTTCAAATTGCAATTGCAGTATTTCGATGAATAAAAGAAAACGAAAAACTTTCTGGACGTTTTGCAATATCAAAACTTTAATTGCAGCCGGGATAATGATTTATTAGCTGTTTACCAAATTACTATAGAAATAAATTACCATCAAAAAAGTTAATAGCCTATAATTCTGTAAGGAATACTTATTAGACGAGTCTTAATAGAAAAAGTAATTATGAAAAAATTTATTCTTTCTATCGCCATTGCTGCCGTTGCAGTTTTAAATGTTAATGCACAATCAAAGTATATAACCAGAACGGGGCAGGCTACTATCTTTTCGCACACAGATGCAGAAGATATTTCTGCCACCGACAATACTGTAACAGGTGTGGTTAATGCTGGCAGTGGAGATATTGCTATTTCGGTTCCTGTTCAAAGTTTTACGTTTGTTAAAGCGCTGATGCAGGAGCATTTCAATAACTCCAACTTTATGGATTCCAAACAATATCCCCGGATGACTTTGAAAGGAAAAATCACTAACCTTGCTACAATTGATTTTTCAAAGAATGATAAATATGCAGCAACGGTGTCCGGCGATTTAACAATAAAAGGAATCACTAAGCCAGTAACAGAAGCTGCAACTATTGAAGTCAACAATGGCAAGATAATAGTCACCAGTAAGTTTGTTGTGAAAGAAATCGGCTCCTATGGTGTAGGAAAACCGATGGGCAAAAAGAAAAATAATGTAGCGGATCACATACAGGTTACCTATAGCGCAGTCTATGAAAAAGGCGATGAATAAAATAAAATAAAATGCAATTTCCAGGTTTTAAAAAGAGCTGCATTCCTATTTACAAATGCAGCTCTTACTTATAATCGCCTGTAAGTATTTTAATAGTTCCCGTATGTAATTGCCCGAAGTTTACATCAGCGTATCATATTATCAATGTTTTTTTAATACCTGTTGAGAAAGATCTTTCTGGAACAAATAAACTTGTTTCTATATTGAATGGTAACACAAAACGAATGTAAAGAAGGCTACCTGTAGGATTGATTTATTTTCAGTAATGGTTTTGCCTTTTCAATGGCGGGGCCACCAAATGAAGCGACCATTAATGTAACAAAATTGAAAATAAAATAAGCCTCCCGTAAGGAGGCTCATTTATCAAACACTATATATTGGTGGCTAGTTCAATTGAATAAACTGCTTTTTTAAAAAAAGACAAAGCGGCTATACACCCAGATACGTTAGCTTACTTTATCCCCTAACAATGCGGCATCAAGGTCTTCCCCAGGAAGCGTTATGATGGTTTGTGTAACCGGATCCCATTGAATTCTTCTTCCCAGTTTATACGACAACCCTGCCATGTGCGCTGATATCGCTTCTTCAAATCCTTCTTTGATAGAGCAGCTTGGTGTACCACCATTTCTGATACAACTTAGCCATTCTCTTAAATGAAGAAACGTGGAGTCAACACGCTTGCCATCCCGGTAGGTCCACAGCAAACCTTTGTTGGCAAAGTATTTTGCGGTAGCAGATGTAACAGCATCGGTACCATTCACGGCCGGGTCATATTGATAAATGGGAACACCGGCTTCAATGCGTTCTTCTTTTATGAGCGCTGCATACTTGGTGGATTGCGGATCGGCATATACCGTAATGCGGTTACCCAGTTCCATGCTACCGTCGTGCCCCATCAACATGGTGCCTCTGTCAAACTGGTTGCCAAGGGTTGCACTGTAAACGAAAGACATTCCTTTTTCTTTACCCTTTTCCTGGCTGTTGCCGGTACTAAAATCAGGGTACTCCATATTCACCTGTATCACATCCGGCACATTGCGGCCATCTCGGTGAGTGTAAATGCCGCCAGAAGCTGTCACCGAATTGGGGATGCCCATCTTCACGATACAATTGATACGGTCGTAATCATGGGTAAGCAAATCGCCTGACAAACCTGAACCATAAGCCCACCATTTACGCCAGCGAAAGAAATGTTCCAGATTAAATTCTTCCATAGGCGCATTGCCAATAAACTGTTTCCAGTCAATCGTTTTAGGGCTTGCCGTTGGTGCTATATCGTATTGCCAGGCACCGTTATCATCATTGCGGTTGGTGTTGGTTGTAATTAAAGATATATGACCGAGAATATTTTTTTTGATGATATCCTGCGCTGTTAAAAAACTTTGCGTCTGGCGGTGCTGGTGACCTAAGGCAAAAACCGTTTTTGGATTTTTTAGCACGGCGTCTCTTAAGGCGTATGTTTCACTGATGTTGTGCGTCATTGGTTTTTCAACATATACATGCACACCAGCATTGAGGGCTGCCATTGCGATGGGAGCATGCCAATGGTCCGGCGTTGCAACCACTATCGCATCCACTTCCCCGCTGTTGATTAGTTCATTATGGGTGAGGAAACGTTTGATCTTATTATCACCTGTATTGAAAGACTCCAGCGCTTTTTCTGCCCTTGTATCAAATATATCGCAAATGGCTGCCAGTTTTATGTTCAGGTTTTCCTGGGCCTTAAAATCTGTGAGACGGGTGTCTTTTGGATTGGCTACTAAAGCCGCCTGCATATCTTTAAGCCATGCGGTGCTGGCAAAACCAAGTGCACGGCAGAGTTGTTCGCCACGGATGCCAAATCCTATTATGCCAAGCCTGATTGGTTTACCGCTCATGGGGCCGGTGGCAGGTGGGGGCGATGCTTTGATATCCAGGGTTTCAAGCAGAAATTGTTTTTCACGCTTTGCAGATTCAGTAAGGCTGGCACCGGCATACCATACGGCTCCAAATAATGGTATTCCTCCCAGTGTTTTTAAGGCATCCCGCCTGTTCCATTTTTTAAAATAATTATTTTCGTTTGCCATGGTGTTTAAGTTAAATTTGGTTTTACCTTATTTTTTAAGAATAAATTTTCCAGTCCGAATACAGATACCAGCGGAAACAGGTAGATCACAAACAGTGCTGCCATCTCTATTAAGTTTTTGTTTACTACCCAGTAGCTACCTTCTGCCGGACCTTGTGGCAGGCTTGAAAATGGCGGATGTGCCAGGTAGTACATCAGTAACAGCAATATGCCTGCAATGCAGCCCCAGCGTATCTTTAGGCCAACAAGCAGGCTTAAACCCACAAATATTAACCCTATAATATTCAGCATGTCGATGGTGCCTATAAGTGATTCACTTGCAAGCCAGGCAAAAAACGGTTTTAGAATAGAGGCACTTAGTAAATACCCCTTTGATGTCCAGGCTGGATTGTATGCCTTTATGATTCCTTCATAAAGAAAATGCCAGCCGATTAAAATGCGAAGCAGCACCAAAGCCCTGCTTTGCATTGTCGTGAGATTTTGATTGTTCATATTGTTTGATTTATTGGTTGCTCATTTATAAATTTATTACCGTTCCATTTCTAAGTTTTGTTCCATCTTTTTAGAGCTAAATGTTTTCATTATTCCATTGTCGTCATAAATAAAAAACACTTCCAGGCCAAGGTCTTTATGCTCCAATAAAAACTGACTTGATTGTTCCAGGCCCATCACCATAAAAGCCGTTGCGTATGCATCTGCCGTCATGCAGTTACCGGCAACCACTGTGGTACTCAGCAAATTGTTTTTTGCAGGATATCCAGTAAACGGGTTAAGGATATGGGTGTACTTTTTTCCATCTTCAATGTAAAATTTTTTATAATTACCAGACGTGGCCAATGACTCATCGTGTATTTTAAATGTTGCCTTTAATGCAGCTTCATTCGGCGCTTCGGTTGGCTGTTCAATACCGACTGTCCATGCGCTGTCGTTTTGCTTTTTCCCTTTTGCTCTTAGTTCTCCACCCACTTCTACCAGGTAATTTTTTATACCATTCTTTTCAAGAAAGGCTGCAAGTACATCAACCGTGTAGCCCTGCGCTATTGCATTAAAATCAAGCATTACATTCGCAGCGTCTTTCACCAGCTTTCTGCCATCTAACCTTACTTTTTTATAACCCACATATCGTAGCAGACTGTCAATCAAAGGGGCTGTTACTTTTTCTTTTTTCTTAAATCCAAATCCCCAGGCATTTACAATCGGAGCCACGGTTATATCAAACAATCCATTTGTTTTTTGTGAAACTTCCATGGACTTATTAAATACATCTGTAAAGAAATTATCCACCAGCACAGTGCTGTCATTTTGATTGATTCTCGAAATAAGGGAAACCGGAAGATAAGTAGAAAGAGAAGTGTCAATTTTTTTAAAAATAGAGTCAAATGCTTCCCGGTAATTTGAATTAAAGCCAGCGAGGTAGGTGATATTGTAGGAAGTTCCTTGTGCAGCTCCGGATATTTTAATGGTATTTTCTACTCCTCGTTTACAACCAGTGGAAACTAAAAAAGTAACAAACAGCAGCAGTATAATTTTTTGCAAGGGATATTTCTTCATCGTTATTTTTATTGAATGAGTGATGCGATAAATCAAAGCTTATGCAGGTGCTTTAAGTGGAAAGACATTGCTGTGCAACAATAAATTTTTGTTTACAGCAAGCTTAATACAATTTCTAAAAAAAATATATTCTGTAGATTTATTACTTTTAATTATTGGACAATAAAACTTTAGTAGTATCCATCCGGAAATGGGTAAGTAAGGAGTGAATTGAGATGGGCAATTGTTTAACCGCATTTCGGAAAATGTTTTATTTCACCGGAAAATTGAGTTGCGGATGCAAAGGTATATTGATTTTATGATAACTGTAAGGGAAAAGGCTAAAAACTGTCTATAAAATAAAAACATTATGAAATCGATTATTTCCGGTCTGTTGGTTGCGACAGCAATTGTAGTTTTTGCCTTTGCACCTAAATCAAAATCCAAGTTTGAAAATAACACCAGTGACGAAAACGGGGAAGGTATTCAATTTATTGAAGCTGATTGGAGTAAGGCTTTAGCAGAAGCTAAAAAGCAAAACAAGCTTATTTTTCTGGATGCCTATGCCACCTGGTGTGGCCCTTGCAAACTCTTAAAGAAAAATACTTTTCCTGATAAGGAGGCCGGCGAATATTTTAACAGCAACTTTATAAATGTTGCAATTGATATGGAAAAAGGTGATGGTCCGGCTTTATCAGAAAAGTTTTCAGTTAACGCATATCCAACATTAATAATAACCGATGCCAATGGCAAGATTATTACCGTCACACAAGGTTACATGAAGCCAAAGCAACTGATTCACTTTGGAAAATATGGCATTGCACAATCTAAAAAAAAATAGCATGAGTACATTATTAAAATCACTTGGATTATTTACCTATGAAAGGTATCTAAAACGTTTTGAGGAATGGGTAAAAAACGGGGAAACAAGTTCACTGAATCCTTCACAGGTATTAATAGATTTTACAAAACTTAATCTTGCAAGAACACATCGTATTCATAAAACCATCTCGATAACTGATGCACTAAAAAAAGCTGTTGAGAGCTTGCAACACAGTTATACGTGGATAGTTATTACGGAAGCATGGTGTGGCGATAGCGCTCAAAACCTGCCGCTAATCGCAGAACTAGCTAGTCTTAATCCAGATAAAATAAAATTTTATGTTTTATTGAGAGATGAGAATCTTGAACTGATGGATAAATATCTCACCAATGGTGCAAGGGCGATCCCAAAACTAATTGCGGTAAATGATACATTGGAGAAAGATGCTTTTGTATGGGGGCCAAGACCAGTTAATGCCCAGGAATTGCTACTGCATGGAAAGCAAATCCGGCAGGGAAAACATGGGAGGGGTTTGAAAAGGAATTGCATGGCTGGTACGCAAAGGATAAAACGCAATCGCTTCAGCAGGAATTTATTCAACTACTCAATTCGTCTATTTAACTAAGGTTTGGGTGGTCCTTTATAATAGCCTGACAGCATCTTTTTAATTGCTATTCGGATAAAATAAAACTAAAACACCAAATTTTTACGAACTTACTGATATTATGAAGCGATACTCCAAACCTCCTATTAAAATTGCTGGAATTATTTTATTACTTTGGCTAATCATGGCACAAAGTTGTATGAAGTTTCGCATCAGTGATAGTGAGGCTAAAAAGAAATTCAGTGCAGCAGGTGTATCATTGCAAACACCGGTAAAAAAAATAAATGGCTTTCCGCTGCATTACGCACAAACCGGTAATGACTCGTTTCCCACATTATTATTCGTGCATGGCACACCCGGAAGCTGGGATGCTTTTCAGCATTATTTAAGGGATAGCGCACTGCTGCAACATTACCGGATTATCTCTATAGACCGGCCAGGCTTTGGGTACAGCGATTTTGGAAATGCAATGAATCTTTCAGCACAAACAAGCATCATATCCGCCTGGATGGACAGTGTGAATAATAAAAAACCTTTTATAATTATTGGTCACAGCCTTGGTGGACCATTGGCCGTAAAGCTGGCAGCAGCAAGACCGCAATACACCAAAGCGATCGTACTACTTGCTGGCTCTCTTGATCCGGCCGCAGAAAACCCGGAGAAATGGAGACCTGTTTTATTTAGAACGCCCTTGAATTTATTAGTGCCAGGTGCATTGCGGCCAAGCAACGAGGAACTGTGGTATTTGAAAAAGGATTTAAAGGAAATGACTGCCGATTACGAAAGAATAACCTGCCCCGTTTATATACTACATGGCACAAAAGATATGCTGGTGCCATATAGCAATGTGGCCTATGCAAAAAAGATGTTTACCAAATCAGCAATGGTTTCAGTCACCACATTTGAAAAAGAAAACCACTTTATTGTATGGACGAGGGAAAAAGAAATTACAGACTTGTTGATGAAGTTATCATCCCAGTAATAAAATTTCTGCATTGACCTGGTCCTTAAAAGTATTTGCTCCGCACCATGAATCGTACAACTTTTACCTCGGTAATAAAACCAGTTATGCAAGACTTGGAATAAGGCTGGTAAATATTTTCGTATTCTTTGTAAGTTAATTGATACAATTCCGTCTAAAGAAATAAATACATTTCAAAAGCAAAATTTAATTTACAGATGTTCAATTTTTAATTATACAAACTAAATACAACACATGAAAGCATTAAACATCCTTATTATTACGCTATTGTTATCTATGGCCTCAATTGCTCAAACTATGCCACAAGGTATTGGGGTAAATGACAAAGCCCCTGTCTTTACAGCAAAAGATCAGAATGGAAAGAAAATTTCATTGAAAGATGAATTAAAAAATGGCGCTGTGGTAGTCGTTTTTTATCGTGGACAATGGTGCCCTTATTGCAACAAGCAGCTAAATGCGTTACAGGATTCATTGGGTTTCATTAAAGAAAAAGGAGCAACATTAATTGCTGTCTCTCCGGAAAAGCCAGCTAATATTTCTAAAACAGTTGCGAAAACAAAGGCTACCTATTCCGTACTTTTTGATGATGGACTTAAAATTATGAAGAGCTATGATGTAGCCTTTAGTGTGGATAGTACCACCATAGAAAAGTACAAGAAGTTTGGGATTGATTTTTATGATGCAAATGGTAGCAATGGGGCCACCTTACCGGTACCTGCAGTTTATATCATTAACAAGGATGGTATAATTATTTTCAAACATTTTGACCCGGATTATCGCAAGAGAGTTTCCGTTCAGGAGATATTATCGCATTTGTAGATTCCGTTTTTTTGAGTGATGTAAGCTAACCGACATTTAATCTGTCATAATCGATGTAGTTTGTTATGGCAAATATCAAGGTAATATCTTACGAAGAGGCGACTGGTAAGTTGAAAGATATTTATGACGGCCTGATTGAAAAGAGAGGTAAACTGGCAGATGTACATACGATACTAAGCCTGAACCCCGATACCATTATTGCTCACTTGGAATTGTATAGCTCGATTATGTTCAGCCATTCGCCATTAACAAGGGCACAGCGGGAAATGATAGCTGTGGTGGTTTCAGCAGCTAATGGATGTTCTTATTGCCAGCAACATCATGGGGGCGGCTTTAAATAACTACTGGAGAGATGACGCAAGGATTGAATTACTAAAGAAGAATTATGAAACCGCCGGGCTTAGTGCTACTGATACGAGGCTTTGCCAATATGCAATTGAACTGACCATTCATCCTGGCAATTTTGAAAATGAAAACAAGACGATGAATTTAAGCGAATCAGGTTTGGATGACAGGGCTATATTGGATGCTACTTTGGTAGTTGCCTATTTTAATTTTGTAAACCGTATTGTATTGGCTCTAGGTGTACAATTAGAAGAAAAGGCAGGTGAAGGATATAAATATTAAAACCAGCAATCGATGACTATTCAGCAATCTGTTCATGCTATTTTTAAACAACTGGAAGGCTCATTGGAACAGCTTTCCAATCAGCAATATTACCGAAATATAGATACACTTTCAGGCGCAAGTATCGGGCAGCATGTAAGGCATATATTAGAAATGTTTGTTTGCTTACAGGATGGATATATAGCAGGAATTGTAAACTACGAAAAGAGAAAAAGGGATATTACGATTGAAACATCAAAGGAAACAGCCATTGATATAATGAATAAAATAAATGCCACTTTATTGAATGAAAATAAATTGATGGTATTAGAAGCAGGCTTTGATGAAAACAGTGATTCGTTAAATAATATCCCCACCAATTATTTTAGAGAGATTGCTTATAACCTTGAACATGCTATCCATCACATGGCCTTAATTAAAATTGGGATAAAGGAAGTTTCGGAAATTAAATTGCCGGATGGATATGGAGTGGCATCATCAACCACAAAATATCGAAAAGAAACAGTAGGATAAGGCCAATCAAAAAGTACTGGTAAAACTTACATTTAAACCCGTTGCCGCAGGCACCAACCTGCATACACCGCCTACACAAATTAAACCAGCTCTTTGCCTGCCGTAGCTTACTAATAATTTATGCGGTCCGGTGGTATAGCTGCCACCTGCATTGTAGTAATGAATTTGTTTATTATCATCTCCATAGTTGTACATGTCGCTTGCAAAAATACTGAAGTGTGGCGCATAGCTCCATTCGGCTAATGTGCCAAACCAGTTTCCTTTATCCTGTTTGGTAAAGAGATGTTGCAATTCTGTCCGGAAAGCTTTTTTAGTAGCATACTTGTATAATACTTCCGCCACTACAATGGTAGATTTTATATTTTCATAATTGCCACCTTCTACTACCGATTTGTTGTAATAGATATGCTGCAGCAAATAAGAAGATGTAAATTTTGCGGAGTGCTTTTTCTTTACATTCAAATTGAGATCACTGTAGTACAATTGTTTTCCTGCGCTTAAAAATTTACTTTTAAAACTTGTGGGTGTTTGAGCAATGATTTGCAAAGCATGATACCGGGCGTAATTAAATGCAATACTCATTCCGTATTTGCCACCCAGCTTTGTGTTTTTTGGGATATTGAAATACAAATCTGCCTGCCCGCCAATTTCACCCAATGCCTGTGCGTTATAAACATAAATGTTAGAGAGATAATATTCCTGTTGTTTGGTAAGCGCCGGTATATAATTTATTAGCAACAGGCTCTGGTCTGCATTCCGGTCGGTTCTGAATCCCATATTCTCTAAGCGGCGCAGGTTAAGATTGAATCCAACATTATTTTTTGTTAACCCATAGTTTATCAACAAGGCTTTGCCGATATTTGTATTTTGCTGATTTGCTGTATGTTCGTCTTTACTTTTAATGATATATTCTGCAGAGAAATTAGCATTGACGTCAGCATAATTTATTCTGCCACTCAATGCATTAACAGTCGGCTTAAAAGCCGGGTCGGGGCCGGTATATTGCTGGTATCGGCTTACAAAACTTCCACCAATTGACAAGCTTCTTTCATGATTTATTTCAGCGGGTTTTACAATTTGATAATTGGCATCAACGGCACGGATAGTTCCGTTGCTTTTATCAAAATTCTTTCGCTGTTTGCCATATACAATTTTCAAATCAAAATTGTTTGTTGGCGAGATGCGGATGTTGATTCCTTCCATTGCGTTATTAATACCCAATTGCCTGTTTTCCCAACTGCGAAATACCAGGCCACTGCCAAACTGCTCATAAAAATTACCAACGGTCAGTCCGAACTTAGTATCCTGGTATGAAAAATATTTTTGAACAAGTTTTGCATCATTTAAAAAAAACGGATAACCCTCGATAGAAGGCAAGTAGGCTTCATACTGCATACCCATTGATATTTTTTGAAACCGGTAATCAGCTTTCAAATAATTGTTGGATCCAATTCTATCTTGAGGAAGTACTGCGTTTGTTTTTACATCTCTTACATACAATTGGTTATTGGTTTCAAATGAACCGGTGATATTGCCATACTTACCCAAATCAATTTGAGCCAATAAACTTACCGGCAGCAGTAAATAAAAAAATATCGAAAGTCTTCTCATGGATTTTCGGAAACATTTAATTGATTAATTTTTTCAATCAGCACCTCTTCATCTCCGGGGGTATAACCTGTTTTTTGATAAACAATCTTACCCTTGCTGATAACAATAACGTAGGGAATATTAATTGCATTAAATGCCCTTTTTATTTCATTGCTTTCATCTAAATATATATCAAATGTCCAGCCTTTTGATTTTACCAGCGGCCTCACTTTTTGAACTGTTCTTGATTCATCGGTTGAAATGGCAATCAGTTGAAATGATTTCATTTTTCCTTCATCCACCTTTTCCTGCAAAGCATCCAGTTCGTTAATACAAGGTACACACCAGGTTGCCCAAAAGCTGATGACTGTTACCCTATTGGTATCAATAATAGATGTAAATAAAACAGCCCTGCCATTGCTGGCAGCAATAGGTATATTTGGTAAAACAGATTGTGAATAGGAAGCAACAGATACAAATAAAGCCAATGAAAGCAGCGTTTTTTTATAGTTAAGTTTCATTTATAACAGCATTAATTTGATAGTAAAACGTGTAGGTACAATATTTATTTCACCGTTGTTGT
>Ga0209181_10010703_pt1 | contig 11870 bp, 6 predicted proteins | sample MAT05_FD_187208 | JGI IMG/M metagenome (GOLD analysis project Ga0209181, IMG submission 187208) | Freshwater microbial communities from Lake Fryxell liftoff mats and glacier meltwater in Antarctica - MAT-05 (SPAdes) (version 2) | ecosystem: Environmental > Aquatic > Freshwater > Ice > Liftoff... | reverse complement strand
TGGCCAAACTGCTGCAGTCCGTCCCGTCCGTCGCCGTCATCATTCTCAGCGCGCGCGATGCAGTGGAAGACCGTTTGGCGGGTTTGCACGCCGGTGCCGACCGCTACCTGGTCAAGCCCGTGAACCTGATGGAGCTTGCCGCCAACATTGATGCGGTGTCCAAACGCCTGGGCATGACGGCCGAAAAAGTTGGCTTTGAGCTGCCGCGCACCGGCATGACTGCGTTGCAGCCCCACGCAGAAGTGGCCACCCGCAAAGACCATTGGCGCCTGACCGTTCAAGACTGGCTGCTCACCGCGCCAGACGGCACAGCCATGCAGCTCACCGCCCGAGAATTCACCTTGCTGCACCACTTGATTGCCGTGCAAGGGCAGGCGGTGCCCAAGAAAGAATTGGCCAACGAGATCTTTGGCAACCGGGTGGCCAACAGCACCGAGCGGGTCAATGTGTTGCTGGCACGTCTGCGCAAAAAAGCAGCAACAGCCCTGGGGCTTGAATTGCCCATCAAAACCGCGCACCAAGTGGGCTACGCCTTTACCGCACCGGCCTATCTGGCGCAGCGTCAGGGTGAAATCAACGCCACGCTCGGAAAATAAGTCGTGTAACGCATCGCGAATTTGCTGCGGGATGGTGACTTGGCCCTTGCTCGTCAGTGTGGTGGTCATGGCTGCAGACACGTGTCTGCACCACCGGTCTGTACGCGCCACATCTGATCCATATCAAGTAAACCGCGAATGCAATAAACGGCAAGGTACTGGCATGGCGTGAAAGCGCCTCTGGCTCAAAAATCAAGTTGCAGAAATCAACTGGAGCCATCGCCATGAATGCCAACGGACTTACCCCATCTTTAACAGCCCCCAAAAACACCTATACAAATCAACGACTTAGCGCGTACCGGTGTTTTTCTTTGTTGAAATCTCTGTTTTTTCAGTTCAAACGTAGAGTTTTTTGACCCCGCCAGGCGTGGTGGCAATGCCCAGCGCCTGATAGATGCGCATCAGCGCAGGCTCGGCTTTGGAGGTTTTACGCACATGCACCGTGCGCCCGTCTTGCAGATGCATGCTGGTGGTGGTGCGCCGCTGCACCTGCAGCGTCTTGCGCAACGTCGCCCAACTGTCGTTGATCCCTGCCTCCTTGAGCTTGGTGCGAATCATCTGCACACACTGGTAAGCCAGCACCGTGATGAACAAATGCCCATCGGCGCGGTCCTCCTTGTGGTGAAACACCGGACGCAGTCCCAGCTCACTTTTTAAGCTGCGAAACACGCTCTCAATGTCCGTCAGCGTGGCATAGGTCTGCCACAAGCGCTCTTCATCCCAGTCAAGAATATTGGTACGCAAACAATACACCCCAGGATGGGTGGCCATGGTGCCCTGTACCAGCACCTTCTGCCAAGTCAGCGCCGCCACGTTCTTGCCCGATTCATCGGGCGTTAGGGTGATCTGGTAATGCTGGCTGGCACCACGGCTCTTTTGTTTGAGCCGCCCAATGCGCTCTTGCACCTGGGTGAGGCGCTTTTGACCCTTGGGCTTGCCCAATGCATCGGCTAACTTTTGCAAGCCCACCTCAAACGCCGTGCAAAATCGCTCCACCATGGCCTCCTCTTTGGCCTGTCTGCCCGTTGAATGGCAATACAGCGCCACCTCGGTGCCCTGCGCACTCAATGCCTTTTGCAGCCGCACCGTCTCACCCCCTTGCGTCTGGGTGGCCACCGACTGCGTCGCATCAAAGCTGCGCACGCCACCCCGGCGCACCACCAAGTAGCGATACTTGTGTTCAATAAGCCAGTCAATATTGGCCTGCGTGGCGATGCCAGCATCCATGATCACCAGTGCACCAGCAGGTGCCTGCAAACCGACCAGCATCACCTCCAGCGTAGTGCCCTCTGAGACGTTGCCCTCAAAGGTCTTGGAGCGCCGCACGAACCCACTGCCATCGAGCACCAGCCCCAGTGCCACCAGGGGGCAGTCGCTGCGCTTTTCATTGGAGCGGCCAAGCTGGGCTTTGTCGTTGGCCTGCGCCTGACCTTCCATGTAGGTGTTGGTCAGGTCATACAGGGTGACTGTCTCAGTCAGGCCAAACAACGATGTCACAGCCCCAAACACATGGGCTTCGACTTGTTCGCGCTTGCCCAGCAAGAGGTCTGAGGCCCGGTACAGGCGCATGTGCGGCAAGCCACCGAAGTCCACATCGAGCAGCTCACCCAGCGCACTCTGGGTTTGTAGCCAGCTCCAGGTGGCCAGCTCCGAGGCCGGTGCAGCGATGCGCCCAATGAGGTTGCCCAGGATGCAGGCGCGCATCACGCCATTGATGCCCAGCTCGGTGAGCTTGTCCACCAGCCCAAGCTGGGCAATGGCGTGCAGGGCGACATGCTCGACGGCGATGCTGCGTGGCTGGCTGTCTTGCATGGAGTCGATGTCAACGCTTTGCAGATCGGGCGCTTTGGTGACAGCGGGCGGTGCTGGCTTGTCTGCTCTGCACTCAGGCGGGGCAACCGTTGCGCCATCGGCTGCTGCTGTGCCAGCACCGCCAGCCACACCAAGGGCAGCGTCAGTGGCAGCGCCAGTCACAGCACCAACGTCAGTGGCTGACTGCGCAGGAGACGCGCTTGGGCTGGGTGCGCGGGCAATGAGCTGGGCCACGTAGCGTTGGGCGGCGCGCTCAATGTGCTCGGGACAGTCCAGCGCGCACAGCAAAGACTGGGGAGCCAGCAGTTGCTCGATGCGACTGCAAAGCACAGGCCAGTGGTCTTGCAGGATGGGGAAGTGTCGCCCCAGGTTGAGGATGGTGATTTGGCGCACCTTGCCCGCGATGCGCTCGCCGCGCACCAGGCGGTGCGTGAAGTAGCCCTCGCCGGTGACTTTGTTGTTGGTGCGGGTTCGTCGAATGAACATGCGTGCCATGCTAGCAGGAAAACAGGGGGAAATCCGTCATGCCTGCATGTTATGGCACAACAAATCGAAAATGAAGGAGCTAGAAAGAGGACATCTATATGAATCAACAGCTTACGATGCGATAAATACAGAAAAAAGCATGATTCGTGCCAGAAACTTGTTAAATGTGGGTTACGATAAGGAACGCACCGCGCCGCGCTGAGTGGCGCCGGCTAGCTTTCAGTCAAGTTATCATGCGACTGCCGTGGAGGCCAGCTGGTGACAGGCTGAAGCCCTCCTTGTTTACAGTCCAGATCCTCCCCACCCGTGCGTCTCAATTCCATCAAGTTATCCGGCTTCAAGTCGTTTGCTGAGCCGACCAACTTTGTGTTGCCCGGCCAGCTGGTTGGCGTGGTCGGGCCCAACGGCTGCGGCAAGTCCAACATCATGGATGCGGTGCGTTGGGTGCTCGGGGAAAGCAAGGCGTCTGAGTTGCGTGGCGAGTCCATGCAGGATGTGATTTTCAACGGCACCACCACTCGCAAACCCGCCAGCCGCGCCAGTGTGGAGCTGGTCTTTGACAACGACGACCACCGCGCCGGTGGCCAGTGGAGCCAGTTTGCCGAGATTGCCGTCAAGCGCGTGCTCACCCGCGACGGCTCCAGCAGCTACTACATCAACAACCAGGCGGTGCGCCGCCGTGATGTGCAAGACGTTTTTCTGGGCACGGGTTTGGGCCCGCGCGCCTACGCCATCATCGGCCAGGGCACCATTAGCCGCATCATCGAGAGCCGCCCGCAAGAGCTGCGCCTGTTTCTGGAAGAAGCCGCAGGCGTGTCCAAATACAAAGAGCGCCGCCGTGAAACCGAAAACCGCCTGAGCGACACGCGTGAGAACCTGACCCGCGTAGAGGATATTTTGCGTGAGCTCAATGCCAACCTGGACAAGCTGGAAAAGCAGGCCGAAGTCGCGCAAAAGTACAACACCCTCTCACATGCCGCCACACTAAAGCAGCAGCAGCTCTGGTATTTGAAGCGTTCGGAGCTTGATGCCGATCAGGCCCGCGTCAAGCTGGAGTCTTTGGAGGCGGTGAATGCGCTGGAGAGCCGTCTGGCGGACCTGCGCCATACTGAATCCGAGCTGGAGACCGTGCGCCAGGCGCATTACGCCGCCGGTGACCAGGTCAACCAGGCGCAAGGCAAGCTGTATGAAGCCAGCACCGAAGTCGGCCGCCTGGAAGCTGAAATACGCTTTGTGGTGGAGGGACGCCAGCGGGTAGAGCTGCGCTTGCGCACCCTGCAAGAGCAGGCGGCCCAGTGGGCCACCCGCAGCCAGGACGCACAAACCGAACTGGAGAGTCTGTCCGAGCTGGAACTGCTGGGCGAGGAAAAGAACGAGTTGTTCGCCGCCCAGGTGGAAGACCAGGCTCAGCAGCTGCCTGAGCTTGAAGACGCCTTGCGCTTGGCGCAGTGCGCCGCCAACGAACAGCGCGCCAGCGTGGCGCAGGTGCAGCAGCAGCTAGGTGTGCTGGCGGCTGAGCAGCGCGGCATCGAAGAACAGTCGCGCCAGTTGGAAACCCGCCGCAGCCGCTTGCAGCAAGACCGCCAGACCTTGGCCGTGCCTGACGAGTCACGCCTGGCCAGCCAGCAAAACCTGCTGGCACGAGCCAATGACGACGCCGAGCTGGCCCAGGCGCGCCTGGCCGAACTGCAAGACACTGCCCCCGAGCTGGACGACCAGCGTCGCACTCAGCAGCAACAGGTCAACGCTGAATCAGCCCGGCTGGCTGATTTGTCTGCCCGCCTGGACGCCCTGAAAGCCCTGCAAGAGCGCGTCAAAACCGACGGCAAACTGCAACCCTGGCTGCAAAAGCATGGTCTGGATCATCTGCAAGGCCTGTGGACCCGCCTGCACATTGAGCCCGGTTGGGAAAACGCCCTGGAAGGTGCGCTGCGTGAGCGTCTGGGCGCCTTGGAGGTGAGCCGCCTGGAGATGGTGCGGGCTTTTGCGCACGATGTGCCGCCCGCCAAGCTGGCGTTTTACAGCCCGCCCGAGGCTGGTGCTGCCAGCAGCAGCGCCACCCTGCCGCGCCTGGCTGACTTGCTTCGCCTGCATGACGCGGGCCAAAAAGCGGTGCTGGACGACTGGCTGCAGGGCTGTTTTAGTGCTGCCAGCCTGGAAGACGCGCTGGCCAGCCGCAGCCAGTTGCAGCCGGGTGAACTCATTTTTGTGAAGGCCGGCCATGTGGTGGGGCGCCACAGTGTCAGCTTTTACGCGCCCGACTCGGAGCAGGCGGGCCTGCTGGCCCGCGCGCAAGAAATAGAAAACCTGGAAAAGCAGTCGCGTGCCCAGGTGCTGATCTTTGATGAGTCGCGCGCCGCGCTGGTGCGCGCCGAGGCGGCGTATGCTGATTTGTCGCAGCGGCTGGTAGCAGCACGTCGCGAGGCCACCCAGGCTCAGGCCAGCGCCCACGCCTTGCAGGTGGACACCTTGCGCCTGACGCAGGCGGCAGAGCAGGCGCGCCAGCGCAGCACCCAGATTACCGAGGATCTGGCCGAGGTCGATGCGCAACTGGAAGACCTGCAAGAGCGCCGCGTTTTGGCCGAGGCCCGTTTTGAAGAGCTGGACCAGCAACTTGCCGACACCCAAGGCCGTCATGCCGAGCTGGACGACAGCGTAATCAGCGCCGAGCGCAAACTGGCCGACTGCCGTGAGCAGCAGCGCAGCCTGGAGCGCCAGATGCAAGAGGCCAGCTTTGCCCTGCGCAGCCTGGGCGCACGCCGCTCAGAGTTGTCACGTGCTATTGAAACAGCAGCGCAACAGACAGACTCTATAAGGGCTGAGGCCCAAAGAGCCCAAGATGAATTACTGCGCCTGAACGATGCCGCAGCACAAGGCGGGTTGCAGCAGGCGCTGGCCGTCAAGCTTGACTGCGAAAAACACCTGGGCGCGCAGCGCAGCCAATACGATGACCTGACCGCCAAATTGCGCGCCAGCGACGAGCGCCGTCTGCAGCTTGAGCGCGCCTTGGACCCGCTGCGTGCCAGCATCACCGAGTTCCAGCTCAAGGAGCAAGCCGCTCGACTCGGCTATGAGCAATACACCCAGTTGCTAGCCGATGCGCAGGCTGATCTTGCAGTGGTTGAAGCGTCCATCGCTGCTGACTCGGTCAGGCTGGCTGGCCTGCAAGCCGAAATTGACCGGCTTAACCGCGAGATCGCTGCGCTGGGCGCCGTCAACCTGGCCGCGCTGGACGAGTTGGCGGTGGCGCGTGAACGCAAAGAGTTTCTGGATTCCCAAAGCGCTGACCTGAATGAAGCCATGGCCACGCTGGAAGACGCCATTCGCAAGATCGACGGCGAAACCCGCGAGATGCTCTCGGGCACTTTCAACACCGTCAACGAGCACTTCGGCAAGATGTTTCCCGAGCTGTTTGGTGGCGGCAATGCGCGTCTGGTGATCACTGGCGACGAAATTCTGGACTCAGGTGTGCAGGTCATCGCCCAGCCGCCTGGCAAAAAGAACCAGAGCATTGCGCTGCTCTCAGGTGGCGAAAAGGCACTGACCGCGATTGCGCTGGTGTTTGCCATCTTTCAGCTGAATCCGGCGCCGTTTTGCTTGCTCGACGAGGTGGACGCGCCGCTGGACGACGCCAACACCGAGCGTTATGCCAAGCTGGTCAAAAGCATGAGCCGCGAAACCCAGTTCCTGTTTATCAGCCACAACAAGATTGCCATGGAAATGGCACAGCAACTCATTGGTGTCACCATGCAAGAGCAGGGCGTCTCGCGCATCGTGGCAGTCGACATGGACATGGCCCTGAACCTGGCCGATCAAGAGGAATTGCTATGAGCCCGTTACAACTCGGTCTGGCAGCGGCTGGCGGCGCGCTGCTGCTAGCCATGCTGGCCTACTATTTTTGGCTGGCAAGTAAAAACAAACCGCGCCAGCCTGACGCTGTGCTGCCCAGTGATGCTGAGCCGTTTGACCGAGAACCCACGCTGGATGACGCAGCCCTGAGTGGCGGCGTAGAAGACGTCGGTTTTGCCATTCCCGTGCCTGAGAAAAAACCCGGCCTGGATGCGCTGATCGACGTCATCGCCCCGGTCGCGCTGGACGCAGCCGTGTCGGGTGATGCGGTGCTCGCTGCGCTGCCGCCCACGCGCCGGGTGGGCAGCAAGCCGTTTGCCGTGGAGGGCCTCAACACGGAAACCCAGCGCTGGGAAGCGGCGCTACCCGGCCAGCGCTACAGCCAGTTGCAGGCTGGTGTGCAGCTGGCGAATCGCTCTGGCGCGCTGAACGACATTGAGTTTTCGGAATTTGTCATGAAAGCCCAGGGTTTCTGCGACACCCTGGGCGGTACGCCAGACTTTCCCGACATGCGCCGCGAGGTAAGCCGCGCCCGCGAGCTGGACCAGTTCGCCAGCGACCACGACGCGCAGATCGGCTTTATGCTGCGCGCCCGGCGCTCCGCCTGGAGCCCCAGCTATGTACAGCAGATGGCGGCGCGTCAGGGGTTTGTGCCAGGTTCCATGGCTGGGCGCATGGTGCTGCCCGGCACCAGCGGCCCTGTCCCTGTGATCAGCTTGAGTTTTGATACCCAGGCAGCGCTGGCGGAGGATATGTCGCAGTCGGCCTTGCGCGAGCTCAATATGTCGCTGGACGTACCGCAGGTGGAGCGCACCGAGCGCGCCTTTACCCGCATGTGCGAAGCGGCTCTGGCGCTGGCCAAGGAGATGGATGGCATCGTGACTGACGACGCGGGTGTGCCGCTGCCCGCCGAGGCCATGACGGCGATCGCCGCTGACCTGGAGCAGCTTTACGACACGCTGGACCAGCGCGAGCTCTCCGCCGGGTCGGTGCTGGCGCGCCGGCTGTTTTCCTGAGGCACCGCACCCCATGCACACGCCCGATCTGTTTGCCCCGCCGCCGGACGAGGCCCAGCCCATCGCCCAGCGTATTGCCGCGCTGCGCCAGACACTACACCACCACGCGTACCTGTATTACGTGCTGGACGCGCCTAGCCTGCCAGATGCCGAGTACGACCGCCTGCTTCGGGATCTGCAGGCGCTGGAAGCGCGCCACCCCGAACTGGTCACCACCGATTCACCCACCCAGCGTGTGGGCGGGCGGGCGCTGGACCAGTTTGCCCAGGTGCGCCATGCGGTGCCCATGCTCAGCATCCGCACCGAGACCGACACCACGCCTGCCGGTGCCGAGAGTTTTGACGCCCGCATCCGCCGCGAACTGAGCCTGACCGAATCTGACCCGCCAGTGCAGTTTGTTGCCGAGCCCAAATTTGACGGGCTGGCCATGAGCCTGCGTTACGAGCACGGCGTGCTGGTGCAGGCCGCGACCCGCGGCGACGGCGAAACCGGTGAGGATGTGACGCAAAACATCCGCACCATCGGCCAGATCCCCCTGAGGCTAATTGCCCCCACGCCCGGCACTGGCGTGTCCTCGCTGCCCCCCGAAGGCGAAACCTGCCCGCCCGTGCCCGCTATGCTGGAAGTGCGCGGTGAGGTCTACATGCGCCGCGACGACTTTGAAGCGCTGAACGAGCGCCAGCGGCAAAAGATCGCGGCCGGTGCCAAGGGCGAAAAAACCTTTGTCAACCCGCGCAATGCTGCTGCGGGTGCAGTGCGCCAGCTTGACCCGGCCATTGCCGCGCAACGGCCTTTGAGCTTTTTTGCCTATGGCCTGGGTGAAGTCTCGCCGCCAGACGCTGGTGGGCCGGTGTTTGCCACCCACTTTGATCTGTTGCAAACCCTGAAATCATGGGGTTTTCCGGTCTCAGCCCTTGTCCAGAAAGCGCAAGGCGCTATTGAATTAGTAGCGTACTACAACACCATCGCACAGCAGCGCGACAGCCTCGGTTTTGACATTGACGGTGTGGTTTACAAGGTCAACAGCCTGGCCCTGCAGCGTCAGCTGGGTTTTGTCACCCGTGAGCCGCGCTGGGCCGTGGCGCACAAGTTCCCGGCGCAAGAAATGCTGACCACCGTGCTGGCCATCGACGTGCAGGTGGGTCGCACCGGCAAACTCACGCCGGTGGCCAAATTGGCGCCGGTGTTTGTTGGCGGTGTCACCGTGACCAACGCCACCCTGCACAACGAAGACGAAGCGCGCCGCAAGGACGTGCGCGTGGGCGACACCGTCATCGTGCGTCGCGCGGGCGACGTGATCCCCGAGGTGGTGTCGGTGTTGCTCGACAAGCGCGCGGGTGAGCCGGAGGTTTTCACCATGCCGCGCATCTGCCCGGTGTGCGATAGCGCCGCAGTGCGCGAGGAGGGCGAGGCCGACTACCGCTGCACGGGCGGGCTGTTTTGCAGTGCGCAAAGGACGCAAGCGCTTGCGCACTTTGCCAGTCGTCAGGCGATGGACCTGGATGGCTTTGGTGATGAATACATTGAAAAGTTTGCTCAGGTGGGCTGGCTGAAGACAGTCGCTGACTTTTACCAATTGAAAGATAAACCGCTCCTGGGGTTTGTGATTCGTGAAGAGCCGTTCACTTATAAAGACGGTCAGACAAAAACCAAACTGGTCCGTGTTCGAAGCGACTTGGCGGCTAAGTTGATCGCTTCTGTTGAAGCATCTCGCACGCGGCCCTTGCGCCGTGTCATTTTTGGTCTGGGCATCAGGCACGTTGGAGAAGCAACCGCTAAGGATCTGGCGCGTTTTTTTGGCTCATTGACAGCATTGTCCAAAGCTGCGCCAGAATTGCTTTTGCTCATTGAGAATCTGGGCAAAACAACCTCGGATTCGATCGTTGGCTTTTTTGCTGAACGGCACAATCAGGGCGTCTTGAGCGAGCTTGCAACGGCGTTGAACACCCCACCTCAACCGGACGCCGACCGCGTGCGGACCCTACCGTTTGCGCGCTTGCTCGGCAACCTTGACATCAAAGGTGTTGGCGCGGTGTCGATGGATCGATTGCTACAAAGGTACCCGACCCTTCAAGTTTTTTTGCAAGCGGGTCGGGCAGCCCAGCTTGAATCCGGTTCAGTGGATACAAGTGTTCACGAGATTTTGTGTTCAGACAGTTGGCGAAAAGCGCTTAGCCAAATCTCTGAACTTGGAATTGCCTGGGACAGCGATGCGCCTCCAGAGGGGCAACAGCCGCGACCATTTTTTGGGAAAACTGTGGTGATCACCGGTTCGCTGGAGAAGTTGTCGCGTGATCGAGCCAAGGAGTTGGCTGAATTGGCTGGCGCAAAGTCGGCTGGCTCGGTATCGCGCAATACGGACTTGGTGGTGGCCGGGCCGGGTGCAGGTAGCAAACTGGCTGAAGCTCTGAAACTAGGCATCGAAGTGATTGACGAATCTGAATACATCAAGCGGTTAGCGGCGTCAGGAGTCACCATTGCATAAGCAATTTGCTGTTGCCATGGCATCGGACGCCAAGCCATGAAACCCCGCCGTTCTCCCGTGCTTTTTGCCCTGACCACCATTGCTGCGCTAACGGTGCTTGGCATGTCAGGGCACGCTGTGTGGCGTATCAAGCAATCGGCAGAATTGGCACGCCAGAGCGAGCCTTTTGAGACTTCGCCCGCACAGCCCGTGGCAACGTTACTGGTCGTCGGCGACAGCACCGGCGTCGGCACCGGGGCTTCTTCACCACCGCAGAGCCTGGTGGGCCTGATCGCCAAAGACCATCCGCGCTTGCACATCGTCAATCGCGCCAAAGACGGTGCAAAATTCGCCGATATCGCCAACCAGTTGGTGGCGTTGGGCAACCAGCGTTTTGATGCGATTCTTGTCTTGGGCGGTGGCAATGATGTGATCCGATTCACTAGCCAAAAAGCGCTGGAGCAAGCCGTGGTGCGCACCGCGCAACTTGCACGCGCGCACGGGAACCTTGTGATCATCATGCCCTCGGGCAACGTCGGCAATGCGCCCTTCTTTTTTGCGCCCTTGTCCTGGCTGATGTCACAGCGTTCGCGTGACTTGCACAAGCTGGTGCGCAAAGCCGCTGCGGACAACGGCGCGCTATATGTCAACCTGTACAAGGAAGAATCCGAAGACCCCTTTGCACAGCGGGCAGATGAACTCAATGCCAAAGATGGCCTGCATCCCAGCGATGGGGGCTACCGCATCTGGTATTCAGAACTCAATGCGCAGGTGGGTTTTTCAAACTGGCTGGCCGCACACGCGCACTGAGGCTGGCGCTGACGTTGGTGTTGGCGTTGGAACCAGCGCCAGGGCCACGTTGAGCGCGCATTTGCCATTAGTATGGGGGCCTCGGATTTCACTGAAAGGGCGCCATGTTGATCCTAAGATGGCTGATGGTTGGGTTGCTGGTGTTGGCAGTTGCGGCCATGGCCGCAGGCCAGGCGGGCTTGCTGCAGGGCAAGGTGCCGACTGACCTTGGCGTTCATCAAGGCAAGCTGAAGTCACCGTCCGCAACGGCCAACAGCGTCAGCAGCCAAGCTTCGCTGTACCCCGATCATCCGCAGCGCGGTTATGCAGACGTCGCGCCTCTGGCGTTGCGCGGCGACGGCCCCGCCACCATCGCCCGGCTCCAGCGCCTGGTGGCCGCGATGCCTGGCGCCCATATAGTTGAAAGCACCCCCGGCTACCTGTACGTGCAGTACACGACAAGCATCATGAAGTTTGTCGACGACGTGGAGTTCTGGTTCGACCCAAAGGCGCAGACGATTCAGGTTCGATCGGCATCGCGTGTTGGTGAAAGCGATCTGGGCGTCAACCGAAAGCGGGTCGAAGCCGTGCGCCAGGCGCTTGCCGATCAACCCTGAGTCTTGCCCCTACGTCGCGGCTGACGCGCACGTAGGGCCGCATCGTCAATTAAAGCGCTTCAGCAGTGGCAGTGGCCTTGCGTGCGACGCGGCGCGCCACATTCGAGGTCTGCATGGCGGTCGCAGCGATGGCTTTGCTGACGCGCTTGGCTGGGGCCTTGATGACCTCTTGCTCAACTTGCTTGGTCACACGCTTGCGCGTGACGGCAGCTTTGTGTGTGATGGCACTCAGTTTATTGCT
>Ga0209181_10010702_pt1 | contig 11870 bp, 10 predicted proteins | sample MAT05_FD_187208 | JGI IMG/M metagenome (GOLD analysis project Ga0209181, IMG submission 187208) | Freshwater microbial communities from Lake Fryxell liftoff mats and glacier meltwater in Antarctica - MAT-05 (SPAdes) (version 2) | ecosystem: Environmental > Aquatic > Freshwater > Ice > Liftoff... | reverse complement strand
GAAGCGGACAGCAGCGTCAGGCCGCAGCGACCCCCGGATTGCCCTGGGTGCCCACCAGACGAGGCGTGTTGATGCGTCGTGGCTGCACGCGACCACCCTGCGCCTTGAGCCAGGTTTCCACCACGTCCCAGACCGGCTTCACGCCGGGCGCGCTTTTCGCCTCTTCGGCCACCGGCGCCCAGCCGGCCACCTTGTAGGTCTTGTCGGCCTCGATGGCCCTGCCGCGAAGACGCATGTCGCTGATGCGGCCGCCCATCTTCTCGCCCGGTGTCATCGTGTAGCCGAGGCCGCCCACGCGCACCATGTCGCCGCCCTGCTGGTAGTAGGGGTCGGGGTTGAAGAGGTTGTCGGCCACGTCTTCGAGGATGGTCTTGATCATCTCGCCGCGCATCTCGGTCAGCGTGGCATAGGGGTAGGTGATGGCCACCTGGTCCATCATCAGCTCGCGCGTGATGGTGTCGCCCGGCAGCAGGCTCGTGCCCCAGCGGAAGCCGGGGCTGAAGGCGATGTCGGCGCCCTGAACGTCGATCAGCGCGTCGCACAGCAGCTGGTCCCAGCTGCCGTTGAAGTTGCCGCGGCGGTACAGCAGGCCGTCGGTGACGGCGAGCTTCTCGTTCAGCTTGCCAAGGTAGGGCGCACGGATCTTCGTGATCAGCGCATCCATCTCGGCATCGGGCTTCAGCTGGTTGGAAAAGACTGGCAGCAGGCGGTAGCGGTAGTCGACCAGCTTGCCGCCCTTCACGTCGAAGTCCATCACGCCCAGGAACTTGCTGTTGCTGCCGGCGTTGGTGACCAGCGTGGTGCCGCCTGCGTTCTTCACCGGCACCGCCACCGGCACGCCGTCGTGCGTGTGGCCACCGAAGATGGCGTCGATGCCGCGCACGCGGCTGGCCATCTTCAGGTCGACGTCCATGCCGTTGTGCGACAGCACCACGACGAGCTGCGCGCCCTTGCCGCGCGCTTCGTCGACCATGGCCTGCATGTTCTCGTCCTGGATGCCGAAGGCCCAGTCCGCCACCATGTAGCGCGGGTTCGCAATCGGCGTGTACGGGAAGGCCTGCCCGATGATGGCGACCTGCACGCCATTCACGTTGCGCAGCGTGTAGGGCTTGAAGACGGGGTCGCCAAAATCGTTGGTCTTGACGTTCTGGGCGACGAAATCGACCTTGCCGGCGAAGTCCTTCTCGACGATTTCCTTCACGCGCTGCATGCCGTAGGTGAATTCCCAATGGCCGGTCATCACGTCCACGCCGAGCAGCTTGCAGGCGTCGACCATGTCCTGCGCGTTGGTCCACAGGCTGGTGGCGCTGCCCTGCCAGGTGTCGCCGCCGTCCAGCAGCAGCGCGCCGGGCCGGCTGGCCTTCAGCATCTTCACCAGCGTGGCCAGGTGCGCAAAACCGCCCACCTTGCCGTAACGGCGCGCGGCTTTCTCGAAGTCGATGTAGGTGTAGGCATGCGCTGCGGCAGTGCCTGGCCGCACACCAGCGCGCTTCAGCAGGTGCTCACCCACGAGGTGCGGCAATTCGCCGCGCATGGCACCCACGCCCAGGTTCACGCTGGGCTCGCGGAAGTAGATCGGCAGCAGCTGCGCATGGCAGTCGGTCATGTGCAGCAGCGACACGTTGCCGAAAGCCGGCAGCTCGTACAGGCCCTGCTGTGCGGTGGCAGCATCGGCATCGGCGTAGCGGCCCAGCGCCAGGCCTGCGGCCGAGGCCGAGGCCATCACCTGGAGGAAGTCGCGCTTCGAAAGATTCATGATTCAGCAATCATTGATATGGTGCGGCCGGAGAAGCCCGCACGCAGCGGGCTTGCAGCGGACGGCTCGCGCGGGCGCCTTACTGGTTCACGGGCGATTTCGGGTCGAGCAGCAGCGCCATGATGTCGCGGATCTGGTTCTCGTTCAACAGCTTGGCATGGCCGAAACGCGGCATGTTCGAGCAGGCCGAGTAGGCCTTGCTGTTCCACAGCTTGCCCCAGGTGTACTGCACGATGGCGGCCGACACCGGGTCTGTCACGTCCTTCACACCGCGCAACTTGCCGTAATTCCACAGGCTAGGGCCGATGTTGCCGTACGAGATTTCCGCCTTGTTGATCTGGTGGCAGTTGTAGCAAGAGCCGCCGTTGGCGGCGGTGTCGGTGGTGCTGTCTGTCCAGGTCATGCCGCGGCCGTTCTGGGCCAGGCGCTCGCCTGCCCGCCAGTCGCCGATGTACTGGCCGGAAGTGGGCCACTTGATGCTGGCCAGGGCTTCGGCTTCCACCTGCTTGGCCACAGCCTCGCTGGGCGGCTTGTCGGACGAGCATGCGCTCTGCCCCAGGTCTTGCTGGATGCGGTCGACCTTGGCGATGCCCTGATCGCGAAAGGCTGCCTTGATCATGGCCGCCGCTTGCTGATCGAGTTCGGCCGGGCTCGGGCCTGTGGCGCAGCCCGCCAAAAGCACGAGGCTGACGCCGATGGTGGTGAGGACGATTTGCTTCTTCATGAGGTGCCGCTCTGCAGGTTGTGCGTTCAACGCTTGATGGACGGCGCGATGGACTGGGCGCCCTTGGCGTTGACGCCCATGTAGACGCCCAGGGCCACCGTCAAGTCGGAGGCAAACCCCGGGTAAGGGAAACGCTGCTGGCGAAAACAGTCGTTCAGGCGCAGCTGCATGCTCCACATCTGGCCGTTGCTCACACGGTAGGCCGGCCAGGCCGCGAAGCCGACACCGTCACCCGGGTTCTTGGTCAGGGTGGGCAGGTCTTGCAGGCGGATGCGTTGGCCGTCCACGGCGTGGCAGCCGGCACACGAGAAGTCCATCGGCCCGCCGCGGAAGAAGAACGCGCGCTTGCCGAGCTCGAAGAATCGCTGCTCTTCCGGGTGAGATTGCGGCAGCGCGAACTTCTGGCCGCGCGAAGACGCCGCGATCCAGGTTGCCAGCGCGGTGATGTTGGCCATCTCGCCGCGACCGAAAGGTGTCTTGGCCAGTTCTTCGGCGTTGAACCCCTGCAGCGTTGCCATGCAACTCAATAGACGCGACTCGACGTCCTGCACCTTCTGCGTGTCGGCAAAGTAGCGCGGCAACTGCACCCACGCACCCTTCACCACGCCAGGCCCCAGGCCCAGGTCACATTTTTCCAGCGTGACCTTGTTCGGCCCGCGCGCTGTTTTCCACAGCTCTTCGCCCTTGGCTTCGAAGAGGTCGGCGGGGTTGCCGTCTTCCAGCATCTTGCGGTATTCGGCAATGCCTTCAGCCGTCGTCTTCTGCGCTTGCACGCCGGCAGCCAGCATGAGCGCCAGCACTGCGGAAATGATGCGGAAAACTTTCATCGTTGTTATCTCTCTTCAGGAAACCAGGGGGACGGGTTCAGGATACGGTCACTTCGTCGGTGCGGGTCTCGCCCTTGTTGTCCTTCCAGGTGACGGCGATCTTGTCGCCGACCTTCGCGCCCTTGACGCTGAATTGCAGGAAGGGGTTCTTCGAGATCGCGGGGCCCCACTCGGCGCTGAGCACGGGCTTGCCGTTGTGGCGGGCCGTGACTTCCTGGATGAACCAGGCCGGGATGGTCTTGCCGGCCGAGTCTTTGCGCTGCCCGGTCTCCATTTCGTGGCTCATCAGAACGCGAATGGTGGCTTTGTCGCCTGCGGCTTGGGCGCGAATGCGCATCGGGTCTGCCATGGTGTTTCTCCTGATCGGTGTGTTCGGGTGGGGTCCGGGGCGGGTGGGTAGCGAGCGGGTCGCGATGGGAAACAGGGGGCTCAGCCGCCGCAGCCGCCCAGCGTGACCTTCACTTCCTTTTGCGAGAACAGCACGCGGTTGTCGTTCATCAGGGCCACGGCCATCACGTTGGATGACTGGCCCATCTTCACGCGCGTGGTGAAGGCAGCGTCGACGGCATCGGTGACGTCGAAGCTCGCTGCCAGCACGCTGGGGTTCTTCTCCACCAGCAGCAGCAGCTTCTTCACGCCCGGCAGCGTGGTGGAAACGCCGATCGGCACCACGGCTCCGTTCTCGGCGATGTCGGGGCCGGTGACGACCACATCCTTGCTCTCGACCGGCGCGCTGGCACCCATGGCCTTGGCCAGTTCGGCCATGGTCTTGATCTCGAAGGCGGCGGCGTTCCAGGCGGCTTGCGCCTGCATCGGCAAAAGGCCGGCACCGGCCAGCAGCGCGGCCATCTGGCCTGACCGGGCGAGCACATCACGGCGATTGAACATGGGGAACTCCTTCATCTGCTGAGAGTAATAAATGGGGCGCGTTCGCCAAAGCGGGCGAACCCCAAGCGAGAGACTATTTCTTCGCACCTGCCACCAACCACGCAGCCAGGGCTTTGGCCTCATTGTCCGGCAGGCTTTGGGCGGGCATGGGGATGGTGCCCCATACCCCTTGACCGCCACCTTTGATCTTGCTGGCAAGGTAGGCCTCGGCGTCGACGCGCCCAGCGTACTTGGTTGCAATTTCCTTGAAGCTCGGCCCGACGATCCTGTTCTCGACACCGTGGCAGGCCGTGCAGGCGTGCCTGGTGGCCAGCGCCAGCGCGGCCGTGCCGCCACCGCCACCGCCAGCGCCACCGCCACCGGCGCCAGCCGCGGCGGGCCGGGGTGCGACGGTCGCCGCCGTGGCGGCCGCCACCGCCGCCGCAGCCGTGATGGGCGCCGGGCGCGTGGTGTCTGCGCCGCGCTGCGGGCCCACCATGCGCTGCTGCTCGGCGAGGTTGCCGTGGTTGTTGCGTGCGAAATCGGGCAGGAAGGAGGCCACCTTGGGCTCAGGCCCGCAGTTGCTCATGCAGGCCACGGGCCGCACGTCGGGCTTGCCGCCGTTGCCCAGGCCCTTGCCAGGCCACAGCCCGTGGTCGGTGGTCATGCCGTTGCGGTTGGGCAGCAGGGCCTGCACCTCGGCGATGTTGTGGTTGCTGAGCACGAAGCTGTCGGGCAGCACACGGCCCAGGTTCAACACGTAGGCGGTGACGGCATACACCTCTTCCACTGTCAGCGACTTGGGCGCATTCCACGGCATCGCGCGGTTGATGTAGTCCCACAGCGTCGAAACGCTGGACATCTTCATCAGCGTGGTGCGGCCCGGAAAGCTGCTGTCGGTCAGACGCGCCACGCGCCCGGTCTTCATGTCTTGCGCCGTGGTGCCCCCCGCGACCGGCGAAAACACCTCGTTGCTTTCGCCGAAGATGCCGTGGCAAGAGGCGCACTTGGCTTCCCACACCTCCATGCCCTTGGCCACCGAGCCGGCGCCCGCAGGCAGGCCCTTGAAGTCTGGGCGGACGTCGATGTCCCAGGCCGCCACTTCAGGCGGCGTGGCCGTGCGGCCCACGCCGGGGTAGGCAGCCTGCGCGAAAGCCTGCACGCCGAAGCCCATGGCCGCACCGAAGAGCAGGGCCCGGGTCAAGCCCTTGACCAAGGACCTGCTCGAGACCGTCACCCACCCGTCAGGACAGCTGGACATTCTTCACCTCGCCGCTTTCCTGAACCAGCCAGCTCTGGATGGCGTTGTTGTGATAGATCGACCGCGAACCTCGCACCGCGCGCAGTTGGCGGTAATTCGGCTGCACCTGCCCGGTGTCGTCGGTGGCACGGCTCATCACGAGGGCGGGCTTGCCGTTCCAGGCCCAGTCGAGCGTGAACCGCGTGAGGCACTTGTCCATCACCGGGCCTTGCAGCCGCGCCGTCTTCCAGTTGCGGCCGCCGTCCACTGAGACATCCACGCGCCTCACCTTGCCGCGTCCGCTCCATGCCAGGCCGCTGATCTGGTAGTAGCCCTGGTCGAGCAACACCTGCCCGCCGGAAGGCGTCGTGACCACGCTCTTGACTTCCTGGGTGCTGCTGTATTGGCGGTGGCGGCCATCGGGCATGAGGTCGATGTAGTGCATGACCTCGTCCTTGGCGCCGTAGGGCTGGTCGCCCACCTCGATGCGGCGCAGGTACTTCACCCAGCTCACGCCCTGCACGCCGGGCACGACCAGGCGCAGCGGGTAGCCGTTCTCGGGGCGCAGCATTTCACCGTTCTGGCCGTAGGCGACGAAGACCTCGCCGCTTTCCACGAGCTCCATGGGAATGGTGCGCGTCATGCTGGAACCGTCGGCGCCTTCGGCCAGCAGGTAGCGGCCGCGCTTGTAGTCGCAGCCCGCCATGTCCAGCAAGATCTTCAGCGGCACGCCGGTGAATTCGCAACAGCTCAGCATGCCGTGGGTGTACTGGCAGGTGGGCACCGCCACGTTGCCCCATTCCATGCCAGTGTTGGCGCCGCACTCGATGAAGTGGAAACGGCTCACCGACGGCAGACGCATGATCTCGTCGACGCTGAAGACCATCGGCTTCTTCAACATCTTCTCGTCGCTGCCGTTCAGCATCAGGCGGTGCTTGCTGGGGTCGATGTCCCACCAGCCCTGGTGATGGCGCTCGAAATGCAGACCACTGGGCGTGACGATGCCGAACAGGCTTTGCAGCGGCGCAAAGCTCACGCTGGCCTGCGTGGTCTGCGTCAGGCCCGGGCTTTGGCGGCGCTGCACGTTGGCCTCGTACTGCGAGGGCTTGCCATAGCCGTCGGTCACCACCGGCTGACCCAGGCCGCGCGTGTGGGCGGGCAACTCAAGGATGTTGGGGTCGCCACCGCCGGCCGGCGCCGGGTTGGCCTGCGCCATGGCCAGCGGCGCGGCCGTGGTGGCCGCACCGGCCAATGCCGCAGCGAAAGCACCGCGCACGAAGTCGCGGCGGCCGGCATGCGCCTCGCGGAACACGGCGCGTACGCCGTCGCCGTGGATGAAGTTCTCGGGCGCCTTGATCAGGCGGCCGGATGGAGGGTCTTGCTGTTTCACGGCGGGTATTCCTTGGGAACCTGGGCAACGCTCGGCCGGGCTCTTTTCATCTACATATGCAGTTTTACGAATATTAGAACGCGCCGGCGCACCGAGCCCTGGGACTTACCCGCGCATGGTGGGCGCTAGAGCCGCGCTAGAGCGACATCGCCGGGCGCAGGGCCATCGCGGCGCGCCAGCGTTGCAGCTGCGGGTGCGCCTCGCCGGGCTTCTGCTTGACCACCCGGGCGAAGTCCACCACCACCACGGCGGTGATGTCGGCGATGCTGAAGCCCGCGCCGCCCACGAATTCATGCGACGACAAGCGCTCTTCCAGCGTGTCGAAGAAATGCTGCACACGCAGCCGGCCGCGCTGCGCCAGCTCGGGGATTTGCGCGTAGTCCACCGGGCCGGGCAAGGCGCGGTTGGCCATCGCCGGGTTGTCGTTGCGCAAGGCTTCGGCAATCGCGATCAGGCCCTCGAATTCCACCCGCCATTGCCAGCTGGCCACCTCGGCCTTTTCTGCCGGCATGCGGCCCAGCAAGGGGGGCTCGGGATAACGCGCTTCGATGTAGGCCGCGATGGCCGCGTTGTCGGTCAGCAGCAGGCCCTCTTCGGTGCGCAAAGCCGGCACCGTGCACTGGGGATTGATCTGCCGGTAGGCGGCACCCAGCTGTTCACCGCTGCGCAGATCGACCTGCACCGTGTCATGCGCCAGGCCCTTTTCGGCCAGCAGAATGCGCGCCCGGCGCGGGCTCGGCGCGGTGGCGCAGTCGTACAGAACGAGTGCCATCACAGTTGCCCTTTCACTTATTTCCGGCCGCAGGCGCGAGCTTGTCCTGCGTGCGCAGTTCGAAGTCGCTGGCGTCATGGCGCTCGTGCAGTTGGCTGGCCGGGTCGCCGAAGACGCGGTTGACCATGCGGCCACGCCGCACGGCCGGGCGTTGCGCCAGCAGTTCGGCCCAGCGCAGCACATGGGTGTAGCTGCCCACTTGCAGAAATTCGCCTGCTTCGTAGAGCTGGCCCTTGGCCAGCGCGCCATACCAGGGCCAGATGGCCATGTCCGCGATCGTGTATTCGTCGCCGGCGACGAAGGCGGTCTCGGCCAGGCGGCGGTCCAGCACGTCCATCTGGCGTTTCACCTCCATCGCATAGCGGTCGATGGCGTACTGGATCTTGTGCGGCGCGTAGGCGTAGAAGTGGCCGAAACCGCCACCGAGAAAGGGCGCGCTGCCCATCTGCCAGAACAGCCAAGACAGGCATTCGGCGCGCTGTGCGGCAGCGGTGGGCAGAAAGGCGCCGAACTTCTCGGCCAGATAGATGAGGATGGCGCCCGACTCGAAGACCCGCAGCGGCTGGGCGCCACTGGGGTCCGCACCGGGTTCCGCGCTGTGATCAACCAGCGCCGGAATCTTGGAGTTGGGATTGGCGCCCACGAAGCCGCTGCCGAACTGGTCGCCTTCCTGGATGTTCACGAGCCAGGCGTCGTACTCGGCGCCTGTGTGGCCCAGCGCCAGCAGCTCTTCCAGCATCACCGTCACTTTCACGCCGTTGGGCGTGCCGAGTGAATACAACTGCAGCGGGTGCTTGCCCACCGGCCGCGGCTGGTCGTGGGTGGCCCCGGCCACGGGCCGGTTGATGCTGGCGAAGCGGCCGCCGCTGGCAGCGGGCGGGGCCCAGACGGGCGGTGGGGTGTAGTCGGCAGGTTGGTTCATGCGCGCATTCTGGCGCGCGATGGAGAGGATGGGTCAACGGCTCGGCGAGCCAGTCATGCTGGCCAGGTCGAAAGCTGCGGCGTACCGATCGACCGCCGCGCCGTCGTTGCCTGCCAGATGCAGCGCGTCGCCTTCGCGAATGGCGACCATCGCTGGCGCGACGCGGCCGTTGTGCCCAGCCTCGACGCGGGCCAAGTCCACCATCTGCACGCTGTGCAGGCGCGCGGCCTCGCGCACCTTCTGCACTGCCGGCAGCAACAGCGCCACCTGCGTGGACGACGTGGCAAGCGCCATGTCAAGCGCCATGTCGAGCGCCTGCCCCATGTGCCCCTGCCCCTGGCCCATGGCCTGCAGCACGCCCATCATGAATTGCGGCGACGCGTCTGCGCTGCCGGCATGCAGCTTCTCTTGCGCGTCGGCGAAGCTGCGACGTGCGGCCTGCAGAACGCCTTGCATCGCGTCGGGCGCGCTGGCGATGGCCTGGCCCAGCGTGGCCAGCGTCTGCGGCAGCACTTTCGGGGCAAGGGTAGAGTTTGCGCGCACCGTTTCGGGTTCGCTCGTCGATGCGGGCTGCGGCTGCTGGCCCCTCAGGTGCAGAGAGGTGCGGGCCGGCGGCGCGTTGATGATCTGCAGGCGCTGCAGACAGGTGGCTTCGGCGCCGCCGGCTGCGGGGGCGGCGGGGGTGTCGAGAGCTGCGTCGCGTGCATGCACAACGGCGACAAGCAGCGTCAAGGCGGCAGCGGAGACCAGGTGGCGGCCGCTGAACGAGGCAGTGAGCGGGGCAGTGAACGAGGAAACAAGCGAGGCAGTGAGCGAGGGGGCGAACATGAAGGAACTCCAGAGGGCTTGTCGGTGAATCGACGAGGTTTGTCGAAGCCCAGCAGTGTTCCGCGCCGCGGCCCTGGCGTCGTCAGGAAACCGTCGGCTTTCCGTCGGTTCTGGCGTGCTGACGCCGCTCTGTCGCGCTGGCCGTGGCCAGCCCCAGGCGCACCGCCTCGGCGTCGCCCAGGGCCGCAGCCCCGGCCAGCAGCGCTTGCAGACCCCCAGCGCCCAGACGCTCTTCCAGCCGCGTGGCCAGGGCGTTTGCGCAGCGCCGCGTGAAGGTGCGCTCGCCGTAGCGGGTGCCACCGCGCTGCGGTGCGTCGAACCAGCCCAGCAGCCGCGCCGCGCTGGCATCGCGCCCTTCATGGCTGGCCAGCCAGCCCAGCGCCAGCAGCAGCACTTCGCAGGCGCTCATCGTCGGCATCATCGGCACCGCCTCGGCCAGCAGCCGCCGGGTGGAGGGCACGTCGCCGCTGGCGGCCACCATCGTGGTGTACATGCTGAACAGCTGCGCATACGCGCGCAGCCTGCCTGCCGCGCGGATGTCGTCTATCAACATGCGCCCGACGGCGATGGCACGCTCAGACATGCCCTGGTCGTGTTCGGCCAGCATCAACGCCAGGCCGGCCGACCAGCTTTCGCCCTGTGCGCCCAGCTGGCGGAAGAGCGCGAAGTCTTCGCGGCTGGCCTGCAGGAAGGCCTGGCTTCGGCCGTGCAGCCGCTCGTCCTGCGACCAGGCACTGCGCCAGAAACGCTGCGTCAGCGCGCTCCAGTCCGGTTGCACCAGGTCGCGCATGCGTTGCACGTGCGGGCTTCGGTCGAGATCTTCGTCCACCTCCATCGTCAGCGCCCAGGCGAGGTATTGCGCGTAGTAGGCGCGCAAGTGGTCACCGGCGTCGGCATAGACGCTGGCAGCCTGCACGGCCAGCGGCAGGCTCTGCGCGGGCGGCAGCAACGGGGTGTAGCGGCACAGCATGGCCAGGGCGAGATGAATGCCGGCGCGAAGCAACGGGTCGGGCTGGGTCTCGGCGCGTTCGCGCACGGCCAGGCACCAGCCCCCGCCCTCGCTCAGCAGGCCGGCGCGCTGCCAGAACGCGGCCGAATGGCCGACCAGGGCCAGCAATGCGTCCTCGACCTCGGTGTCGTGTTGCAGCGCCAGCGTGGCGCGGGCAAAGCGCAGGGCCGCTCGCAGGTTCTCAAGCTCCAGCGCATGACGTGCCGTCCACACCAGCACCGGCTCCAGCAGCATGTTGTCGTCGGCCAGCGTCCAGTGCGCTAGCACGCAGCGCAAGTGGCGGCGCGCCGTCGCGGGCCCTTCGCCGGCGTCCTGCATGCGCTCTGCGGCGTATTCGCGCAGGCTCTCCAGCAGCGTGAAGCGGGCGCCGGGCTCATCGTGCAGCGGTGCCACGAGCATGGACTTGCCGGCCAGCGCATCCAGCGCGTCCAGCACGGCCCAGGCATCCAGCGCGTCGTCGGCACACACCGCCCGCGCTGCCGCCAAGGTGAAACCACCGCGGAAGACCGCCAGGCGGCGGAACACCTGCTGTTCGGCAGGCTTCAGCAGCGCGTGGCTCCAGTCCAGCGCCGCGCGCAGCGTGCGCTGGTGCGGCTGCGCCGTGCGCGGGGCCTGCGTCAGCAGCTGCAGCCGCGCGCCGCCGCTGCCGCTGCTGCTGAAGCCGCCTGGGCCGCCCGGCCCACCGTCGGCCCCGTCAGGGCTGCCCAGCAGATGTTCAGCCAGGCCTTGCACACCCAGCACCGGCACCCGCGCGGCCGCCAACTCCAGCGCCAGCGGCAGGCCGTCCAGCGCGCGGCACAGCCGAGCCACTGCCGCGCGCTGGGCGCCCACAGGGGCAAACCCCGGCAGCCGTGCGGCCACGCGCTGCACGAACAACTGCATCGCGCCACTGTCGGCGTCCTCGTCCGCGTCCTCCGTCGGCGGCAGGCCCAGCGGCGCCAGGCGCAGCACCTGTTCTTCGGGAATGTGCAGCGGCTCGCGGCTGGTCACCAGCCAGTGCAGCAGCGGCAGCTGGCGCTGCAGCTGTGCCACCAGCGGCGCCAGCGTGTCGACCAGGTGTTCGGCGTTGTCCAGCACCAGCAGCAACGGCAGGCCCTGCAACGCACGCACCAGGGCCGCGTCGTCGCCGATGCCCGAGGGCGGAATCTGCAGCGCAGCGGCCAGCGCGGCGCGCAACTCGGCCGCGCCGGTGGCCTCGGCTGCCAGCGGCGCAAGTTCGGCCAGCCAGACACCCCCGGCATGCGCAGACTGACGCCGCGCGGCCGCGGCCAGCGCCAGGCTGGTCTTGCCCACGCCGGCCGGGCCACAAACGGTGACCAGGCGGCCGCCGGCCAGCAGGCTTTCGATGTGCGCCAGCTCGTCTTCACGCGCCACCAGCGGCGGCAGGTTCTGCGGCAGGTTGCCACAGGGCGGGGCTGCGAGGCTGGCGGGCTGGACGGTTGCCTGTCTCGCGTCGTCCACCGACGCATCGGGGGATGTGGGCAAAGCAGGCGTCACTCCGTCTGCACTCGCACTCGCATTCGCACCCGCACCCG
>Ga0209181_10010700_pt1 | contig 11871 bp, 15 predicted proteins | sample MAT05_FD_187208 | JGI IMG/M metagenome (GOLD analysis project Ga0209181, IMG submission 187208) | Freshwater microbial communities from Lake Fryxell liftoff mats and glacier meltwater in Antarctica - MAT-05 (SPAdes) (version 2) | ecosystem: Environmental > Aquatic > Freshwater > Ice > Liftoff... | reverse complement strand
CCGCATTGTTCGCGTTCCTGAAGTCGCTGTTGGGCAGGGCGCCCGAGTACGGATGGGATTATTGCTCGCTCAAAGGCGCGAAGTGCCTGCTCACGGTCGAGCACGTGAAGCGCAAGGACGGTGTCGGAGTGTTCGCCTCGATCGCGGCGCTGTCGCCGGTCCCGCAGGGTCTGGCGATTCCTGCCGCGCCTGTTGCACCCGCTCCCGTGGTCGTCCCGGTGCCGCTGCCGCCTCAGCCGGTCGCCGCGCTTCGCCCGGCACCGGCTCCCATGGCGCCGAGCATCGAGACCTTCGACGAGGAAGTTCCCTTCTAGCCATGAAACACTGCAACGAGTGCGGTTGAACTCTGCCGCTGGAGAGCTTCTATCTTCGGGCGGATGGAAACGGCTATCGCAGCGCATGTCGGAGTTGCTGGGCGGACTACGCGAAGCAGCGGCGTTCCGAATATCCCGAACGCGTCCGAGAACAGGAGCGGCGGTTCGCTCAGAGTGAACGCCGCCGGCGATGGCGGGAGAATTACTACCGCCACAATTCCGAGAAGATTCGCGCGCAGGGCCGGGTGCGGGATGCGGTAGGTCGTGGACGACTGGAGCAGCGTCCCTGCGCCGTCTGCGGAGCGGAGAAGAGCGACGCTCATCATCCCGACTACCGACGGCCCCTTGAGGTCATCTGGTTGTGTCGCAAGCACCACATGATGGTTCACGGCTCTGCGCTGTCGGCCTGAACCCCACACCAACCCTCCCCGCGGGGTTGAGGTGGGTACGTCGATCAGAACGGAATTTCATCGTCGAAGGTCTCGATGCTCGGTGCCGCGGGGGACGGCGATTGGCGCAGGGCGGCGACCGGCTGAGGCGGCAACGGCACCGGGACGACCACGGGAGCGGGTGCAACCGGCGCGGCAGGAATCGCCAGACCCTGCGGCACCGGCGACAGCGCCGCGATCGAGGCGAAGACTCCGACGCCGTCCTTCCGCTTCACGTGCTCGACGGTGAGCAGGCACTTCGCGCCCTTGAGCTGGCAGAAATCCCAGCCGTACTCCGGGGCCTTGCCGAGCAGTGCCTTCAGGAAGGCGAACAAGGCGGACTTCTCGTTGCCGCTGATCTTCATCCGTCGACTCGCAACGCGGTGGGGCTGGCCCTGTGCGTCGCGGAAGCCGAACAGGAATGTCGTGAGGTCGACCTTCTCGGTCTCGGTGGACTGGAACTTCGTTCGGACGACGCCGAACTCGTCGCGCACGTCGAGGACGGTCGCGATGAACGTGCCCGCCGGGGCGAGGTCGTTGCCGATGACATCGATGAACGGGTTGCTGCTGTCGGTGGGTTGGGTCAGGACTGCCATGGTGTCGTTTTCCTTTCTTGGTTCACGGGTTGGTCTTCTGGGTCGTCGGTCGCCGGCTGGCTTCCGAAGTCTTTTGTTCCGCGCGCAGGGCGGCGCGGCGGCGCTGGAATTTCTCCGAGCTGAGGTAGGCCTCGATGTCCGAGAGCCGGTACCGGTTGCGTCCGAGCACGGACGAGGCGGGGATCTTCCAGCGGCGAAGGGTTTGGCAGGTGACACCGAGCCGTCGGGCGACCTGCGAGCGGGAGAGAAGCGGCTCGAACGTGAGCGGCTGGGAGCCGGGCTCGACCGCGACGGCCTGTCCGCGCAGGACCTGAAGGGCGCCCTCCTTGCGGGCCTCCGAGGCCGCCAGCATGATCTGAAGGAACTCCTCGACCCGGTTCATGGCTGGTCCTCCCCGAACCGGAAGCCGAACTCGCGGAAGAGATCCGCGACGGCTGTCTCCTTGCCCTCCTCGGCGAGGGCGAGAAGGTGGTAGAACCGGAGGCCCCGCTCCGTGGGAGGCAGGGGTTTCACCGGGGGTTTTGCCCGGTTCCGCTGCTTTCGCCGGTCGGTGATCTTCATCTCACCTACCCGGCGCGTGTCCCACTTTGGGCCAAAAAAGAGGGGGTAGCTTCGGCGCTACCACCTCAACAGCAGTCGTTTGTGGAAAGTGGGACACTGAATCAAGGGTGTCCCACCCCTGTCCCGCTATTCCTGCCGGAGCACATCCAGGAGTTCATCCCGCACCTGCCGCCAGTTGTCCGGGTTCAGGGCTTCGAGGCCTTCCATTACCTCCCGCCAGAGATCCGGGCCGGGCGGCTCGGTCTGCGGCTGATGCTCGATGAACAGGTCGTTGAACTTCTGGATGGGCTCCTGGCCCACGCCCTTGCGGCGGATTTCGAGGGTGGAGTACAGCATCGCGTACACGCCCCCGCGTTCGGCGAACTGGCGGAGGCGTCGATCCAGCGCGGATTTCGACATCTTCAAGGTCTTGGCGGCGCCGCGCATGGAGCCAGCGGCGAGGATGACGAACACCCAGGCCAGAAAGGTGGGATCAACCCGGCGGGCGAACTCGGCCAGAACCCGGGCGAGGTTCTGCTTCAACGTCTCGTTCTCCTGGTTCAGGGCGACAACCCGCTCGGCAAGGGTGTCGAGGCGCGTGTCCAGGTGGTCCTTCAGCTCGTGGACCGGGAGGTCCCGCGGCGTCAGGTGGCGGCACGCGATGCCGCAACCGCCCTCGAACCGGCCCGGCCTCGGGGTCATCCGTTCGTTGAGCCCAACCCCGGACACCCCCGCCGTCGTCAACATCCGGTCGACGGATTCGCCGAGCGACGTGACCACCGCGCATCCCTCGGCGCCGGCTCGGGCGATGACGGCCTGACCTTGAACGATTGCGGTAGCGTCATCCTTCGCCTGCACCCAGAACACCCGCCGCCGCTTTGGCCCCTGCGTGCAGGTTCCCAGGCACTCGACGCCCGGGGTGACACTGCTGGAGGGCCCGTCGACCCCCAGCGCCGTGCGGAGGCGGTCCCGTAGGGCGCTAAGGTCGAGCCGGTACAGCAGCACGTCGGCCTCGGTCAATTCGGTGTCGTCGTCGTCGTCACAGAACTCGGGGTCCTCGGACGCCGCCCACCGGTCTTCGTAACGCCGCAAGCAAAGCATCCCACGCTCCGGATGAAGGTAGCTGCGGGCGTACTCGCCCGGGCACGGGCTGAGCAATGAGCGCATTGCCTCGAAGTGGTCACGGAAAAAGAACTGCCACGCGGAGAGCGTGTCCTTGCGATCCTTGATGATGGCCAACGTGTTCCAGAAGGGCAGGTTCATGGGGTTCTCGGATCGATGGGGCTATTCACAAACCTCCGACGGCGGAGCCATTCCTCGACCACGATGCAGTCGCCATCCCGCTCATAGGTCAGGGACCGGCCTCGGTGGACGGTGATCCGCTCCCAATCGGTTCGCTGGCTGAGCCGGTAGCGGAACTTGGCGTAGGCGATGGAATGCGCCTCGGAAGGCAACAGCCTCATGCCGTATGGGTTGTGGTCGAACAGGGAAAAGTCCTCGTCCGCCTTCCACGTGATCCAGACGGCCGGATGCGCCGACGAGGAGAAGCAGATCTCGATTGGGTGGATCTCCGCCAAGCCGTTGATGTCCTCGCATTTGAAGATGGGTCCACACTCCCCAAGGAGCGGGTTCAGTTGGATCATCTTGGTCTTGGGGTCGAACACGTTGGCCTCGTCGAACAGGAGGTGGCCGAACGTGACCCGATACTGCATGTGGTCCCGGGCCCGGTTCGTGTTCAGCCGGAGATCGCCGTAGTCCTTGTGGTACACGACCGCGTCGTACTCCTCGGGGCGGAAGACGTGGGTGGTGGTCTTGCCGTCTTCGTCGAACCCAGGGTGGCGCTCCTGCTGGCCGGGGTACCGGACCAGGAACCAGATTTCCTTGGGATAGTCGTAGGGGACGATGTTCGTGCCCTTGCCGAGCCCCTCCCGGTTGGCGAAGTAATCCTCCAGCCGGGCCAGTGCTTCCGCGAGCCGCTCCGGGGTCGGGTCCCGGAACTGGGCGCGGAGGTCGCGGAGCATCGGGTTGTACTCATAGGCCGACTTGCCGTGGATCCGGGCGCCGGCATAGGCGGCTTCGAGGAGGTCCCGATTCCGCGGCCACTCGTGCAGCCACGCCTTCATCGCGAAATCGGCGCTGCTGGTGCCGTCGAGCCGGAAATCGAGCCGGCGCTTCCGGAACCGCGCTTCCCGCTCGATCCGGTCCTGCCCGCGCTTGGTTCCGAGGATGCTGGCGAAGAAGAGGACGTCATCGAGCTCGGCCGGGATGTCGCCGGACATGCAGGCCTCCTTGATCGCGTCGTAGTCGAGGGTCTCCCGATCTGGCGGGTCCAGGAGGGCCAAGCGCCGGGCCTGGAGGTATTCCGGGAACTTCCCCAAGACCGCGCACAAGAGGTTCTCGTCGAGCCGCTTGAGGGCTCGGACCGTCACGAAGCAGCGTTTCTTTCCAGGCATGCGTCTCCTCCTCCCGCCCTGCCGGCAAGGCCTGGGGCCATGTTGGTTGGAACGTAGTTTGCCCAAGCGGGTGGGACAAAGACTGTCCTACCGAGGCGAAAGTTATTCACAACCGGCGACGAATCTCTTCGACCCTGATGCGCGTGGGCATGCCGATTATACTTCACATGGTGAAAAATAACCGTCACTGCACCTGCGCGCTTCAAACTTGGAGAAGTAAACACTTCAGGAGCGATTTCGAGCAAGCCCAAGAAGCCAGCTACAACGCTACACCCAGGGCTCTAAGGTCGGATTCCATGGGTGATGAGGCGGATGACAGCTCCCCGACGTTCCTTCATCTTGGCGAAGAAGGTGGGGCAGGTTCGATCTCGGACGCGTGGTTGGCGGCGTCTCCAGTCTCTCGCTTCGGCCTGAACGGCGCGGCGGAGCAGGCCCAGCACGGTCGCGGCGACGGGATGGCGGATCAGACAGCGATCCTCGCCGGCGCTCACATCCAGGCGGTAATGGGTCCCGTTCTCGATCGACCAATACTGGCGAACCAGTTCGAGCAGGCGGACCGGGGTGACTTCTTCCGCCGTCAGGCTGGTGATGATCCAGTCGGTCTCCACTTCCTGGCGGCCGTTGTTCAATTCGCGGATGCGATCGACCCGCGCCACCAGGGCGACGTGGGGAAAGCCCATTTGTTCCGGCGTCACTTCCCGCACCTCGATGCCACGCCACTCAATCCGTCCGTGGCCCTTCTCGACGCTCAGGTTTTCCGGAGGGAAAGACTCCGGAAGGAGTGGGCTAGCCTGTTCTTGGAGATCGCCCTGATTACCTTTGACGACCATGACGAAATCGCCGCCTCCGCGTTGGACGATGGCTCGGGCCGCTTCGACCTGCGTGTGCAGAGCATCCATCAGGACAATCGTGGCGTTTAAGTCCAGACGTTCCAGAAGCGTTTATCCGGCCGGAATCTCGTTACTCTTGTCGGCCACGACTTCGACTCCCAGGGGCCGACCGCTCCGCGCGTTGATGCCCCCGACCAGTTGAGTGTCCCCGCTGCCTCGCAACGCTTTGCCATCGAGCACCAGCACATCCCCGTCCGAGGAACCCAGTCGCGCCTTCTGCCAGGCCCAGAGGGCCTGCTGGAAGGCCTGCAACGGCGCCGCCTTGACGTCGGCACATCGTAGCGTCGCTGCCGAGGGTTGAACCAACACCGCAGGCTCGACCGCTGGGTGGGGGAGAGGCCTTCGGCAAAGACCGCGATCGCTCGGTGTCCGCCCTGTCCCCCGCTCAACAGAAAGGTGAACACGATCGTCAACACCGTTGCCTGCCGATGTCTCAGGCCCTTGTCTTCTCGGCTTTCGGGCACCCCCCCCCGATGCAACACCTCCCACAGACTCGACAACTCCTGGCGTGCCAACAAACAATGCGGATCCACCTCCTGGTGAAATATAATCGTCACTGCACAACCTCCTGTTCGCTCACCTCCCACGCCGGCGGAAGGCGACGTCCGCGCAAGGCCCGAGCCGCATTCTTGCGCAGCTACCGCACGAACAATTGCCGATCATGCACTTCGTAGAAATCCTGCGCCACGCGCTTGAACCCCGCCGTCGTCCCGATGGGAGTCCAGCCCGACGCTTTGTAGGCCGTGCCGCGGCGCCACTCCAAATCCACGAAACCTTCCACCAGCACGATCGGGTGTGCGTACTTGGCCTGCAAATCCTCCGATAATCGCGCCAAGTTAAATGCCATCGCCCGACTCGCCAGGTTGGGATACCCCCCGGTTCGCCCAGACGGCAGAAGCGCGCGTTATTCCCCACCAGATGGAGCCGCGCTCGACGCTGGTTTGCGTCCCCAACCCACGCAGCGGTCGCGGCCGTTGAGATGGTAGGCCGCAGCCGACCATCCCAGCAGAGCTAGCCACTCGCCCTGTTATTCGGCGACGTAGCGCAGTTGCTCCCCCACCATCCGTGCGCTCTTCAGGTAGTGGTGTTGGCACATCTACTGGGCCCACCGCGCTCCCTCCTCCAGGGTAACCAACCGAACCTTGATCTCCTCCAGCACCGCCGCCTCCGCGGGGTCCAAGGTCGAAACTCGCTTCCGGGACATGCGCCCGATGAAATCAGACTGCGTCCCGGTTGTTCCGCAAATCCTTCAACCCTCTGTCACTTCAATACTCCCTTCTCTCCTCAGGGCAGCCCTGTGCTACACCGCGCGCCACTCACATTGGGTTGATGTGCCCGGCTGAGGTGCCTTCGCCAGCGTCGCCCGCTCGGCGAAACCCAAGGAGTCGTCAGCGTAACTCGAGACCGCTTCAATTGCGGACTCTATGTCGAGACCATCGCTTTCAATGGTCCTGATCGTCTGTCAAGCGGGCGGGGCGCCGCCGGAGATCGGCTCTGATCTAAGTCGGCCAGGCTCAAGGGTTTACGAGGTCACTCAGGAACAGGTCCGTGAAATAATCGATCAGGCTGAAAAACCGAATACCGGCGAATCCAGAGCGAGGCGCACCCTGGATGGAGCGCAGCTTAACCCACTGTTAAACCATGGGTTGACACAGAAGCTAGGGAACAAAACGAAGTCGGAAGAACTGAGTATTCTGGCTTGCAGGTACATTGACCGAAAACTCACCGTTGACCAATCCGGGGCGATCATCAACGGCTTTCCAAAGAGAAGCGCTGAGACTGGTGCTTGACTCCAGTCTTGCTGACGGCAGAAAAACATCCCAAACCAATCGCACGCGTCCCTCAGCAATCGCAATCTTCAGTGACGACTCTACTGGCGTAACCACAATGCTCCGCAAGCCAGTCAAGTTTGCAGGGGGAAGCAAGGCGCCGCCGAGTGAGACCCTGATAGGCTCAGAAGTAGCCTCCGCCGGAATACCATTGGTGCAAAATATTCGGACACGAAAGAGAGCCACAGCCCCCGGTGCCATCCCTTGAACTGTGACTGTTCCGCCGAAGAAGTATCCGGCTGCAAAACTTTCTGGAGCAAAATCCAGAGGCCCACCGACAACTCTCGTCGAACCATCAATCTCAAGCAGGAGGAGTTCCGCCTTCCACTTCCCTTCGCTAAGCAGCGATCCATCAGGTCCGAATCGAATGGGCGCGTTGACCCCCTGTGCCCCATTCGAGAAATTCACTGTTCCCTGCGCTCGGAGACTTTGTTCTCTTGCGCTAAGAAAGTAAAGCAGTCCACAGAGAATCAGTTGGCAACATCTATTATCCATTGCAGTGCCCTTCCGGTATTGATGAAAAAGGCCTCCGACCTCTGAACTACTGGTTCATACGGGTGCCACATTCCTGCCGGCAAAGCGGTGAAGACTTGGTATCCATTGGTCCTCCAGAGATAAACATTGTCAAACGGGTCAACGACCAACCCCATGTCCGTCGAAATCCTGCCGGCAAGAAGAGATTTGGCAGACGTGAGTGACAAACCCTGGATAATAGAATTAGTAATCCTGCCGGAGGGCAGCTGCCCTGAAATCGTTATCGTAACCGGGCGCTCCATAGAAATGAGCAGAAAGACACCTTGACCAGGCAGAAGGGTCTGCTCCGGTGCCTCCCATGACGATCCATCAAAGCGATTTGTTGTAAAAGCGTCACCGCTTAACATGTAAGCCTCGCTTCCGGCGGGAATGCCTTGAAACGCATCAGTAATCGTGTTACTAGATCTGATGACAGGGACTGAGAGCAAGCTGATGCCAGGCAGGACGTCTAGATTGTAAAATACATCGGAAAGTCCTCGTTGGGAAGAAATGGAAATCGCAAGAACGCTTGCGAAAGCTACAAAGACGGCAAGGCGCTTAATGAATTGCATGCGGAGTTCTTGATCGCTAGTTGATGGGGGCTTTATACCAGAAGAGAAATCCGGGGCTCAGTTTAGCCTTGGCAGCCAATTCCACACGGCTGCGTTGAAACCATTGTACATGGCCGTCCTCAAAAAGAAAATTGCCTCCATCGGGCTCACCGTTACTGCGAGCATGGTTCGACGTTGGTACGACTCTTCCAGCGTCGTCAACCCGCCACTGAGGCAAACCGCCAACGCGGCCCCAAGATTGAATCTTGTCCGCGAGGACAGGAGCCAGCTGCCCCTCTTGACCAAGACGAGAGCGGAGGTGCCAGGCCTCGACCCCGCCAACAGCGTAGTCCATTTTGGTCTTTAGGGAATCGGTTTCGCGATGCGGAATCAGCAAGTATCCTGCGAACACCGTTGTATTGTCGGATAGATCGGACCGCAGATCATGTCGACGGTGGTATTTGTCACTAGGGCAGAACAAAACGTGATTGCGCTCCTTCTGGGTCTTTGTCTTGGCCCAGGGAAGAAGGTACTCGCGCCAGAACATCTGAACGTTTGTCCCACAGTCGACAATCGTGACTGCGTCACGATTGTCGACAAATAAGTCGGTGTAGTCACTGGCATACGACTGAACCGCTATGCCCCACTGTCGCATGTTGCTTTGGCACATTGCCTTCTCGGCTTTTCGCTTGGCCTCGCCTAAGGCGGGTAGGAGAATGCTCGCCAAAATCGCTATGACTGCGCCTACCACAAGCAACTCGATGAGCGTAAAGCCTTGCGTTCGGGCTGCGCCCGGCCTTTGGTAGCACATGGCTATCATATGCAAATCTTTTAGCTGAATCGGCCTGAGCGGTTCAGCTAAAGTAATATCGCGGATTCAGTCCGCAAATATATTGACTGCGCCACGGTCTGTCAAGCCGCCGCCGTCTTCGTCAGGCGAGCCGATGCCGAAGCCTGCATGCAAGAAGTACTTAACGTTGGGTCCACCCGCAACGGACCAGCCACCGTGCGCGCCGTTGTTTGTCACATTGTAGGCTGCGTAGTCCGCGTTGGCTGGAGTTCCATTTGAACCGAGTCCACTGTAGCTACCGTACCAGACGAACGTTCCTCCGCCATCACTGGTGCCCGCATAGTCGTAGTAAGGTGCGCCGATCACAATGTCGTAGTATCCGTCGCTTGGGGCACCAAGGTCCCAGGTGCTGGCCACTGAGAAGCCAAGCTGAGCACTCGCCTGATTACTCTCGGCGTACCAATTCTCCGATGAAGGAATCCCGGTGGCCGAACCGTGGTAGACGAACGCCACGCCTTCGTCGGTCTGGCCGTTGTCATACAGCGGTGCTCCGACAATAATGTCTGAGTACCCGTCCCCGTTTATGTCACCGGCCCATGCGACGCTGTACCCAAACTGTGCTGATGCTTGGTTCTTCTCCAAAGTACGATCCGCATTTGCAGGGGTGCCGTTAGAGCCGAGTCCTCCGGAGCCTCCGTACCACAGCAGGGCGACGCCTTCGTCAGTCTGGCCATTGTCATAGAGAGGAGCGCCAATAACAATGTCAAAGTAGCCGTCGGCGTTTACATCACCCGCTCCGGCTACTGCAAATCCAAGTTTGGCGGACGTTTGGCTCCCAACTGCCGTCCAACTCACCGTCGTGGACGGACCGCTTGACGTGCTATGATAGACGAAGGCTTTTCCCGCATCAGTATAAGTCGCATCATAATCAGGGGCGCCCACGAGCAATTCATTGTATCCGTTTCCGTCAACGTCGCCGGCAACGGCAACACTCCAGCCATGGTGGCCGTAGTGTTGTCCGCTACTCTGCTGCCAATCGGCGTTTCCCGGTGATCCGTTGGAGCCTAGCCCAGTAGTGTCGGACCCAAACCAAACAAAGGTGCGGCCGTCATCACTCACACTGTAGGTGTCATAACCTGGTGCCCCTACGACCACATCTGCATAGTCGTCGCCGTTCAGGTCCCCGCTGGCCAAACTGTATCCAAAAAGGGCTCCGGCTTGGTCGCTTTCAGCCGTCCAGTTTGGGGTGGTGGGAAATCCTGTAGAACTGCCGTGGTAGACGAAGACTTTGCCCTCATCTGTTTGACCGTTGTCGTAGTATGGGGCTCCAACTATTAAGTCATCTTGTCCACCATTGACATCGCCAAAGGCTATGCTGAAGCCGTATTTACAGCTTCCTTGATCCCCGGTTGCGCTATCATAACTGGACAGCGGATCGATAATGATTGGGTAGCGGGCATCATGATCATCGACCACGATCGCGAACTGATTCTCTGCAATGGGCTCAAACCAGGCTTCCAGTGGGGAACCGTCAGAATCCCAAACGTTCAGATCGGAATAGAGCATCACCTCTTTTTGGTTTCTGACAAAGGAAACAGTTCCTGCTTCCTGGTCTAGAAGCATTTGAACTCCGCGTAGAGTCGCGCCGATCTCCAATCGTAGATTTCCATCATGTCCAATGCGGCGATGAACCAAGAAATTCTGACGCATTCCCGTGGCGTCGTTGAGATACTCTACGCTCAATTCGGCACCTTTCGCTATGGCATGCCTTCTTGAGACCTCGATTTGGGCGGGGACAGGACGTTGAAAGGCAGTGGCGTTGCCATATCGCTCCAAGGTGAGTGAAATAGACCATTCGTCTTGATCGCTTGCCTTGACCCGGCGCTCGGCGGAGAATCCATCACTTTGGTATGTGAAGCGTAGGTTCTGCGCGCGATTAGGCGATTGGAGTGCTGACTCGATTTCCTGCCACTGAATGTCGTACTCAGACTCGATGATGAACTTGGTGAGTTCGGCGAGGTTTGCAGATTGCGGGGCACGTGTTGTTTGAATTTGGCCGAGGACGAGTGAAGCTTGGGTTAATATAAAAAGTAGAAGAATACTCAGAATGCTATAGTTGACAGGTTTCAAGTGCATGATGTGCGTTCCTTTTGGTTCCTGGAGTTTTTGGATTTGACGACGAAGTTTATAGCAAGATGCGGATGTAATCGTTACCGTGGAGATACGACTGAGGTCGAAGCACGTCCCCCCCTACGAGCTCCCTGTTCTCCCACCTCAATTGGAGGCTAACGCGGCTGCGCGGCATTGTTAAGCGAGTACTATGTACATTTGTTGTCTTATCGTATGACAAGTTGTGGGTATGTGCGGTTTCGCGATAACCGTTTGATGTGCGGTCAGTCCGAAAGCTTGTGGCTGCGCGAAATCTGCATGCGTGCAGTGGCTCAGCGAGACATTTGAAAGCGTCATCGGTTCGAAACTGGAGCATGAAGGGAGTCTGGGGCCGAAGAAGGTCCAGCACAGGCACAAGGCCCTGCAGGACATTCTCGACCTCGTCGAAACGAAGCTCGCCGAGATGCTCGGGCGCGATCCACAGCGGATGGACAACTACAAGAAGTATCAGATCATTATCGCGGACTATAACCGCGAGAAGGATCGCGCCACGGTAGAGGAAACGTTCGCCAAAGTGGCAAAGCTCGCCTCAGAAGTGGACGCCGAATTGCAGCGCCACGTCCGTGAGGGGCTATCTGAGGATGAACCGGCGTTCTTCGACCTGCTGCTCAAGAAAGAGGTCTCCAAGGTGGAGCGGGAGCAATTGAAGCAGGCCAGCAAAGGGCTTTTAGCCGTTCTCAAGGAGCGTATTGCTTCGTAAGCGGTAAGGGGAGCACGTCTTGCGGGAAGGCGGAAATTCCTGAAAGAGTGGTCAATCGTGAGGCAGCGTCATTCGAGGTGGGCATCAACTGGTGTCGG
>Ga0209181_10010699_pt1 | contig 11872 bp, 5 predicted proteins | sample MAT05_FD_187208 | JGI IMG/M metagenome (GOLD analysis project Ga0209181, IMG submission 187208) | Freshwater microbial communities from Lake Fryxell liftoff mats and glacier meltwater in Antarctica - MAT-05 (SPAdes) (version 2) | ecosystem: Environmental > Aquatic > Freshwater > Ice > Liftoff... | reverse complement strand
CCCAAAGGGTTCCCACTTGTCCAATATCTGCCAGCTTAGTGGGTGGCAAGGTGCCTCCTTGACCAGGGATACCATTATCCTGATAATTAAATTTTACAAATGCAGGTTCTGCAGCTACATCGCTATTGGGAGCGTCTGGGTTGCCAAGCGCGTAACAAGGGAGGTAAATTTCCGGATTGTTGCCTTGTACCCACTCACCAGGATAGTTGATTGCGAACCGGACATTGTTTTGCTGCCCCGTAATAAATTGGACGCTCGTACCAAATACGTTGCCAGCGAGACTCTCAAAGTCAACATCGTTGGCCAAGGAGCATTCAAATGAATTTGGAATTTCAAATTCGATCCGCACCGATTCGCCAGGATTTGCTGCACGACCAATTACAGATATGGCAAAGTTGTAATTGCCACTTGCGTCGGTCACGGTGGTGCCAATCAATTGGTCTTTGGTTGGCAGTATCGCATTGGTATATAGGCGTACATTTATACCTTCCACTCCTGGTTCTGCACCAGTCTTAAGGCCATCGCCATTAAAGTCACGGAAGGCGGTGCCTGATTGAGCTGAAAGCGACATAGTTGTGGCAATCAGCATAAATAAAGGAAGCGCTATGGCCGAAAAGATCATGCGCCAGAACTTGTCTTTCGGGGTGCTGGCATCAAACCAAGCCCCTCGAAAAACAGGTCTTTTCTTGTGGAGTAAACAAACTTTTTTCATGAGAGCTGAATTAAGACGTTTTATTAAAAATGAGTGTTTTGCTAAATAAAAATGGTTCCACCGGTCAGGCTAATACCTGACTGAAGCGGTGTCAACTTGGTCCGTCCCTGTCACGTATGTGTGGCAGAGACTGCCGTAAAACACAAAACCGCGACGCGCCCAACGGACGCGCCACGGCCTTGTGCGCATAGCCGGACTGGCACTGCGGATGCACGGTAGGAGGATTAAAATAAAGGTTCAAACCCACGGATTGTCCGGCTTGAATCTCCATAAAACGACGCGGATTTTGATCCGATTCAAACGTATATTGTAGCAAAGCACGGATGCCCAAAAACACCAATAGCCCTCCAATGGAAGGCATTATTGAGCAAGGCTGGCTTTCTATGTGTCTGGACATTGTAAATAATTTAAAGGCAGATTTTGTCTGCCAAATCTTTGAAGCCCGCCCGTTGCCGCCAGGTCGCCCAACGAACTTTTTCGTTGGACGATCCTGGCAGATTTTACGGAACAGTACTCCACCTAAAATTTTTATTCTTTTATAGAATCATCGCTTTGGACAAAAAGCAAAGCGCTTGTTTTGCATGTATTTATGAGCCTTTTTACCGCTGTTTACGCTTGCAGGCGAAAAGACAAAAGCCAATCTTTGGCGGTTTCTTCTATGGTATATAGTCCGGGCTGAACCCAATGTTTAGGCATGCCCAAACGACGAGCGGTGTATCGTGGAAGCTGGAAGGATTCCTGAACCAAGAACCAAGGGGAACAAAAGCGAATTAGCACATCCTGGCGCAGCACATCAGATTTTGGGAATCTGAAGTTCAACAATCCGTTTTCAAAAGAAACCCAGGCTGGTGCATTCGGGCACTTCAGCAAGTGATCAGGCGGTAGTTTGTGCATGACCATACAGACTCCCGAGCCAATGCAATTCTGGCTGGGTGTGCCGAACACCACTTCCATTCTTATTTCGTGTGTTCGCACAAGCGATATCGGCAAGCTTGGCGATACCTGTTTTTGTTGTTGCAACATAAGGCAGAGAATTGTGGACGCCGGGTTATACCATGGTGGTATCTACGATAATCCCTTGGTGTTGAAAAATGGATGAAACAGGAGTAGCGTACAGACTTTTCATGAGTGAAGGCAGATTGATTAGTAAAAATTGATGCCTCAAAAGTCTGGCCTCACGGCAGGGAAGGAGCAAACGGAAAGCGGTTGGGCGTTACATGAAACAGGAAGTATGGAAGCTGAAAGAATGCTTACAAAACATTGATAATGAATAATTTATAGCCCTTCAAAAAAATTATAATTGTTACTTTTTGCAGGTAAAATCTTTCTTGAAAACATGGTGTATTTCGTTCTCAAACAAAGGCGTTGAACCTTATGTAGATGTCTGCGCTGCGACATGACAAACCTGCTCAGCTTTGCATTGGTGCACATACCCTACAGGGCTGGAGACGCGAAAACGACAGCGCCGCTCCGAGTGAACGGAGCGGCGCTGCAAAAACGATGAGATTACAAAAGATTTAAAACACGCGATGCCTGATGCTTCACACCTGAGTGGTGTCAACAATTGCTGTGCCCGTGACGCATAAAAAAAACGTCAGAACACTTTTCTTACAGGAATCCATAGGCAGGTAACGATTATTTAAGAAGTAAAATTAAACAGGCTCAAAGGTGACAAGCTGTAGACTTGTATCAGGCAACAGAAAGTCAAAATTTGTTACATGAGGGTTTTGGATGAAATTTTCACAAAAGCCGCATATATGACTGATTGTCAATACTTAGTAATTCAACTTTATTTACAAACTGTTACGCAGCAATGGCAACTTTTTTGGCTGCGCTGAGCGATTCTATCGCGATATCCCAAAGCATTTCATACGGTATCACCTCTATTTCGTGGGTCTGATTGGCTACCTGCAAGGGAGTTTCTTTCAATTTTTGCAGATACCGCTCTGCCTTGGTGGCACTCAGCACCGGGTCGAAACCACTGGTGGGGATGTGCATCAGCATTTTCAAAAAGAAATAACTGCGCTGTGCATTGTCGCCCCGCAAGTGCCTGTAACAATATTGTTCTACAGCCTCCACTTCGTCAAGTATCTGTGAGAACTTACGCTCCTGAAGCATCAGCAGGAATTTGATCACCATGATGGCGATATTGATACCACTTTTATCTTTAGAGAAAATGGGGGTGTCGTTGATAAATTTGGCAAGTTTGAATTTCTGTTTGTTCGTTTTCCCATCTGCTTTGCCTGCCAATACCAGATAATGGACAAATGCCTCATAAATACGCCAAATCTCCTTCACATTTTCGGGCAAAAATTCAAAACGGGCATGGTGAAGCGTCTCGTGCAAGATGTCTGCAGCCCGCCCAAATTCTCCGGTGTGCAAAGACAATTGCAAATACAATTCCCGGTATTTAAACCAGTTGAATGTACCTTCCTGCATAATCTTGAGGCAATAATCTGCCGACGCTTGCCCATCTTCGAACTGCCGCAATTGTATATTGCAAATAAGGCGCTGGTAATAGAAAATCTGGAGCGGCACACGCGGTTCATAAGTGCGGCTGCCAAAAAACTGGATGGCTTCGTTGCAGGCAAGCAATGCTTGTGCGTGGTCATTGGCCGCTGTGTGGCGCATCAGCCCAATCATATAGCCGTACATCTGAAGTTTGTACGTCGCATGTTCCTCCATGAAAGGACAAATCTTCTCCCAGTACTCCGTGGCAAGACGGCTCACATCCGTTTGAGCCGAGCGGTTGTTGACATATCGAACAATCAGGGTGGTGTACAATGCTTCCGCCTGGTTTTCTGCATCGTAGGTTTTTCGATGCTTTTCAAAAACCTCATGTGCTTCCCTGAATTTTTTATCATTGCTTTCGCGAAGACCGTACTGGGTACGGAGGTAGGAGGCAATATCCATAGCCAGCAGTGTAAAATCATATTTTTCCGCCTGTCGCAGCAAACGGGTAGCAACCGAGAGCGCGGCCCCATTGGCATTTTGACCTGTCAGAATACGCACTACGGCCCAATGCTTGTGGCACTCGTAATAAGCTTTTTGATAGTCAGAATAAGACTTCTGGTTGCCATCAATCTCCAGCACCGCGTCTAGCAAGCGCTCTCGGAGATCAGATTTTAGCTTGCGATACTTGGAGCCTTCAAAACTTTCGTCGTAAAGCGCTTTGGCCGCCGCCTCGTCGGTGGAGAACTTGCCTTTGGCAATGCCGTCCCACAAGGCGAGCAATTTGGACTTGGCATCCGCGCCCTTGAAAGGTTGAATACCGTGCTGGAGGAGCAGCAGAATGATTTCTTTAAGGTCTTGCATAAGCGTGTAGACTTCCTTTAGCCCCATTTGCCATAAGCAAATAGACGCTAAATAATTCAACATGGAATGCAAGGAAACCGACGGCTTTAATGGTGTTTCAAAAAGCCATACTAAAGTTAGAAAAAATGTCCATTAGGCAAAACGAGAACCCTGCATGAGATGATCGAGAAGTTGCGGATTAAAAAAATATTCTTTAAAAACACTTAGGAACGCGGCACCAATAACTTAGTCATTTGATGCCACCCTTTGTTCCATCAAATGACTAAGTTATTGGTGCCGCGTTCCTGGGACAAAGATAGAAACAAATTTTTTAAAAAGAAATTTGCTCCGTTATGTTTGCCCCAATGCAAATGATTTTGCAACTACATAGCAAAATTTAAGCCAAATTATATTGCATAAAACGGGATGACAAACGTTCATTCCACCATCCAATCTATCACACTATTATGCGCCTCAAACATTTTTTTGCCCTGCTTTTCCCTTTGCAAATCGCAGCCCAAAACCTCGTAGTAAACCCCTCCTTCGAGCAAACAAAACCCGATGCAGTGGTGGTAGCCTGCGAATTCACGCAATTTTCTTACGATTTCCCTCGAAGAGCTGCTAACTGGAGCGGCTTTCGCGACGGAACACCCGATCTGCTGCGCGCCGCCGAAAACTGCGATTGGCTCCAAACCGTCCACACTGGCGAGCAATGCCTGGGCATCATCACCTATCTGCCCGCTGAGGATGTGGGCCAACGCTCAGATTTCCATGAATATGTGCAAGGCCAACTTTCTGCACCCCTCAAACCCGGCCAAAAGTACCGACTCGAATGTTGGGTGCTCACGGATTCTGCCATATTGAAGGCCCACTTGGGTAAAGTTTACGGGCCTAAAACCCCCGTAATACCCGTTCAATCGGGCAACCTGGGGTTTTGTTTTTCCGTCGAACCGTTCAGGCTGAACGAGATTTCTCCCAGTGCCATCGCCGCGTCGAAACTCCGCCCACAGGTCAATTTTGCCGAAATCATAAACACCAAGGGGCAGTGGATCAAACTTTCTACCACCTTCGTTCCTGACCAACCATTCCAACATTTTACAGTGGGCAATTTTTTTTCAGACAAGCTGACGGCCAACAACTTATCGCCTGAAAGGCAACAGTTGATCGAACAAAAAAATGCCGCGCTGGCTGCACCAGTTGACAAGATAAAACGGGCGACCTACCTCTGTGTGGACGATATTTTTGTCGCTTTGGAAAATCCCCCTCCCCCACCCGTTTCGCTGGAAAAAGCACTTTTGAAAGACAAAAAATACACCTTCAGTGCGGGTGTGCTGTTCGATTCGGGCAAGGCCGAACTTCGCACTGAAGCGGGGCCAGCCCTGGATTCGCTGGTGGCTTTCCTTCAAAAATTCCCCGACGTGGTGCTCGGCATCAGCGGCCACACCGATGATGTCGGTACCGACGAGTACAACCTGGATCTTTCAGAACGCCGAGCCAAATCGGTGCAAGATTATCTGGAAATCAAGGGCATCCGGGCAGATCACCTGCGTTCGCGCGGGTTTGGAGAAACACGGCCTGTAGCGGATAACACCACCGAATCGGGGCGGCAGGCAAATCGGAGGGTAGAGTGCATAGTGTTGAAAAACTGACAAATTCTGGCAGATCTCTAACTGATTGGGTTTACATTGAAAAATACCACTATGTTCGTGCGGCACAATTTAAACACTTTAACTTTTATGAAATTATTTTCCATCTTCAGCTTGTGGGTATTCCTTTTTTGTCTCCCACTCCAAATTTTTGGGCAAAAAAACACCCTGTCAAACGCCTATCTTGTAAAGACTTACACTTTTTACAAGAACCCCGACCCAAGCCTGAGCCATCTGAACTACTTCGATGCAATGGCGGGCAAAATGCAGTTGTCACCCCCATCAAAAATGGTGCTGACGGAAGAAATTGCGGACGCAAACGGCTATATTCACTTCAAATACCAGCAATTTCACGAGGGTTTGCCCATTTTTGGCAACCGCTACCTATTGCACGAAAAAGCAGGAAAAGTAGTGACGGCCACCGGGCTTTACAGCCCACAAGTCAGTGCATCTGCTATGCCCGGCATCAATGCTTTAACCGCCACCGCATTTGCAAAAAAAGCCATGAAGGCCAAGGAATACGACACCAGGAAAAATGAACCCGTTTTGTGTTTTGTAGACCCTGCATTTCCTCAAGTCTCGGAAACACTGCGCTTGGCTTATCAAATAGAGCTGCACAGCATTGAGCCTTTCGACAAGCGCCGCTATTTTGTGGACGCTGCCTCTGGAAAAATCATTTCGGAGTTCCCGCTCATCTTGCAGGAAGGCGTGCCAAGCACAGCAAAAACGAGGTATTATGGGGTTCAAAACATCATTACAGACTCGATTGCACCCCAACAATTTGTACTTCGCGACCCGACCAGAGGCGAGGGTATTTTTGTCTACAATGACGATGGCAGCAGTTTTACCAGCACTTCTTCCAACTGGGACCTAACCAACGCCGATAAGGACGAAATAGCTTTGGATGCCCATTACTGCACCCAGGAATATTATGATATGATGCTTGCCGACTATAACTGGCAAGGTGTGGATGGTATCGGAAAAGCACTTAAAGTAAATGTGCATGCTGGCAACTTTGCCAACGCTTTTTGGGATGGGGAGTCTTCTAGCTATGGCGACGGCGACTGTAATTATGGCCCATTGACCACCTTGGAAGTGGTAGGACACGAGTTTACACACGGTATGATTGATTACACCTCCAAATTAGTTTACAGCGGAGAATCGGGCGCAATCAATGAAAGCCTGGCAGACATGTTTGGGAAAATGTTGGAGTACAAAACCGACCCCGCGAATTTCAGTTGGGATCTCGGGCATTCTTTTTTACTCAACCCAGACAGCCAACCCTTCCGTGTAATGGATGACCCCAACAGCCTCGAAATGCCTGCCTATTATCAGGGACTGTATTGGGAGGGTGAAGGTGGCGTACATACCAATAGTTCGATTGGAAACCTGTGGTTCACCATGTTGGTGGACGGGAAACAAGGCGTGAACGAGATGGGAACCAATTTTGATGTTCCTGCCCTGGGGGTGGATAAAACAGGTCAGATCGTATTTCAAGTGAATCGGTATTATTTAACGGAAAGCTCCAATTACGCCGCGTTTTACCAATATTCTTTAGCCATGGCAGAAGCGTTGTACGGAGCTGGTTCAACGGAGTTGCAAGCCGTAGCGGAGGCCTGGAAGGCCGTCGGTGTATCCGGCACCGCGAATACAACATTGGATCTCAGCATAGACGGAAATGGTTTTTATGACAATAATTTCTGTGGCATAAATCAGTTTCTACCCGTCAGCTTCAAAATCACCAATAACAGTGGCGTAGCCTACGATCCATCCATGATGGCTAAAGTAACCCTTTCCAGCTTTCCGCTTCCCGATTACGTTGTCAACCTAAACAGCCCGATCGGCCCCGGAGAAGTGGTTGAAATTCAAGCGAACGATTGGCTTTTTGTAACTGATTTTGGTTATTCCTTCGTGAATGCCACTTTGGATCTGTCCGATGATAACTTAAACAACAATTCAACGTACAACTATTACAATGTTCTTGAATTTGCATCCGACGACCTCAGCTTATATGTAGAAATCGAGGCTCAAAATTGTTTTGCCACCGTGCAGAACATCTTCCTGTTTGTTGAAAACAGCAGTTGTTCGAAAGTCCCTGCTGGCACCGAGTTGAATTTTACTGCCACCGACGATTTAGGGAATACAGTATGGACGTCCCCCCCCTATGTTTTGGCCGCAGACCTGCTTCAGAACAGCTTCATTTTTACTCAATATGAAATGCCTGCCGTGAACACGCCCTTGATTATAACCCTGGTGTATCCAAACGACCCCAACCCATTCAACAATCAATACGAAGATGATGTAGCAGAGTTTTATTCCCCCATAACGAGCAATTATCTAAACACTTTTGAAATCAACTCTGGCCAAGATGAATACTTAAATTTAGATAATTTGTCAGACATAACGATGCTCTATCAAAGCAGTCAATATTTTGCTTCCACAGGCACTACAGAAGACCCGGGAAATTTTATGCGATGTGCCGATATCATTAGCGTGTTTAACTATGAATTTGCCGATGGCCTGAACGCCGCCATTCATACCTGTGTGGATTTTTCATTCTCGTATGCCCCAACCCTTGAATTTGACCTAGCCCAGTTCCGCAATACATCCACGGACATCTACAGCAGCATGATGCAGGCAAAATGGACTGGAACGGAGAACGGAAATCAGGTCATTTTTGGGCAGCCAGAGGGCGTGATTCAGCACCACACCATTCAATTGCCGCCCTATTTCAAAGGGGCCTTGGACTTTAAATTATACACAGAATTAGGCCATTGGGGACTGTACCCAAGTTATTTATACACTGACGATTTTGTGCTTTTAGATAACCTAAAACTGACCGCGCCCACGGTAGGCACCGATGAGTTGGCAACGAATTCCAAGATCCTTATTTCACCCAATCCATCCCGCGAAAGGGCAACCATTCAGTCTACCGATGGCATCAAAACGATTTTGCTGCAAAATGTGAGCGGCCAAACGCTCCAAACCTTGCTGGTCAACGCTACCAGTTACGACCTTGATTTGAAGGGGCTTCAAAACGGTTTATACTTCCTGAATATCCAATTGGATAACGGACAATGGGGGTTGAGGAAGCTGGTGAAGATGGATTGATGTTGGGAATTTTGTTCTATAACGGACATTACGCAGCCGACAAAACGAGAAAAATCAAGTCCTCAAATGTCATACTGGCAATGAACTTTGTTTTCCAAGGTTTTAGGGCCGCGTAATGTCCGTTATCCATAAATGCTTTTAGTTCGCGCAGAACAGCTTAAAGTCTTAACTTCTATGAAATTATTTCCTATTCTACTCTCGTGGATATTCCTTTTTTTTCTCCCAATCCAAATTTTTGGACAAAAAAATAAGCTGTCAAACGCCTATCTTATAAAGACTTACAGTTTTTACAAGAACCCCGACCCAAGCCTTAGCCACCTGAACTATTTCGATGCTATGGCAGAAAAAATGCATCTGTCAGCGCAGTCAAAAATGGTACTGACGGAGGAAGTAGCCGGCCAAAAAGGGTACAACCACTTCCGATATCAACAGTTTCATGCGGGGTTGCCGATCTTTGGCAGCCACTATATTTTGCACGAACAAGCGGGCAAAGTAGTAACAGCGACTGGCCATTACAGCCCCCAGACCAAGGTGTCTGCCAAATCTGGAACAAACGCTTTGACGGCCACTGCTTTTGCCAAGAAAGCTATGAATGCAAGGGAATACAACACTCGGACTGTAGAACCCATTTTGTGTTTTGTTGACCCTGCATTTCCCGATGTTTCTGAAACCCTGCGCCTGGCTTATCAGGTAGACCTGCACAGCACAGAACCATTTGACAAGCGCCGCTATTTTGTGGACGCGGCCAATGGCAGTATCATCACCGAGTTCCCGCTGATCATGCAAGTAGGCGTACCCAGCAAGGCCAAAACCAAATATTATGGCGTCCAAGACATCATTACAGACTCGATTGCCCCACAACAGTTTGTGCTCAGAGACCCGACTAGAGGCGAGGGTATCTATACTTACAACAATGATGGAAGCAATTTCACGAGCAGCTCATCTACTTGGGACCTAAGCAACAATCAGCAGGACGAAGTGGCGTTGGACGCCCATTTTTGCGCACAAAAATATTATGACATGATGCTTGCCGACTATAACTGGCAAGGTCTGGATGGCAATGGCAAAGCATTCAAAGTACACCTGCACGGTGGCAACTATGTCAACGCTTTATGGAGTGGCGAATCTATCAGTTTTGGTGATGGTGATTGTATTAACGGCCCACAAACTACGCTTGAAATAGTGGGGCACGAATTTACGCACGGCATGGTTGATTTCTCCTCCAAGTTGGTTTATAGCGCAGAACCCGGCGCAATTGATGAAAGCCTGGCAGATATGTTTGGGAAAATGCTGGAACGCAAAACCGCCCCGGCGAACTTCAGTTGGGATTTTGGGCTTTCTTATGCCCTAAGCCCAGATGTCGAGCCTTTTCGTATGATGGACGACCCAAAAAGCCTCGAAATGCCGGCCTATTACAAAGGCATGTTTTGGGAAGATAACAATGATGTACACATAAACAGCTCTATTGGCAACCTGTGGTTCACCATGTTGGTTGATGGCAAACAGGGCATCAATGAGCTGGGTACTGCTTTTGATGTTCCTGCCATTGGTATGGAAAAAGTGGGTCAAATCGTATTTCAAGTGAACCGGAATTATTTAACTGAAAACTCTAATTACAACGCGTTTTACCAATATTCTGTTGATGTGGCAGAAGCATTGTACGGTGCAGGGTCTGTGGAATTGCAAGCGGTGATCGAAGCCTGGAAAGCGGTCGGTTTGCCCACTTTTCCAAGTTCGTCGCTTGACTTAAGCATTGCAGGGGGTAGTTTTGTTGCCGAAAATCATTGTGGACTCGGTCAATATCTGCCCGTCAACTTTATAATCACAAACTTGAGCGGCATCGCCTATGATCCTTCCATGATGGGCAAAGTAACGCTTTCCAGTTTTCCGCTTTCCAATTTCACGGTCAACCTGACAAGCTCCATCAGCCCATGGGAGATGTTCGAAATTCGGGTGGACAATTGGCTGAAAGGAACAAACCCCGGCTTGCTAATGGTGGATGCCAATCTGAATTTATTGGATGAAAATAGTGACAACAACTCCGGTCACTCCATATACAATATAGCATCGTTTGAATCCAACGACTTAAGCATTTTTGTAAGATCCAGCCCTCAAAAATGCTTTTCTACGAAACAACAAGTCAGCATTTTTGTCTCCAACCAGAGTTGTAAAGCTGTCGCCGCAGGCAATGCCCTAATTTTTACAGCTTCCGACCATCTAGGCACCCTTGTATGGACATCGCCACCTTATTCGTTGGCAGAAGACTTGGATCCCGCCGCCACAATTGTGGTTGCTTATGAAATACCCGCCCCGAATATGCCTAAGGTCTTCAGCCTTGTTTATCCAACCGATCCCGATCCGACCAACAATGAGTTTGTTCATACTACCCTACCCAATTATCTGCCAATAACGAGCAATTATTTGAACGATTTTGAAACAAACTTTGGTGAAGACGGATACCTCGACCTTTCGTATGACTCGCCTAAACTAACAATACCCTACCAAAACAATCACTATTTTGCTTCCTCGGGTCATTACCAGAACCCAGACGATTTTCAGCGATGCTCAGATGTATTTAGTGTTTTTAAGAACGAATACAACAATGGACTCACCTCATCCATCCATACTTGTGTTGATTTTTCATTCTCACCGACCCCTACACTTGAGTTCGATTTAGCGCAGTTTAGAAATACTTTTTCTGATACCTCCAACTACCTGTACAGCAGCATGTTGCAGGCAAAATGGACGGGCAATGAAAGTGGAGATCAAATCATTTATGGACAACCTGAAGGAGCGATCAAGCACTACAGCATCGCATTGCCTCCCAACTTCAAAGGCGACCTGGACTTTCAACTGTATACCGAATTAGGCCATTGGGGACTAAATCCAATCTACCTGGATGAAGACGATTTTGTGCTGCTCGACAATATTAAACTGACGGCGTCCACCATTGGCACATCGGAGGCAGAAACGGGCAGCAGCATTCTTATTTCACCCAATCCATCCCGCGAAAGGGCAACCATTCAGTCTACCGATGGCATCAAAACGATTTTGCTGCAAAATGTGAGCGGCCAAACGCTCCAAACCTTGCTGGTCAACGCTACCAGTT
>Ga0209181_10010698_pt1 | contig 11872 bp, 10 predicted proteins | sample MAT05_FD_187208 | JGI IMG/M metagenome (GOLD analysis project Ga0209181, IMG submission 187208) | Freshwater microbial communities from Lake Fryxell liftoff mats and glacier meltwater in Antarctica - MAT-05 (SPAdes) (version 2) | ecosystem: Environmental > Aquatic > Freshwater > Ice > Liftoff... | reverse complement strand
CCAGGAACGACAACTCCAGCGCTCCACCTCACGACGACGTCGCAAGGACAAGGAAGCGACGACGACAGGCTGACACCGATCGCCGGGCGTTACGCTCCTGCGGAGTCGCGCGACACCGCGGGGGCGAGGTGCCCGTCGACTCGTCACCGAGGAGCGCGGTAGGTGATGATCGCTTGGTGATCCGTGGGGCTCGTCAACGATGGGCGCGCGGGGTACAGCACCGAGACCTCGGTGGCGACGATATCGCCGAAGAGGTTCTTGCCGGCTGCGCCGCGCACCGCCTCGAGGGTGCGCTCGTGGAAATCGCCGTCAGTGCCGGCGCGGCGATAGCCCCTCACCGCGCGGAAGACCACGTAGACGACCCAGCCGACGCCGAGGATCTCGAAGGGGAGCGCGACCGCCGCCGCGAGTCGGAGGTAGGCGGGCGTAAGAGAGCGACGAACCACAGAGAGCCCGAGCGCGGTCAGGATCACGGAGGCTAGAAAAACCGGGACAACCGTGATCAGCGGACGCCGTCGCCAGCGGAGGAGGGCGAGCCCCAGGAGGACCACCACGGCGTTGGCGCCGAGCAGCGCCATGAGTATGCCGTTGTCTGGCCCAGAGAGGAGCTCCAAGAGCCCGATCTGTACCGAGGGCAGTGCTTGGTCGACAGGCATCGTTAGCTCCGGGGCGAGAGGCGCATCGACCTTGACCTGCGGCGCGTGTTCCCGGCGCAGAGCGCCCCTGCGGCTTGACCCGCACGAGCGCCCTGGGCGCGGGGCCCGCGGTCAGAGCGTCGCCGCGAGTCGCTTGACCTCGTGGAGGAGTTGAATCGCATCGTCTCTCTTCGCGTCGGGCGCCCGCTCTTGGAGGTATTGACGCAGACTAGCGCGCTCTTGCTCCGGGATCTTGTCGGACGCGAGCTTGAGGAGCATGGCATAGCTGCGCTCCGGAAAATACAGATCCTTGACGAGCTTGACCAGCATTCGCTCGCTCTCCGCGCTGATGACGCCCTCCTTCACGGCGGTCTCGAGCGCGACGCGGACGTTGACCATCGGCACGGAGTGGGCGCGGCCCGTCTCGTCGTCGAAGACCATGGCGACCTCGTCGTCGGCGTCGATCTCGCCGGTGTGGTACATCTCGAAGATCCGCCCGACGCCGATCATGCCGAACGGGTGGAGCTCGACGGCGCGCAGCGCCCCCATGCTGGAGGAGCCCAGCATAACGATTCCCGCGTCGATGCCTGGGAGCATCTCTTTGGGGGAGATGGCGAAGCTCTGGAAGAACTTCCCGTCGATGATGCCGATGATCTTCGGGGGAGCCTTCATCAGCGCCACGATATCGCCGCGGCGGATCGGCGGACGATAATCGGCGTCGAGGATCTGGCGCGCATCCTGGACGGCCAGGCTCGGGCCCACGTAAATGACGATCTGATCGGAAGATACCGGCATGGCTCTACCTCGCCCGCTGGGCTGCGGTGCGGTTTGCGTTCCAGTGCTTGGCGGCGCGTTTCCCGACGCGGCCGTGATCGGCCGCCCAGGACTCGAGGCCGGGGACGATCACCCGCGTCACCGGGATGCCGACCTCGGGGTTGGTCACGTCGACCTCGATAGCCAGGTTGAGATCACAGGCGCGGAGTCGATCGAGCATCAGCTTGACGTCATCGAGGGTGTCCTCGGTCTGGATTGACGGGATGTCCGCGAAGGAGATCCGGTTATTCGTCTTCATATGATACCACGTCTTTCGGTTGATGTGCGACACCCGCTTGGCGTGGGCCATGTAGCGCGGCGTCTGCTCGTCGGCTTCGGTCATGTCCTCACGGACCCCCTGGATGTCGACGACCCGGCTCTGTGCGGCCTCGGTCAGCGCGCGCAGCGCGGCGACCCGGGGCTCCTGGTGCGTGCCGATGCCGAGATGAGCCCGCGGGAGATCCGCCGAGACGTCCTCCGTGACCGTCACCACCATCGTCGGGATGCCGACGTCCGAGGTCACGTCGCGTATTGACGGGGGCAGCCCTGCGGCCATGTACATATCGTATACGTGCCGGACCTCAGGATCGAAGGTGCTCGGATCGACGATGGGATAGCGATCGCCGTCGTCGGCGAAGGGCTGCTCGTCTTTTCCCTTCCACTCGAGCTTCGGGAGGCCGGCTTTCGCGCGCCCTGCCTCGAATTTGGCGCGCGGCATCCAGTGCGCGAGCACGGTGGCGATGGTCCACGCGTCGCGCTCGATGAGCTCGCAAAGCGCCTGCGCCACCGCCTCTTCGTAGGTGTTGCCGGAGGCGAGCCCGTTCGTGGTGCAGATCGCGTAGGTACGGACGGCCTGGTCGGCGCACTCGACGCTGTTGTACCCGGCCAGGTCCGCCGGCACCATGATCTCCTCGCCCGTGAAGAGATCGTTGCCGGCAGTCCACAAGATCTCTTTGTCTTTGGTGTACGTCTGGTGCATGACGAGCCCGGCCGTCTCCGGATCGAGCGCTCGCCGCTCTTTCGAGATGGCGTTGTACGATGCGTGGATCAGCGGTCGCTTGAAGGTGAGGCCCGCGTTCCGCTCGAACGCCTCCATGATGGCGCCCACCTTGGCGCCGATATGCGTGGAGCCCTTGCCGTTGTACACGGACAGCATATCTCTGGATCTGGGGACGACGGAACTCCAGACGGGGATGCCGAGGCGGTCGAGCCCGGTGATGTCGGAGAGCCTCGTTATTCCTGCGGTTTTCATGAGAGGCCGTACCCGCTCGAGCGTCTCCTCCGGGGTGAACATCCTGTGGAAGCCTGGGCTTTTGGGTGAACTCCTCAGTCGCATTTCATTCCCCGTCTGATGTAAAGGCCGGAGCAGACGACGCCTCGCGCGCGAGGTAAGCCGGTGTGCCGATGTCGTCGAGTGAAGTATAGATATCGGTCGCGCCCGGGTTGAGGTAAGGGCGCGACGCATCGACGCCCGCGGTCGCGAGCTCTCGCAGCACGTGGCGTAGGCGACCTCGGGCGTCGCTCACGTCGACGTCGAATGCCCGCGCGAGACCCCGCGCGATCAGCGTGCAGCGGTGCTGACCGAAGCTGAGCCGGGCCGCCCCTTCGGCTGGCGGCTCCTCGGCGACCCCGACGCCGCGGGCGAGGGGGCACACGAAGGCCGGGATCCGCTCGCCTACGTGGTGTCGGAGCGCGCTCACCACGTCTCTCAGCATCCCCCGGGCGCGAGGGTACTCGTCGCGCAGCAGATAGACGACGGCCGCATCCGAGCGTGTGTACGCGCGGGGGTTGTTGAGCACCTTCACGGACAGACGCGTCAGCGCGGCGCCCATGCTCCCCGTGATCGCCGCGACGAGGTCTGCCGCGCCCTCGGGTCGGATGTCGAGGTAGATCCGCGCGATCGGCCTCCGGAGCTCGGCCGTGGCCGGGCCACCGTCGCCCACCGCCATGTAGTACCCAGGATAGGTGTACGGCCGATCCTTCGGAAACCGCAGAGTGATCTCCGCGCCCACGCCCAGGGGCTCCGGCCAGGCGATGACGTCACCGGGGCGCGCGAGGAGGGAGAGGCGGTTCTTCGTGACGATCGCTATGTCGCCCGAGGTCTCGGTGACACGCCAGCCCGGGTCGGCATAGCCCTTTCCCTGGTTCGCCTGGCGGAGCGCCGCGCCGAACGCTCGATCCTCGCGGAGCACGATGGGAGGCGGCGTTGCGTCCTTGCGCTGCGCGTTCCGTGCCTCGACGGGATCGCCGAAGTAGTAGTATGCGTAGATGAACTGCGACAGGTTCTGCTGGAGCGCCTCCGGGCAAGAGGGCGAGGCGATGTCCAGGGGCAGGCTCTGATCCGGCTCGACGTCGGGGAGCGTGATCGCGCCCGGCGCGTGGGCGTAGGCGTCCGCGCTCGTGATCCACACCTCGGCCGAGATGCGACGGAGGATCTCGTGGTAGGCGCTCGGGCCCGGAGCGATCGTCATCGCATCTGCCCCACGACGATGCCCTTCGCCTTCTCGGGGTTACCGATCAGCGTGCGCCCCACCTGCAAGCAATAAAGGCCCCTCCAGGCATGGTGCCCATCGCCTCGAGGGTCGCGATCGTCCGGTGGAGCAGGAACAGCCCCGCGAACTGGACGATCTTCGTCAAGCACTCATCTGGCCCGGTGAGCGCGCGGTCGGCCTCGCTGGCGTAGCAAGAGACGAACGCGCTCGCGGCGCCTCGGACCTCCGCGAAGGGAATGGCGGCGTTGCGCACCCATGCCGCGAAGTCCCGCTCCTGGCTCGGGCGGATGGAGGCGACCCAGTGGTACAGGAACTGTCCTACCATACAGCCGACGTCCCAGAGCGGGTCACCCCAGCCGCCGAGCTCCCAGTCGATGAAGGTCAGTTCGGGCTCCTGATCGGAGCCGCCGCCCGCCGCGCGGAGGCCCACCATGATGTTGTCGTCCTTGAAGTCCCCATGAATGAGGCACTCGGGGCTCCAACTCGCGCGCAGCGATCGGAGCGCGCCGTTGATCTCCTGCGCCGCGGTGAGGTACGCGGGAAACCCGACGCCAGGGGCATGCGCGAGATCCGTCGGCGAGAGCCGTCCGTAGGTGGGGACCGGGTTCTCGACGTGCCGAGGGCACGCGTCCTCCGCAAGGAGCCCCGATGCCTTCGAGGCGGTGTGCAGCCGCGAGAGCCCTCGGGCCACCGCGCGCACCAAGGGCCCGTCCTCGGGCGGGCGCGAGAGGCAAAGTTCGCGCATCGAACGATGGCGGGTGAGGCCCTCTATGACCATGACGTTGGAGGCCGCGTCGTAATCCAGGAGCGATGGCAGCAACCCGCGGATGAGGCGCAGGTCGTCGCGCGCGGCGAGCAGCGTGAGCAGCAGCCCCTCGCGTCGATGGGGTAGCGGCTGCTTGATGAACAGCGCCGAGCCATCATCGAGCTCGATCAGCGATGCGAGCGCGCGCTGGGACATCGGAGAGATCTTCGTGACTCGCTTGGTGGCGAGCAGCCCCCGGGCGTCGAGCCAGCGGGTGAGCTCTGTCTCGCTCCAGGGCCGGGTTTGGCCCGGGTCTTCAAGATCTCGTCTCTCGAGTGCTTTGACCATCGAGTCGGCCCGTCTGCGCCTGGAGACAACAGATGACAACGTCTAGCGGAGCGCCGATTCAGGCGGAGGGATGGAGCGGACGTTCTCTGCCCACCCAGCCGCCCCTTCGCCGAGAGGATCAAGGCGGTTCGAAGCCGTCCTGCGTCGTCCGGCGAGGGGCGCGGCAAGGTGGTCAGCGGTATCGACCTAGAGGAAGGTCGCCGCGAGGAGCGCGATGAGCGACGCCTGCGCCTCGGGATTGAAGTTGTCGTTCATGTAGGTATCGAGCGCCTCCGGTGAGACGTCCTCTCCAAACAGCTCGATCTCCTGCCCGACGGAACAGCTCTGCTCTTGCGTGTTGTCCATGGTTTGCTTTCCTTAATCGAATTTAGCTTTAGATTGTTGAACAAACCGCTCCGCGGGGGTGAGCCCATCTCCTCCGGCGGCGCTTCGTAGCTCATTCATCGCCGTCGGCGCCGGAAATGCGGCCCGCGCCACGGTCTCCGGTCCCCTGGTCGTTCGCGGCGCCCGAAGTGGGCGTCGCCGACCAGGAGAGCGACGATGGGCACGACTCGCGACCGGATGAAGCACGACTTGGCGCTGGCGGGCTACGCGCCGGGCACGCAGGATCACTACCTCGGGGCGGCGAAGAGATTCGTCAAGCGCTTCATGCTGCCGCCCGAGCAGTTGGGGCAAGACCCTCTGCGCGAGCACATCGCCGAGCGGAGAAAGAGCGGCATCGGGTCCGCGACGCTGAAGGTGCAGATTGCCGGACTGAAGTTCCTCTACGAAAAGACGCTTGGCCGCCCTTGCGAGGTGGCGTGGATGAGCTGGCCCCGCGCGCCCCGCGGACTGCCGCGGTTGCTCGCGATGAGCGACGTTGTCGCGCTGCTCGGCGCGATGAGCACGCCGCTGTATCGCATCGTCGCGCTCGTCATGTACGCCGCGGGACTGCGCATCAGCGAGGCGGTGATGCTCGCGGTGGACGACATCGACGCGACGCGCGGCGTGCTCCGCGTTCAGCACGGCAAGGGCGGCAAGGCCCGCGAGGTGATGCTGAGTCCGAAGCTGCTGGTCGCGCTCCGGAGCTACTGGCGCGCAGCGAGGCCGCCGCTTCCGTATCTCTTCGTGTCGCCGACGACGGGAAAGCCCGTGCGTCCCGAGGCCGTGCGCACGGCGATGCGTCGTGCCCGCGTCGACGCCGGGATCAAGAAGCATGTCACTCCGCACATGCTGAGGCACTCGTTCGCAACGCACCTGCTCGACGCTGGCACCGACGTGCGCGTCATTCAGCATCTGCTCGGTCACGCCAGCGTGGCGACGACGGTGCGGTACACGCGCGTCAGCACGGCGCTCGTCGCCGCCGCCGAGAGCCCGCTCGAGAGGCTGCCTCCGCTGAAGAAGACGGCGCCGAAGAGCGCGCCGAAGAGGAAGATCGCGGGCTCGCGGTAACCCGCGCTCGTGGCTGCATGCGCGACCGACACGGCCCCGAGCGCGCGCCTTCCGTTCGAGATCGCGGACATCGTCCGCGTCCACGGCAAGGCGTTCGCCGAGAGCCACGTCGTGACCCCTGAACAGGCGGCGGTGCTGCGGGCGATCTTGTCTTGCCGCACCGCCGCGCTCGGGGGACATCTGGACGTGTGCCTCGATTGCGGTCACGAGCGTCCGTCGTACAACTCGTGCCGTAACAGGCACTGTCCGAAGTGCCAGGCGCTCGCGCAGGCGAAGTGGTGAGCCGAGCGCGAGGCGCGCATCCTGCCGACCTTGCACTTCCACGTCGTCTTCACGATCCCGAGCGAGCTGCGCCCGCTCGCACAGTTCCGCCGCGAAGAGGTCTTTGACGTGCTCTTCAAGGCGGCCGCGCGAACCCTGCTGGATCTCGGGCGAGAGCGTCTCTCTGCCGAGCTCGGCGCGACGATGGTACTGCACACCTGGACGCGCGATCTGCGCTTCCATCCGCACGTGCACGCCATCGTCACCGGGGGTGGACTGTCGCTCGATGGCGCGCGCTGGGTCCGGACCCGACAGGACTACTTCATGCCGGTGAAGCAGCTCGGCGCCGTCTTCCGGGAGAACTTCATCCAGGGGCTCTGCGCGCTCTGGCGCAAAGGGATCTTCGACGGCTTCGAGGTGCCCGGTGGCCTCGCGCGGCTGTTCGGCGCGGTCGCGAAGAAGTCGTGGAACGTGTACGCAAAGAGGCCCTTCGGCGAAGCGCGCCACGTCTTGCGCTATCTCGGGCGCTACACCCACCGTGTTGGCATCTCCCACCAGCGCATGGTCTCGATGTCCGACGACGGACTCGTCACCTTTCGCACCAAGGAGGGGAAAACCGTCACGCTGCCCGGCGAAGACTTCCTCGCCCGCTTCGTGGATCATGTGCTGCCCAGGCAGTACGTGAAGATCCGTCATATCGGCATCATGGCCGCAAGCAACGTGAGCACGAAGCTCGCTCGCGCCCGCGAGCTGCTCACGGGGCCTGTGCTCGCCGTCGCGTCCGCTTCGACGCAAACGGTGATGACCTGGGTCGAGGCGCTACTCGCGCTCGCCGGGCTCGATGTGCTCCGATGTCCGGTCTGCGGGGGCACCGTCGTGCAGCGGCCGCTGCCGGCGGGGTCGCGACCACCGCCGATACCCCACGACACCTCATGACTCGAGGCGCTCCTCCTCCCGCCGACCTCTTGGGTGACGCGCACGACGCCGCCGTGCCGAGGTGTGCCCTCGAGGCCGCTCTCGTCGCTGGGCTTGGTCACGTGTACGCCGCGAGCCCGCGAAAACCCGGCAATCGTCCGCCGAAGGCCGCGGCTCAGGGGTCCTGCGGGCTGCGACGAGCACTCGCGCGCCTCTCGCGGCAGGCCCAACGGCCACCCGCGACGTCAACTTCTCCATAGCTCCGCATCACCCCCGGGCTTGTTCAACCGGCCTTTCCCGCGCGGCGTAGCCTTGCGTCAACGCCCTGCCGACTGAGCCGGCGCGCGGCAAAGGCCTTCTTGTTTCCTTCGCTCGGCGCTACCACCTCCCGGTGGACGCGGCGGGACCTCCCAGGTTCCTGGAGGACCCTCGCATGCATGCCCCGTTCTCCGACCCCGACGGGACCCTCGGGCCAGGCCATTCGGGCGCTGCCCTACTCATTGGCTCCAGGGTGTTGCCTTCCGCAGTTTCGAAAGCGTCGGCTCCCGTCAATCGACTCATTTCGAGGCTCCATCGCGCGGCCTGCATGCTCGCTGTCTACGCTTCGCAGCCGAGGTCACCCTCGGACCACGCAAGACTCGCTTCCGGCTGGTGGCCCACCTTGGCCGGTCGGGATTCGAACCCGCTGGGTCCTGGCGTGAAGTTTCAACCCTATCCTCTACATGGCATCCTCCTCACCCAGGCTTTGCCTGGCGCACCGAAACACGAGTCACAGCAAGCTCGACGAATCGAGCCCGATCCGCTCATGGCCCCCGTCCGTGACTCCGGCAAACGCTCAAGGCTGGTTCGGTCGTCGCGGAGACTGTGCCACCCCAGCCCGGGGCCCTCCAACGCCAGATGCAGACTGGACGACGCCTCGACGATCTCCTTGCCTGATAAGGAGCCGAAGCCGAATCGCGCCGCGCCCATCGGCATCGGGGGAACCACGTGGAGATGCACTGAATCTCGCGTGGGAGGCGTCCCCCGAGAACCACATTGGACCAGATGTCCCACATTTGTCACAATAAAATACGAACGGGGTGGATTTTCATGTCCCTTGCAGTGTAACGTTTGAGGCGAGGGGCACCCCAAAGACGCTCCTTCGTGTTCGTTACCCGCGCGTGCGCATTGGTCCCGCGCTCCAGAGCGAAGATCGCACCGCCTTGTGGATTCACCACGCTTCTCGTGTGTTCGATGGAATAGCCGCGTCGTCCCGCGACTCTCGCGAACGACATGACCCCACCCCCTACTCCTCACCGCGCGAGTCAGGGCAACCCCTTCATGAACGACATCACCATGCCGTCGATGTCCATCGATTGCCTTGACGCATGCCAGGGCTCGGCCATCCGCCTTTCGGGGCAGGCCCTCAGCAAGACAGTCGATCTGCGCGATCACCGCGAGGAAGCATGGGACCGGACGCACCACGCCGTGAACCTCCTCGCGCGTGCCTTCACCGACGCCGATGGCTACTCCATCGCCTACGCGGCCGAGGAGCTTGGGCGCCCCGGCAAACACTTGGCAGACCTCGTGTTGCGGGTCTTCGATGCCGGCGGCGGGCTGCTCGGAGCGCTTGACTCGCGGTGCCAGGCCCCTGCCGCGCTCGTTCTCGACCTCCTCGTCGACGTCGAAGCGTACCAAGGGTCCTCGGATCTCGAGGTGCTCACGAGACGGCGCCTTCCTTTCCTGCCCGACGATGTTCATTGAACCCTGAACAAGTTCGGGGTAAGTCCGCACTCAGCACTGCGCCCATACAAGGGAGTTTTCGATGACGGTCTACGGTTACTCTGGAACAGTCGTCGAGCTTGGCTCGCGACGACCCCTCGTCGGCGCGCGCATTGAGGTCTGGGACATCCACGAGGTTTGCCATGACCTCGTGGACTGCGCGTTCACCAACGCGGAGGGAGCGTTCCGCTTCGAACTCGACGCCTCGCTGGTGGACGAGCTCTTTCCGAGCCGCGCGCCTGTCGCGTTCTTCAAGGTCTTCAACGGCACCACGCTCGTCGCCGATACGCGGGCCTACCTCTCCTGGCGCGTGCGTGAAGCGGCAGCGAGCGGGCGCATCGAGATCGCCCCGCGAACGCCGGTGGTCGGGACCGATCAACCGGCCTCCTGGATCGTGCGGGGTCGGGTGGTGCATGCCCGAACGGGGCCAATCCAGGCAGCCGTCGTGAACGCGGCCCACAAGGGCCTCCGCACCACCACGCCGCTCGGGAAAAGCACGACCGACGCCCAAGGATTATTTCAGATCACCTACAGCGCGGAGGAGTTGCTCAAGCTCGGTAAGCAGAAAGCGGACCTCGAGATCACCGTGCACGACGCGCGCGGGGCGGAGCTCGTCGGCGCCCAGATCGTGTTTCACGCGCCGGCAACGGTCAAGGTCGACTTCGTGGTGGGGGGCAGCAAGTACGTCGGGCCCACCTCCGCGACCACGCTGCTGCAAACGCTCCAGCGATCGGTGCAAGATCTCCGCCCGGCAGCGCTGAGCGACATCGATCAAGCGTTTCTCGCGTCTGCGGAAGGCCTCGATCCCGCGGCCTTGCGGGCGCTGGTTGCGGCCGACAAGCTCGCAGCCGGCTCGGCCGATACGACAGAGACGCTATACGGCGTCGGCCGCGCCGGCATCACCGTTACCACGCAAGGGATCTTTCGGGCCGCCCCCGGGGCTGTGCGTCGCGCGCTTGAAACGGCGGTTGCGGAGAATCACGTCGCGATCCCGGACGGTAAGACGATCGACGACCTCGAGGCGCAGGTTCACGACGCGGCCGTGCGCGCGGCGGTTGTGAAGAGCACGGATGGACTCGTTGCCACATGGGGTGACGTGCTCTCCACGGTCGTGGCGGCGCCGGCCGCCCAGCAAGAGTTTCTCACCACCTACCTGAAGCGCACATCGACGGAAGACTTCTGGGCGAACCTCGGCAAGAGCCGAACGTTCTCGCAACCCGCGACCGTCGATGCCCTTCGGCTCTCGATGGACATTGCGTCGGTGACCGACCAGCACCTGCCCCTGATCAACGCGCTGGTAGTGGGCAAGATCGCGGGGCAGCTCGCCAAGCTGCGCGATCTGGCCAAGCTCGACGCGGCGGACTGGACGGGCCTCCTCGGCCAGAGGTACGGCAACACCGTGATTGGCGCGCCTGCGAGCGCGACAGGGGCGACTCCAGCCGGGCACATCGCGAGCTATGCCACGCGTCTGGCCTCGTCCCTACGGAAGTCCTTCCCCACGGTCGCCATCGCGGGCCACCTGGCGAAGCAGGAGCGCAAAGAGGACGCGGACGTGCGGGCCTTTCTCGCGAGTAACCCGGAGTTCGATTTCGGCTCAGCGCGGGTCGCCGCCTACCTGGCCAAGAGCCCGAGGGCGCTCGAGAAAGCGACCGACATCGTCGCCGCGACGGCCTCGCTCAAGAAGATGGAGCGGGTTTTCAAGCTCACGTCGAAGGCGGAGGAAATAGATATCCTTCTTCTTGGGGGAGTTGACTCGGCGCATGCAGTGGAGGCGATGGGAGAGCCCGCCTTCCGAAAGCGATTCGGGGGAGCGCTGGGCGATTCGGTGGACCAAGTCCTCGCCAACGCCTCCTACACCGTGACCGCCGTGAGGGCGCTCAAGGCGAAGTACGGCGCGGGCTACAGCTTCCCCTCCGCACGCTCGTTTCCCAACCACGTGCTCATGCGATCCCCGCTGTTCGGAGAGAAGCCGAATCGCGCAGATCCCGATCTCGACTTCCTCGGTCCCCCCGTGTACTTGCCCCCGGAGATGGCCGACTGGGAGGAGCTCTTCGGGACCTTCGATTCCATTCAATGTGACGAGTGTGCCTCGGTGGTTGGGCCAGCCGCGTACCTCGTCGACATCCTGGACTTCCTCGAACGCATCCCCTCTTCTGTCTACAAGGACCCGAAAGACCCGAAGAGTGAGATCTACTCGGCGCGCGACCTCTTGATTGGTGAGACCGATGAGACATCGATATTCCAGGTCGTCGGTCGGCGCCCCGACATCGGACGCATCGCCCTCGACTGCGCCAACGCTACCACCCCGGTGCCCTACATCGACCTGCTCAACGAGATCCTGGAGTGCAAGGTCGCGCGGGTCAGCAACAACGTCATGCTCACGTTGCAGCCGGCGCAGACGACGGGTGATCCGGCCGATCTTGCGGTCAACCGACAGATCCTCGCCGGCGAGTCCGGAGCCTACCAAATAG
>Ga0209181_10010695_pt1 | contig 11879 bp, 13 predicted proteins | sample MAT05_FD_187208 | JGI IMG/M metagenome (GOLD analysis project Ga0209181, IMG submission 187208) | Freshwater microbial communities from Lake Fryxell liftoff mats and glacier meltwater in Antarctica - MAT-05 (SPAdes) (version 2) | ecosystem: Environmental > Aquatic > Freshwater > Ice > Liftoff... | reverse complement strand
CGCTCAAAGCGTTTCAGAACGCTGCGCTTGGCTTGGATTGTGCCTTTGCCCTTCAGGCTGGGATGTTGACTCATAGGGGCGGAAAATCTGGACGAAACTCCGGGAATTGCAACCCAAATCCCCAACCATGTGGAAGTTCACTTCATCTCAGGCAACTTCTCAATCGGCAATCCCGCCTTCCACCACGCAGCGTAGCCTCCCTTGAATACCAGCACCTGCGTAAATCCCCGCGCAGCCAGCCAGAGGAAAAAGAACGTCCGCATCAAGCGCAACCATGCAGAACAAGGCAGGAATTCGCCACAAGGGAGTCTTTCGCTTTTTCTAACTAATGCAGGCCGCCAAGCAGGCTGGATAGTATTCCGCCTGGAGAGACGGACCTCATTTTACATCATCCGCCGGATTTCCCCGGCAAAATTCCCGTCCCCTGCCCAACATGCCACCGGGCTTTACTATACATTTTTCGGTGGAAGGAGTTTTTTGACCGCGGATTGCAGGGATGAGGCGGATGAAAAAAGGTTGATTAAATTATCCGCTAAATCCGCGCAATCCGCGGTTAAAATTCCGGGGTGTCCCCCTTTCGATTCGCTGCCTTTGCGTGAGATTCCATGGGCTTGAGCCTTTATGTCCTCTTCTTCCTGCATTTCTCGGGACATCGCCATGGGCAACCGGCACGAACGCCACTCACCCCAGCCCTCGGGATAAACCATCGTTTGATCCCGTCCCTGATCCATCAACTTCTCAACTTCGTACCATTCCTTCCTAGCCCCATTTTTTGTCATGCACCCGCAAGAAACTCATTCGCGCGGGCAGCCGACGCAGGCAGGACCACGCCAGCGCGGGCAGGCCGCCCGCTTTCACCTGGGCAAATTCCGTAAACTGGGCGATTTTTTGTCCGACGGCGTCCGGCCCCTTGGTGGAGTTTGCGTGATAAAGATGCGTTTCCCGTGGCGGCGGCCAGCCGTGCGTGCGGGCATAGAAAGACCACGGCAGGTAGTCCCACCGCAGGGGATCGCCGTCCCGCAGCAAGAGGTCATTGACCACGGCCTGCTCGTTTTTATCGGGTTCGGTGACCAGGCGCGCCTCCACCCGGGCAAAAAATTTCTCCGTTTCCGCCCCACATCGCAGGGCGAGAAATCCCGTATTCACATCCGGCAGGCGCTTGGCTTCTCTTTGCAACAGCAACTGCAGGTCTGGATTCCCGTCGAAGGTCTGCTGAACGAGACCGCGCACATCCTTTTGAAAAATAATATCCACGTCCGACCACAAAATGATCGCACCGGAATTTGCGCGCAGGGAATCGCGGATCAAGCGGATCTTCCGCCGGATGCATTGCAAAAATTCCATACTGAGAAAATCGCCGTCGCCGGAAATTTCCAACCGGTGAGATTCGAGGGGAAGTCCGTCCGGCAGGGAGGGGAGAAAATACCCGCGAAAAAGCCCTTCGTGGGCCGGAGTGTAGCAGCAGTAAATTTTCATGGCCAAACGCCTGACCATTATTCTTGCAACCGATTCGTCCGGCGCGAGGAAATTCCGGCTTCCGGCTTTGGCTTGGCCATGGCGCGGGAAATGGCTACATTGCGCGGCGATGATTCTTCTTCTTGGGGCATCCGGATATGTCGGCGGCGCTTTTGCCGCCAATTTGCGCGCCCGCGGGCTGCCCTTTGCGGCTCCTTCCCATGGCGAACTTGAGGCCGGCTCGAAGGATGCGCTGGCTGCTGCTTTAGACGCCCTGCATCCCGATTTCGTCATCAATGCTATTGGCTTCACCGGCCGTCCGAACATCGACGGCACCGAGCATGAGAAACTGCGCTGTCTGACGGCGAACACGACCGTGCCGGGTGTTTTGGCCGAAGTGCTGGCTGATCGCGGTATCCGTTGGGGGCACGTTTCCTCGGGCTGTATCTTCGATGGCACGCGGGCGGACGGCTTGCCCTTCACGGAAAACGATCCCCCGAATTTTGCCTTCAGCCATCCGCATGCAAGTTGGTACAGCCGCACGAAGGCCCTGGCGGAAACCCTGCTCTCCGAACACCCGAACTGCCTGGTCTGGCGGCTGCGCATTCCCTTCGATCAGTTTGACAACGAGCGCAATTATCTCTCGAAGCTGATGAGGTACGATCAGTTGCTGGAAGCGACCAACTCGATTTCCCAGCTTCAGGAATTCGCCGCTGCCGGGGTGGAAAGTCTTGTGCGCCGTCTCCCCGGTGGTCTCTACAATGTGACCAATCCCGGGGCCATCACAACGGCTGAGGCGGTCGAAATGATCCGCAAAAGCGGACTTTGCGACAAGGAGTTCCAATACTTTCAGAATGAGGCGAATTTTCTTTCCGCACCCGGACGGGTCAAGCGCGCAAGCTGTATCCTTAGTTGCGAAAAGCTGGCTGCGGCCGGCATCAAAATGCGCGAGGTGCATGATTCCGTGGAGTGGTCGCTCCAGCATTGGCAACGTGGCTGATGGGGCAGGAAACCTCCACGTATTGACTCGGACCCATATCACCATATTATCACCTAACTATGAGGACTACGCTTGATTTGCCTGACGATTTGTTAATCGAAGCAAAGGCCGTTCCTGCCCGCCGCCATACACCTCTCAAAGCCATGGTCGAACACTCCCTGCGCCGGGAGATTGGCGTTTTATCTTCCGGCTCCAACGCCGGAGACATGACCGAGACAAACGCCTTCGGCTTCCCCGTTATCAAACGCCGTGGTAGCCAGGTGGTGACCAGCGAAATGGTCCATATCCTGCTGGACGAGGAAGCCGCCCTTCCCTGACATTTCTTTGCGCGGACTGGGCCACTCCCAGATCCTGCCCTCCGCCACCCACCTCACGGATTTTTATCTTCTAGCTCCCGCCCTTCACCGCAAAGCCGCTCCAGCCACCTTGGATCAAAGGACCAACCCCTCTTGGTTTTCCGGCGGCGCGGCGGCCTGCTTTTTCATTCCTTGATTTCCCCGGATGCCTTGAACACAACTGACGAGAGGCAAAAATCCGTGCAGTCAGGAGTCGTCGCTGTCATTGTCACACACCGCCGTCTGGCAGAATTGCAACGTCTGCTCGACAGCCTGGCGGCCTCCACGGTTCCCCTGCTCGGATGTGTGGTTTCCGACCACGCTCCCACCGGCGAGGTCCGGGCTCTCGCCGCCCGATCCGCGCTCGAAACACTTGTCTTGGAAGATTGTTCAAATCCCGGCCCCGGCGCAGGCTGGGCCAATGCCACGGCCAAGGCGCTGGATCATTTTCAAGGAAAAGTCTTCGTCATCTGGTATCTGGATGACGACGTGGTGATCCCTCCCGGGGCCCTGAAAACGCTTCTCGAAGAAATGGAGCGGGTGGACGCCGGGGCCATTGCGCCGTTGCTGGAGGATGAGGCCGGGCGGCTGTGGGCATTTCCAGAACCGGTGCCCGTGCCCTTGCGCAAAACCATCCGCTCAGCCGTGACTCCCGCTGATGCCCTGCGCCTGCTCGGCGAAAATCCGGTGCCGTTTTGCTGGTGCACCGGGGCGTGTTTCCTGGTGAAAAAAACGACCATTGATGCGGTCGGCCTGCACCGGACGGATTTCTGGATGCTGGGCGAGGATCTGGAATATTCCATGCGCATCGCGTCGCGGGGAAAGGCGGTTTTCACCAGCAGGGTTTCGGTGCCGCATCTTCCGCCTCCCGCGCGGGATGCGGCCGGGGCCCGGCGGGCGGATTATGGGAAGTTTTGTTCTCTTCTGCAAAATCTCAGCTATCTCTCCTTCCACGCGCCACACAGCCGTCACATGAAGAGCTATCTGCCGGGAAACTACCGCCGATTTTTTCGCACGCATGGCCTCCATCCGCGATCCGTTCGCGATGCGCTTGCCTGTCTCTGGAATGGTGCGGTGTTGGCGCGACCCGGCGAATCTCTAAGGGACCGGATATCGAAGAATGAACGCAGAAACTGAAATCGAGGAACCGATTCCGGCCCGGAAAATTCTGGGAACCGACGTGCATTGCGCCGATTACGACTCGGCCCTGGCCGCCTGTTGTCGTCTGGCCCGGAGTGGAAAACCGGCTGCGGTTTCCGCTTGCAACACCCACCTCATTGCGCTGGCGCGATCAAGTCCGGATTTTCATGCCGTGCTGGAGCGCTTTGATCTAATTGTTCCGGACGGCTACCCGCTCGTTTGGAGATTGAACGCCCAAGGGGCCGGTTTGCGCGACCGGGTTTATGGGCCGTACCTGATGAAACATGTGCTCCAACACGCCCCCGCACCGTGGAAGCATTTCTTTTTTGGTGGAACCCCTGAGCGTTTGGAACGCCTTGTGGAGGCAGCGAAGGAGATCCAGCCCGACATTCAGATTGTGGGAACGATTTCCCCGCCTTTTCGGGAGTGGACTGAGGAGGATGAGGAAATTTACGCGTGGCAAATCCGCGAAAGCGGGGCGGATTTCATCTGGGTTGCGCTGGGTGGCGAACGCCAGGAACGCTGGATCGTAAGTAGTCTTCATCGTCATCACCGGGGCGTTTTTTTTGCAGTGGGAGATGCCTTTGAACTTCTGGCCGGGGGGCGTCCGTTCGCTCCGCCATGGATGCAGCAGCACGGACTCACCTGGCTGTATCGTCTTTGCCAGGAACCCCGGCGCCTCGGTGCGCGGTATTTGAAGTTCAACTCCCTTTTTCTCTACTACCATTTGCGCGACAACTTGCTGGGCCTGCCGGAAGCGGGGGAATTGCCGACAGCCAAACGCCCCCGCATCGCGTTCCTCGGTTCGAGGGGCGTGCCGGCCCGCTATTCCGGATTTGAAGTGGTGGTCGAGCAATTGGGCAGCCGGCTGGCATCGCGCGGATATGCGGTGACCGTTTACAACCGCTTTCCCCGCTTCCACGCTCCTTCAAAAATTTACAAGGGCATGCAGGTTTTAGCCCTGCCCACCATTCCGACCAAAAGCCTGGATACCATCACGCATACGGCCCTTTCCGCTCTCCACGCGCTCTTTTGCCGCTACGATCTCATCTACCTTTGCGGCGTGGGCAATGCGGTCATCGGCGGCTTTCTGCGCCTTTGCGGGATGAAGGTTATCATCAATGTGGACGGGGCCGATTTTCGCCGCGCCAAGTGGGGTTCGTTTGCCCGGATCTGGCTGCGTTTGAGCGAACGCTGGGCGACAAAAATGGCCGACCGCATCATCGCTGACAACCGGGAAATCGTGATGCGGTATGAGCGCGAATACGGCTCTTCCCCGCTATATCTCAGTTACGGGGCCAACATCCGCCTGAACAAAGTGAACACCGGCGAACTCGCCCGCTGGGGACTCGCCCCCGGCGGCTACATGCTTTTTGTCTCGCGCCTCTCGCCGGAAAACCAGGCTGATCTCTTGCTGCGTGCGTTTGCCCGTTATCGTGGTCCGTTGAAACTTGTGATCTGCGGCGCGGCCGACTACGAACAATCCCATTTTCGGGAGTTGCAAAAACTGGCTGATGGTCGCGTGATTTTCACCGGCGCGAGATACGGCGATGGCTACGTGGAACTCAGCCAGAACGCGCGGTTTTTTGTCATGCCGGCAGACATCGAGGCGACGCGTCTGGTGCTGCTCGATCAAATGGGGATGGGTTCCGCCATTCTTTACAAGGATTGCCCCGCCACGCGCGAGGTCCTCGGCGACGCGGCCGAATCTTTCTCATCGGAAAACCCCGAGGAATCACTGGCGGAAAAAATCATTCTGCTGGCCGAAAGCCCCGCCCGCTGCGCCGAACTCGGCCGCCGCGCTCTGGCGCGGGCAGAGGAAACTTTTAATTGGAACCTGGTGGCGGATCAATACGAAGGCCTTTTTGAGGAAATGGGCGTGATGACTGCGGAAAAGCCGCGGGCCGTCTCCGCCGCGTGATCATGCGCTTCTCGATCATCACGCCCTCGCTCAATCAAGGGGCCTGGCTGGAAGAAAATCTGCGTTCGGTACGGCGGGCAGCCGGGGAGGCCGGGGTTGAGGTCGAGCACCTTGTCATGGACGGCGGCAGCACGGACGGGACGAAGGAAATTCTCGCGCGGCAGGACTTTGCCCGTTGGACCAGTGAGCCCGATGCGGGCCAGACCGATGCGATCAACAAAGGTCTGCGGCAAAGCACCGGGGAAATTCTGGGTTATTTGTGCGCCGACGATTTTCTCGAACCCGGCGCTCTCGCGCAAGTGAGCGAGGCTTTCCGGGCCGCCCCACATGCAGACGTCGTCTATGGCGACGCGTTTTTTCTCGAATCCGATTCCGGGTGGAAACGGCTAAAGCGGGCGGGGGATTTTTCCGTGCGGCGGCTGCGTCGGGGTAACTTTCTCCTGCAACCGGCCGTGTTCTGGCGGCGGTCGGTTTATGAAAAATCCGGCGCTCTCGACGCGGGGCTGCAGTATTGCATGGATCACGAATACTGGCTGCGCATTGCCGCGCACACCCGCTGGCAATACCTTCCCGCGCCGCTGGCCGTCTGCCGCCTGCACGCCGACGCCAAAACGTCGAGAGCGCTGGCGGCGGCATGGCAGGAGGCCGCGCAGATGCAGGCCCGATACGGCATCCGCTTCCGTCCCGCCTGGGATGCGCTCTGGATGCGTATCGCCGGTCAGCATTTTTACCGCCTCAAAAGAACCATCCTGGCCCGCGCGGGCAAACTGCGCCGCGCAACATCGTGAAACCGCGCCTGCTCGTCATCGAACTGCATCATCTGGGCGACGCGGTTCTGGCCCTGCCTTTTCTATGGGCGGCGTCTGCGCGCTATGAGGTCGGTATTTTTTGCACCAAGGATGTTGCCGCCATGTTGCAGTCCTTTGTTCCCGGCCTCGAAACCAAGCTGGCCGCACCCGGCTGGCCGGGGAGGTTTTTTCAAGCCGCCATGGACTTGAAAAAATGGCGGCCCGCCGTGACGGTTTGTGCCTGGAGTGACGCGCGTGCGCATCTCGTCGCGCGCTTGTCCGGCGCGCCACAGCGGGTCGGATTTCCTGTGAACGAAGTGAATTTCTACGCGCCGCAAATCCCCTGGCGGCGGCGACGGCTGGAATTTGGCCGCGCCATGGAAGGCGCCGCGCAGCGGGCGGGGCATCATCTTTTGACCGATGCCTTGCAGCGTGGTTCGGTGCAGGAAAGCCACCTCAACAACTGGCACCGCATCGCCGATGCCCTTGGGATCAGCCTCTCGCTGGACCCACCCTGGTTCGACATTTCCACGCTGGCGCCTCCGCAGGAACTGCACGCATTTATCAAGAATCAAAAGCAAAACGGCAGGCCGCTCTGGGTCCTGCACGCCGGCGGGCGGCTGGCCACCAAACGCTGGCCGGTGGAGCGTTTTGCAAAGCTGCTGCGGAACTATTTTGCGGAAAAAAATCTGCCGGTGCTCATCCTGGGTTCACCGGGCGAAGAGATCCCCAAGCCAGCCTCCGCATTGCAGAAAACCTGGGCCTGTTCCTCGCATCGCGAACTGGCGGCGTTGCTCAATTGTGCCGATTCCGTGCTGTGCAACGACTCCTATCCGGCCCACCTCGCCGCCGCGCTGGCCAAGCCGGTTTTCAGCATTTTTGGTTCAGGCGAACCCGCCTGGTTCAGCGCGTTCGGCAACTCCCATCGCGTCATCCGCAAACCCGCCTGCCCCCACCATCCCTGCATTGACCGCTGCGTGATGCCCTCAATCGTCTGCCTCGAAGCCGTGACTGTCGAAGACGTGGCCGCTTTTCTCGATAAAAATTAAGCGGAGGGTGTTTCCGGCGGCATTTCCGATTTCTGGAAATAGGGAACAATCTCGCTGATGAATTTCTCGAGCATTATCTGGGTATCCGCGTCGCTCATGCCGCCCTGACGGATACTGTCTCCCACGATCGAAGTCACCAGCACATAGGCCCAGCGGTGGTTCACCCTGTGGTACACGCGATCCCAGCTTGTCCGCAAAATGCGCACCATGTGGTCCGGTGTCGTGATGTCCTTTCCGACAAACCAGTACAGAAACTGCGAGCGGATTGGGTGCAAAACCCCGGGCTGAATTTCCACCTGCCGGCTCAGATGTAAATCCGTGACGCTGAGTGTACGGCCGCTTTGGAGGGGCACGGCCAGTTTGCCACCTGCGCCGAGAACCCAGCCCTGTCCGGGCAGGCAGATTTCCGGGCGATGGATGCTGCGCTTTTCCCCGCCGCTGAGAACAATCGAGCAGGTGACCTGATCGCCGAACGAATTGGTGTATCGTTTGCGCAGAATTTCCGTATCGCCGGGCAGGATTCGTTTTTCGGCTTCGGACATCGCCTCCTCTTTGCCTATAAAATCCCCGATCCGGTCGGGAAGTGACATCACCACGCCTGGCTCCGAAATGGTGTTGAGATCCGCCGCCTCCAGGCAAAAACCAATTGTGATTGCCGTAGCGGCCAGAACGACCAGCAGACGCGCCACAAATCCGCCGGGCGACAGGCTGGCCGGGGAAGTTTCCGTCCCGGGAGAAGAGGGCATTTCATGGCTTGATGCGGAGGCGTTCATAATGGGTTCTTGGTTTTAATAAACATCCGGGGTCTTTTCCGGCAAGGGGCCGGTGTTTCCCTGGCGACGCGGCTTGGGAGGAGGCGGTCTGTTGACGCGTTTCCAGAGGCCGGACCAGTCGAAGTTCAGGACTTTCGACACGCCGACCATGCCAAGGATGGCCACAGCGAAGACCACATAACCCGACAACATGTGAAAGAAACTCGGATGGTCGGATGAGCCAATGGCCACGCCGGGCCCGAGAACGATCGTGCCGAAAGTGAGCATAAGGATCCGGCATAAGTTTCCAAAGACCGCCAACGGCATGGACGAAAGAAAGATGATCCACTTTTTCCAAAAACCCTGCACGGCAAACTGCCCGTAGAGCGCGGAAACCATCATGAGGGCAAAGAGCGAGCGGATGCCACTGCACGGATCGGCGACATCCACGGAGAAGAGGTCGCCCATCGGCCGCCCGGTCAGCTGATCGGCCGCCGAAAGAATGGCGGTGCCGCTCAAAGTGCAATCAACTCCCAGGAAGTTGAGAGTGAAGACGCTGGCCTTGGACATGATGATCCGCAGGGGAAACGCGATGTTATCCCCCAGAAAAAGCAACGGCCACATGAAGACGAGAAACATCCACGGAAAGGCCAGGGCCTTCATCCAGACCCATCCAAAAAACAAAATGATCAACCCCGCGATGATGATCTGGGCGCTGATGTAGCCGAAGTACACAATGTCGGCCTGATAGCCGAACCAGAAAATCCCCAACGCCGCCAGCACGGGCATCAAACCCAGCCAGGAGCCCCGCACCGGCAGGAGGGCCAGTTTTTTGCGTTCCAAATAAATGATCCCCGCCACCACTACAGGCACCAGCATGCAGTGCTGCCAGTCCTCTATCTTCCACATGTTCCGGGCAAAGACGAAAACCGAGACGCGGGTTTCGTTGTAACCGGCGGCGTAACTCACAAAGCCGAAAAGGGCGGCGATGATCAGTGCGATGGCGGCTCCTGAAGAGAAAATCAGCCAGGGGGCGGCACGCCGCTGTACGGAATTGGACAACACGCGCGTACCCTCGCGGAGAAATTACGGAATTTCAACGGCAAAGCTGCCGAAGTGAAGGAACAAAGATCTCTCGGGAAATCAGCGTGATTGGACAAGCAGCCATCTCACGCTAAGAGTGAAGCCATGCAGGTCATTAGCCCAGAAGATCGCGGGTATGAGAAGTGGTTGAAAAAACTAAACCGCCGCTCCATCCCGGACCCCAAAGTACGCGCCACCGTGGAGGATATTCTCCACGCCATCGCCCGCGATGGCGATGATGCCCTCATGCGTTTCACCGAAAAATTCGGCGGCCCCCGCCTGGCGGTTTCACAGCTTTATGTGACGCCGGCCGAACTGGCCGCCGCGCGACGGACCCTGCCCAAGGACGTCCGCCAGGCCATTCTCGCCGCCCGGGCCAATGTCCGCGCCTTTGCCCGCCGCAGCTTGCGCAAAAGCTGGTTCATGAAAAACAAGCAGGGTGCTATTGTCGGCGAACGCTTCGATCCCTTTCAGCGCGTCGGCATCTACGTGCCCGGCGGCACGGCGCCGCTCGTTTCCACTGCGGTCATGACCTGCACGCTCGCCGCCGCCGCAGGAGTTCCTGAAATCGTGGCCGTCACTCCAGCTGCAAAAGACGGCTCGGTCCATCCCGCCCTGCTCGGCGCGCTGGCCGAATGTGGAGCCACGGAGGTTTATCGCGTCGGCGGAGCCCAAGCCATCGGCGCACTCGCCCACGGCACAAAAACCATCCGTCCCGTCCAAAAAATCTTTGGCCCTGGCAATGCGTACGTGGTTGAAGCCAAGCGCCAGGTTTTCGGCCAGGTCGCCATAGATCTTCTGCCCGGACCCAGCGAAGTCCTCGTCATCGCCGACGATTCCGCCAACCCGGACTGGATCGCCGCCGACCTGCTTGCCCAATCCGAACACGGACACGGCAGCGTCGCGATTTTACTGACCGATTCCGCGCGGATTTTGCAGGAAGTTGCCACGGCGGTGGAGGAGCAAATCCACCTTTCCGGCCGCCCGAAAGAACTCGCGCTCGCCTTGAAAAATGCCTCGCTTGTGCTTGTGGGTGATCGCGACGAAGCCATTGCGCTGGCCAATCAATTTGCCGCCGAACACGTTTCCATCGCCACCAAAAATCCAGGCGAGGTCGCCCTCCAACTCCACACCTCGGGTGCGATTTTCATGGGGGGAATTTCTCCCGTTGTGGCCGGCGATTTTCTCGCCGGTCCCAGTCACGAACTGCCGACCGGCGGTGCCGGCCGGAGTTTCGCCGGTCTGACGGTGGATCAGTTCCAACGCCGCACCAGCGTGGTCATGTTCGACCAGCCCTCCTTGCAGGCTTCCCTCCCGATCATCGAAACCTTCAGCAAAATCGAGGGTCTCGATGCCCACGGACGCTCAGCTGCCATCCGGCTGAAATCCAAAAAAGGGAAACCGGGAGCATAACGTGGCGTGGGTTTTTTGGGGCGCTTGTTCCGGCAGGTCCAGAGAAAGGGAGCAGTCCCGGGTATTGGCGCATTAGGTCACTATTGCCGGCATGGGAGCCGAGTTCTTCAAACAGGCGGTTTGAGATTATGCCGAGATCTCCAGCCTTTTCGTAGCCAGTTGATTAAGGCTGACGCCTTCATTCGCAGCTTCCGCTACGAGGCGCTGGTGCAATTCCGGTGAAATCCGGATAGTGAATTTTCCGCTGCACGGTTTGTTTGGTTCCTCCCCGCGCTCGATGCAGAATGCCAGGTAATCATCCACGCTTTCCTTAAATGCCTCTTTGAGTCCATCAACGCTCTTTCCCTGGAAGGTCACAACATCTCGCAAACCGATCACCTCGCCGTGGAAGATTTCGGCCTCGTCATCGTAAGCCACGCTGCCAGTGTATTTTTTGCGGTTGGCCTGGTCTCCTCGTAAAAAAGTCCGATTCCTTGGCTAAGCTGGGAAAGCAAGCCGAGTCGCTGGCCCTCCTCAAGGAAGTGCTCTCTGCTTTTCCCGAGTATCCAGATTACGAAAAAGTCGAACAGCGCAGAATCGCCTTTAGCTCGCAGGAGAAATAGTCCCGTGTTTACGAGGTGTACCACAAGCGATCCCCTTGTGGTAAGGTCGGCGAGTCCGTTAATTCAGCCGCCTGTTTCATGATCTGGAAACTCAAACGCACAACCCTCGATCTGACCCATCGTGGCCTGATCATGGGCGTTCTCAATGTCACCCCGGATTCGTTTTCGGATGGAGGCAGTTTTTTTAATCACGAAGCCGCCATCCAGCACGGGCTGCACATGGTGGCGGAAGGCGCGGACATCATTGACATCGGCGGCGAATCCACCCGGCCCGGTGCGGAAAGCGTGGACGAGGGCGAGGAGTTGCGGCGGGTGATTCCCGTCTTGCAGGCGCTCCGGGC